>Ga0123519_10005416_pt1 | contig 20368 bp, 19 predicted proteins | sample YelNatPaOPRAMG02_FD_87396 | JGI IMG/M metagenome (GOLD analysis project Ga0123519, IMG submission 87396) | Hot spring microbial communities from Yellowstone National Park - Yellowstone National Park OP-RAMG-02 (version 2) | ecosystem: Environmental > Aquatic > Thermal springs > Hot (42-90C) ...
CCCCAGAAAGCAAAAAATTTTTCTTTTTCTTTTGGCCAACCTAAAGTAGAAATATAGTTTATCAAAGCATCAAACCAAACATACATCACATGTTTTGAGTCATTAGGCACGGGAATGCCCCAAGGCATTTTCGCTTTTAATCTTGAAATGCTAAAGTCTTTCAGTCCTTGACTCACAAAATTTTTAATTTCCTTAAAGCGAAAAGGAGGAACAACAAAATCCGGATGGCGGCGATAAAAATCTAAAAGCGGTTTTTGATAACGAGAAAATCGGAAAAAATAATTTTCTTCCTCAAAATGCTCTATTTCTAAAGATGGATGAATAGGACAGCGGCCATTTATCAGCTCTGATTCTGTTTTTTCTAATTCACAGCCAACACAATAGTTTAGTTTATATTTACCTTTGTAAATATCGCCGTTTTTAAGACAAAGTTTCCAAAATTCCTGAGCGGCTCTTAAATGAAAAGAATCAGTTGTCCTAATGAAGTTGGTGTAATCAATATTTAATAACTCGCAGAATTTTTTAAATTTTTCTGCATATTCATCAACATAGTCTTTTACGGATTGATGAGATTTTTCTGCCTCCCGATAAATTTTTAAACCATGTTCATCAGTGCCAACATTAAAAAAAACCTCATCGCCGATAAGTTTATGATAGCGGCTAATAATATCCGCCTGAACAAATTCTAAAGCATGACCTAAATGCGGCGGCGCATTAACATAAGGAAGAGTCGTGGTGATATAAAACTTTGCCATAGAAAACTAAATACCTAAAGAAAGATGTTTAGCTTTTTTAGCCGTAAAATAAGCAAAGATTTCTTGAATAAGAATAGCAAAAGGAACAGCTAAAATAAAGCCGAGAAATCCGGCAATTTGAGAACCAGCCAAAATCGCTAAAATAATAATCACCGGATGAATATTCATTGTGCGGCCGAAAACAAGAGGAATAAGAACATGACTTTCAAATTGCTGAATAAAAATAAAGAGCAAAACTGTATAAATACCTAAAATAAAAGAATTAGAAAGAGCGATTAAAAAAGCCAAAAAACCAACAAAAACTGGACCAATCACCGGCACAATTTCAAAAACAGCCGCCAAAAATCCCAAAAGTAAACTCGCTTTCACTCCCAAAAGCCATAAGCCGCCGCCGGTCATAAAACCAACCAATAAACTCATCATTAATTGAGTCAAAATCCAGCGACGAATTTTAACTTTAAAACCGTAAAAAATATGGAGCGCGCTCCGTTCATAGCTTGTTGATAAAGCAGCTTTTATAAATCTTTCTACCCCATCTTTTTCAACCATCAAAAGCAAAGAAATAATAATTGTCGCTACCGCCAAAAGCAAATTGGGAAAAATTTTAGAAATAACTTCTCTTAAAGAAGCTTCATTTAAAGCAAAAAAACCAAGAACTTTTTCAAAACCGCTTGTTAAATTGGTGATAAATGAAGGCGGCGATTTCAAGTTTAAAAAAACAAAAATAATTTCATTGAATCGCTCAAGAAAATCAGAAAGCTGAGCGCTAAAAATAGGAAAAATAAAATAGGTAATGGTGCCGAAAAATAAAATGAGAAAAAGAATAATAATCAGAATGCTTAAAATTCTCGGAACACCTCTTTTTTCAAAAAAATTGATAAAAGGCTCTAAAGCTGAGGCAATAACAATAGCGGCAAAAAAAGCCAAAACAATAAAACGAAAGTAATAAAAAGCCGCTATTAATGTCAAAAAAATAAAAATTTTCCAAAGTGTTCCCCAACTAATTTCCAAATAGACTTTTTCTTTCTCCATATTTTTATTTTAAACCTCTAAAATTTTTTGAAAATTTTTATTCTTAAAAGGACCAATGAGAGCGAGGTTTAAATTTTTATTTTTAAAAAGATTTAAAGCCAAATTTCTTATTTCATCCGCTTCAACCGCTTGAATTTTTGAAGCCCATTGAGAAGGAGTTAAAATTTTTAATCCTAAAATTTCTTGACTGCCGTAAAAATAACCTATTTCATCAGAACTTTCTAAAGACAAAAAGAGGTGGCCAATTAAATGCTCTTTGGCTTTTTTTAATTCTTTTTTATCAACGCCCCTGTCTTTGATTTTTTTAAATTCTTCTAAACTGGATTTAATGACTAAATCAACTTTTTGATGATCAACGCCGGCGGCAAAAAAAATAGAACCACAATCGCTATTTAAATCAGTTAAAGCATTAACATAATAAGCCGCGCCCATTTCCTCTCTAATTTTTTGAAACAAACGCGAACTCATTCCGCCGCCTAAAATATTAGCCAAAACCTCCAAAGCAAAACGGCGTTTATCAAAAATGGAAAAAGCGCGAAATCCCAAAATGAGATGGGTTTGATCTGAATCTTTAAATTTAATCAGCGCTTGAGGTTTGGTTTGAAATTCCTTTGTTTTTGGTTTTTCTTTTTTGGGTCCTTGAGGCAAAAAACGAAAATAAGAGGAAATTTTTTCTAAAATATTTTTTTCTTCAAAGCCGCCGCTGATAACCAAAAGAGTAGCTGAGGAAACATAATGTTTTTTTCGATAGGCCAAAAAATCATCTCTTTGAAATCGCTTAATATTTTGTTTTCTGCCGGCAATACTCCAACCAGCGGGCTGATCGCCATAAAGCAAAGAGTTAAACACCTCCTGAACTTTTTTGGCTGGCGTATCTTCATACATATTAATTTCTTCAATAATCACCCCTCTTTCGGTCTCAATTTCTTTTGGTTCAAAAATCGGATTAAGATAAAGATCGCTAATAATTTCTAAAATTTGCTCAAAAGATTGATTTTTTGCTTTGGCATAATAACTGGTAAACTCTCGACTGGTAAAAGCATTATACTGCGCTCCCAAGCCATCAAGTTCTAAAGCAATATCAATGGGGTGCGGTCTTTTTTTCGTCCCTTTAAAACACATATGTTCCAAAAAATGAGACAAGCCATTGGTTTTTTTATTTTCATAAGCTGAGCCGGCGGCCACCAAAACAATAACGGTGGTAGCCAAAGAAAAAGATTGAGGAACCAATAAAACTCGCAAATTGTTTTTTAATTTTAATTTTTTGAAGTTTTCCATCTTTTTTATTTTAACATAAAAATGAAAAAATAAAACCCGCTTCATCAGCGGGCGATTATCTTTTTTTAGAAAAAATAACAAGCAAAGGAAAGACAATAATATAAACAATCAGTAAACCGCAAAAAATCAAAACAATAAATTCGCTTTGTTTTACAAAAACTAAAAAAGAAAAAACCGAAATCAAAAAAAGAAAAACATTTAAAAACCGAGAAATCGTTTTCTCAGAGAATTTCATCGCTTTCTCCTTTCTCAAAGAACAGATATTTTTATTTTATCCAGTTTTTAAAATTGAAAAATGGCTTAATAAAAATTTTAAGAGATTTTTTCTTTAAGATATTCTTTTAATTCTTTTATTTTTACTCTTTTTTGTTTCATTGAGTCGCGATCGCGGACCGTTACATCTTTTTTTTCTAAACTTTCAAAATCAACGGTGATACAAAATGGCGTACCGATCTCATCTTGGCTAAAATAACGCTTGCCAATGTTTCCCCTTTCATCCCAGAAGACAACAAAATCTTTTTTTAAATCTTGATAAATTAAGCGCGCTAATTCAACCAACTTCGGCTTATTGGCTAACAGAGGAAAAACAGCGGCTTTATAAGGTGCCAACTGAGGATTTAATTTTAAGACAATCCGTTTTTCGTTTTTTCTTGTTTTTTCTTCCTCATAAGCCTCGCAAAGCAAAGCCAAAAAAATCCTTTCCACGCCAGCGGAGGGCTCAATGACATAAGGAAGATATTTTTCTTTTGTCTCTTCGTCAAAATAATTTAAATCAGCCCTGGAAAATTTTTGATGGCTTTTTAAATCAAAATCTCCTCGATTGGCAATGCCTTCAATTTCTTCAAAGCCAAAAGGAAAACGATATTCAATATCCACTGTTTTTTGGGAATAGTGAGCCCGCTCTTTTTTAGATTGCTCCCTTTTTCGAATATTTTTTAAACCCAGTTTTTTATACCAATTAAACCTCTCCTCTACCCACTTTTTAAAATAGAAATCGGCTTCTTTTGGTTTAACAAAATATTCTAATTCCATTTGCTCAAATTCTCGCGTCCGAAAAATAAAATTTTTCGGATTGATTTCATTGCGAAAAGCCTTGCCGATTTGAGCAATCCCAAAAGGAATTTTTACTCTATTGGTTTTTAAAACATTTTGAAAATTAACAAAAATTCCCGCTGCTGTTTCTGGCCTGAGATAACTTAAAGAAGCCGCGTCTTCGGTAGCTCCGATAAAAGTTTTAAACATTAAATTAAATTTTCTTGCTTCCGCTTTAAAACTTTTAAAACAAAGAGGACAAACAAAAAAAGATTTCTTTTTACCTAAATCCTCTAAACGAAAACGGTGATGACAATTGGGACATTCAATTAAAAAATCGGAAAAACCGCTTAAATGACCCGAAGCCTCCCAGGTTTTGGGATTCATAATAATCGCCGCGCTGATTCCAACCACTTCCTCTTTTTCTAAAACCATTTTTTTCCACCAATTTTGTTTAATATTAAATTTAAGCTCCACTCCCAATGGCCCAAAATCATAAAAACCGGATAAGCCGCCATAAATCAATGAAGAGGGGTAAACAAAGCCGCGTCTTTTAGCTAAACTGACAATATCTTCAAAATTTTTTGTCATTGATTTTTAGGGTTGAACCAGACCTTCATTAGGAGAAACGGTTGAATCAAAAGGCAACCTCGTGGTTAAAGCCGGAGCGGTAGCCGTTAAAATTTTTCCCGTATAATCATCATGGGCTTCAATTTGGGTTTCTTTTAAAAGCGGTTGAAAACGATTAACTTGATTTATATTTGGAGTCGCTTGAATCTGAAAAATAACTTCCACTGGTTCATTAACCACTCCTTTATTAGCCGCAATTTTATCAATGTTTAAAATAAGTTCCTGAGTTAAACTGTTGTAAGTCGGTTGGCTTGAAACATTGCTTTTAACAACGCCGCTAAAAACAACGCCAGATTCTAAAAATGACCTAACAACAATTTTAGAAATATCGTTGGCATAATTTTTAATCAACCAGTGAATGCTATAATTAGTCGCTTGATTAACCCGCGGCGGAAAAGGACCAGTGTTTAAAACGCCAGATGAAGCATCGCGAAAATAAGCTTTTGCTTCTAAACTCAGCTGACCCTGAACTTTTGTTTCCAAATTGGCTAAAGCAGAAGTTTTGGTAGCGGATAAATAATAAGGCACGGTTGGCGAATCCATTTCGGCTTCAATTCTTAAATGAAAATTTTTGTCGTTTAAGCGTTGAATGGGAAAATTTTTCTTTATTTTAATAGAAAACTCAACGCTTCCTTTATCATTAGGATTAAGCAAACGCAAAGCCGGCGTGTTGGCGGCGTTCCAGGTTAAGGTATTATTCAAGGAACTGAAATAAGCATCGGTTGAAAGAGAAGAAATATCAAAGAGTTCGCCTATTAATTTAGCTTTAATCACATTATCAGATAAAGCAACGCCGCTGTTGTTTTGATAATCAAGCCGATAATGAATTTCGTCGCCCAAAAAAGTCGTATAATCAGAAGCGTTATTGGCAAAAATCGCTAATTGCAAAGGCGCTTTGGCTAATTGAATTACGGCTTTTTGCTCGCCAATAATAAAAGATTTTTGAGCTAAAATGGTTTTTAAAACTGCCCGAAATTCCGATGTTTGCTCTAATCCTTCGGTTAATAAACCTTTAATTTTAATTTTCCCTTGACGATTAAAACCTAAAGATTTTATTTGCCAAAAATTATTAGCAGCCGTCGGTTGAGGGTCAGAAGAGATAAATTTAAAAGATAAAGGATAATTGAGCTCTAAATTGAGCTCGGGAAAATCAAAATCAGAATTGTTTTGGTAATTAATTTCAAGATCAAAAACCGAATTTGCTAATGTCTGAGCCGGCAGATTCAACATCAAAGAAATGGGCGATTTTTTTATGTTTAATTCTTTTTCTTCTTCTTTTTCAAAAGAAGCACCCCAACCCGCTTGATAAGAAAGTCTTACTTTCAGATTTCTTACTTTTGACTCATCGGCCAAAGCGACAAAAGTATAAGTTTTTTTCACCAAACCATTGGCTTCAATATCGCCCAAATTTTCACTGACAATGTTTTTGCTTTCATTTTGAGAAGTCATTAATAAAACATCTGAAGGTAAATCAATGGTTAAATAAGCTTTAGACAATAAACGATCAGAATTGTTATTAATAATAATTGTACTTTTAAAAGGAATGCCGACAAAAATTTGAGAAGGAAGAGAAATTTCTATCTTGGTCGTCGGCACATTAAGATTTTTAAAAATAAGATAAATTCCCATACCAATAACCGCGAGAAAAAAAATCACTAAGGCGAAAAGCCACCCTTTTCCTTTTTTATGACGATGAATAATTTTTGGCGGCGCTTCAGACCATTTTTCTTCTACTTTTGGGGCTAAATTTTCTTCCTTTTTAAAACTTTCAGTTTTAGACAAAGAAGGAGTTGAGGGCGTTTTCTCTCGGCTATAAAGTTTTTTTTCAATTTCTTCCAAAGACATATTTCTATTTTAAATATAATAACTCATTTTCTTTAAATTTAAAATGGCACTTTTCGCATAAAAATGTTTGGTCATCTAAATGAAAGTAATCAGGCTGTTTTTTAAAACACAATTGGCAACGACTTAATTTCGGGTCATAGCCTAAAATTTTTAGAAAAATTTTCAAATCGATTTTGCCGGTTTTCAAAGCCTTAACTAAATGATACCAAAAAGGCAAATCGGGTTGTTTAACCAAAAGTTGGCTTTTTATTAGGCGAGTTAAATCAATGGCTTTTTTCATTTTTTCTGGTTGCGACCGAATAACCTTAAAAGCATCTAAAACCATAGCATCAGCCACAATGATTTTTCTTTTTTCCACTAATCTTAAAAGCACTAAATTTAAAGGATTAAGATGATTAGCCAAACGAGAAGTAATTTTTAAACCGCTAATCACTTCTGCCTGAACCAATCCTAATTCTTTGGTAAAAAGAACAACTCGTTTATTGGCTTCCTGACTTTTTTCAAAATTAATAACAATCGCTTCGGTTAAATATTCTTTCATAAAGATTTAGGTCTCATCTTTTTTTAACCGGAATTTGGGCGTCACCCAAAAATCCAATTTAAATTTACCGCCCAACATTAACCGCGTCAATGACTCCAAAGCGGGCAAACTGCCAAAGATAATAAAAGTCAAAGGCATTAAAAGCCACTGAAAAAAATAAAGAAAATAATGATATTTTTTAAAACCAGGTAGATGCGGCGGTAAAATCAGCAAAGCCAAAATGGCGCAAGAAACAATACCAACGCTACTAATATTTAAAAGCCAGGCCGTTAATCGTGGCAGATGGTAAGAAAGAAGAGAAACACCAAATTCTCGACCGCCTAAAATGATAGGCAACCAACCAAATAAAAAAATAATTAAGGAGCTTGTTGCCCAAGAATAAAAACCAGAAAAAGTAGTAAAAAGCCAAAATAATTTTTTAAAAAATGGAATGGCGCGATTAGTCAATAAATTTTTTAAAAGGAAGGAAAAATTTTCCACTCCCCACGCCCAACGTCGCTGTTGCTTATAAAGATTAATTGAGCTCAACCAAAAAGATGAAGAAGCCACGGCATCCATATAAACAGGATAAGTTAAAGGAATAACGCGCCAATAGCCATTATAATGATTAAGACACTGAAAGAAAATGCGGGAATCTTCAGAAACAATATTGGTTTCCCAAAACCCTACTTCTACCAACGCTTTAAAAGGCATACTATGGGAAGAAAAAGTAATTAAGCGTTCCGGTCGCGAATGTTGCATCAACTGCCAAAAAGTAGAGGTAAAAGCCACTAAACGAGAAAAAGCCGGCGCTTTTTCTAAATTATTTATAAAAAGAGGGATGGGTTGGAAACTCGCTCTTTGAGAATCTTTATTATTTAAAAAATAATAAGTCAAAATGCCAAAATAATCTTTAGCCACGCGCGTATCAATATCAAAAACGGAAACCAAAATATTTTCATAAGGAATTTTTTGAGGGTCAATAAAATCGCTTTTTATTTTTTTTGCCGCCCACGTTTCATTTGAACCTTTGCCCGGCAATTCATTTTCTAAATTATCCGGATGAACCGTAATTTTAAATTCCAGAAAAAAATCACCCCATTCTTTTTTTAATTTTTGGGCAATTTTTTGAGCTGTTTCTCCGGCTCGCTTTTCACTAGCTAAAACAACTATTAATTTATCTAAAGGATAATTTATCTCGCTTAAGCTCTTAAGGCTTTGTCTAATGATTTCTTCTTCTTCCCGATAAAAAGGCAAAATCACCAAATGATAAATTTTTTGCCATTGATGAGGAAATTCTTTTTTTAATCTCTCTTGCCAGTTAATTTTTAAATTAGCCTTGAGTCGAACAAAAGAAGGATAAAGATGAAAAAGCAAATAAAAACTTTTGAGTAACCAATAAAGGTCAAAAAAAATAATAAAAATAGCAACAGCGCTGGGTTTTTGCCAAGAGAAAAAAATCAATCCCAAAAGAGTCAAATAAGCGGCGAGTCCTGGTAAAATTTCTCCTAAACGCCTCATAAAGGAAAAAAAATTAAAAAAGATAAATCAGCCAATATTCATCTAAACTCAGCCCTCCGCCACCTAAAACAAAAAGGCAAAGAGCAATGGCTAACATTAAAAATTCCAAACGGCGTTCTTCCAAATTTCGGCCGGCTTTAAATTTAAAAATAATCACCAAAAGTCCTAAGGCAATAAAAAAAGCAACCACTTGAGTTAAAAAACCCATTAAAAGCATTAAGCCGCCGAAAAATTCTCCAAAACTAAAAACAAAAACTCTTAGCCATTTAAATTTTTTTCCTTTAAATTCTTGTAAACTGGCTTTTAAATTTCTTATTTTTAAAAAACCCCAGTTAAGAATAATTAAAGAAAGAGCCACTCGTAAAATCAAAATGCCCCAATCACTAAAAATAAAAAGAGGCCGTATCATATTTTTATATTAAATCATTTTTTTAAAAAAGCAAACATTAAGAATTGTCAGTTAAAAAAATTAAGTTAAAATGTTATTGATGAAGATTTTAGCCATTGAAACCTCTTGCGATGAAACCGCTTTGGCTCTTATTGAAGCGAAGGGTGGTTTTTCTTCCCCCAAATTTAAAATTTTAAAAAATCTTATTTCTTCCCAGATAATGGTGCATCGTCCTTTTGGTGGCATTGTGCCTTTTTTAGCTAAAAGAGAACACATTAAAAATCTGCCTAAATTATTTAAAAATTTTTTTGATATTTCTCAAAAAAATTCAAAACCTGATCTTTTGGCGGTCACTGTTGGTCCCGGTTTAGAACCAGCGCTTTGGTCAGGTATTAATTTTTTAAAAGAAGTCCGAAAAAAATATTTTCCCAAAACCAAAATAATTGGCGTTAATCATTTAGAAGGCCATCTTTATAGCTTTTTATTGTCTTTTTATCCTTTGAGGTCTTTTTCAAAAATCTTTCCGGCGGTCGCTTTAATTGTTTCCGGCGGCCATAGTATTTTACTTTTAATGACTTCATTAAAAAAATGGAAAAAATTAGGAGAAACGCGAGACGATGCGGCTGGCGAGGCTTTTGACAAAGTGGGTCGAATGCTTGGCTTAAATTATCCCGCTGGTCCGGAAATTGAAAAATTAGCTAAAAAAAACCGAAGGGATTTGATTGAATTTCCTCGACCAATGATAAAAGCGAAAAATTATGACTTTAGTTTTGCTGGTTTAAAAACCGCTGTTTTTTATTATCTTTTAAATCATCCTAAAGCTTCAAAAACAGCGGTGGCTTCAGCTTTCCAAAAAGCGGCAGTTGAGGTTTTAACTTTTAAAACTATTAAAGCGGCAAAAGAATTTAAAGCCAAATCAATTATTCTTTGCGGCGGCGTGGCGGCTAATAAAAAACTCTGTCAAGCTCTTAAATTAGAAAGCGCAAAATTAAAAATTAATTTTTTCCATCCGCCGAAAAATTTTAATACAGACAACGCCGCAATGATTGCTATCGCTGCTTATTTTAATTACTTAAATAAAAAATTTTATCGGCTCAAAGCCCAACCTCATTTAAATATCTAAGGCTTTTGCTAATTGAAAAAACTTTCTATAATAAAATTATTCCAAAGACTTCATTTTTATAAAAATGCTTAAAGCCATTTACCAACCAGAAAAAATTGAAACCAAAATTTACCGTCAATGGGAAAAATCCGGTTTTTTTAATCCGGACAAGCTGCCCACCAAACGGCGAAAAAAATTTATTGTCTATATGCCTTTGCCTAATATCACTGGTTCGCTCCATTTAGGTCATGCTTTAGACAATGGCATTGCGGATATTCTTATTCGCTATCATCGAATGCGAGGCAAAAAAACTTTATGGCTGCCCGGCACTGATCATGCTGGTATTGCTACCCAGTATGTGGTGGAAAAAGAATTAAGAAAAGAAGGGTTAAGCCGTTTTGATTTGGGCCGAGAAAAATTTATTAACCGCGTTTGGCAGTGGAGAAAAAAATACGGCAACATTATTCTTAAACAACTAAAAAAATTGGGTTGTTCAGCAGATTGGTCACGAACGCGTTTTACTCTTAATCCTTCTTATTCCCGCGATGTTTTAAAAGCTTTTATTCATTATTATCAAAAGGGTTTAATTTATGAAGGCTTAAAAGTAGTTAATTGGTGTCCCTCTTGTCACACCAGTCTTTCAGAATTAGAACTTGAATATAAAGAAGAAAAAACCAAACTTTATTACCTCCGTTATGGAAAAGTTATTGTCGCCACCACCCGACCAGAAACAATGCTTGGCGATGCGGCTGTCGCGGTTCATCCTTCTGACAAACGCTACTCTTCTCTTATTGGTCAAAAAGTTTTTTTGCCTATTCAAAACCGAGAAATTCCTATTATTGCTGATAAGGCGGTAGATAAAAATTTTGGCACAGGCGCCGTAAAAATCACACCCGCTCATGATCTTTTAGATTTTGAAATCAGCCAAAGACACCATTTGCCGCTCATTAAAGTTATTGATGAAAATGGTTTAATGAATGAAAATGCCGGCCGATACGCTGGGCTTAAAACCTCTAAAGCAAAAGAATTGATTCTTCAAGAATTAAAAAATCAAAATGTTCTTGTTAAAGAAGAGCCTTATACTCATCGGGTCGCTATTTGTAGTCGTTGCTCATCAATTATTGAACCCTTGCCTTCAAAGCAATGGTTTTTAAAAATGGATGAACTGAAAAATAAAGCGCAAAAAGCGGTGAAAAATGGTTGGGTAAAAATTATTCCTAAAAATTTTGAAAAAATTTATTTTGATTGGCTTAATAATGTCAAAGATTGGTGTATCTCGCGCCAAATTTGGTGGGGACATCAATTGCCTGTTTGGTTCTGCCAAAACCAAAAAGACGTTTCGGAACAAATTAAAAATTTTAAAAAATTTAAAAATGGAAAATTGAAAATTGAAAATTCATCGGCTGAATCAGAAAAATTCGTAGTCGCTTTAAAACGACCCCAAAAATGTCCTTTCTGTAAAAACGGCGAGATGAAACAGTCAACTGATGTTTTAGATACTTGGTTTTCTTCTGCTCTTTGGCCTTTTGCCGGCCTTTCTCAAAAAGATTTAAAAAAATATTTTCCCGGAAATCTTGTTTCCAATGCCCGAGACATTTTAAATCTCTGGGATAGCCGAATGATTTTTTCCAGCTTGGAATTTTTCAAAAAAGTCCCTTTTAAAACCGTTCTTATTCATGGAACCATTTTAACCAAAGAAGGCAAAAGGATGTCAAAAAGTTTAGGAACAGGCATTGATCCTTTAGCTTATATCAAAAACTATGGCGCTGATGCTCTTCGCTTTGCGGTTATTTGGCAAGCAAAAGGTCAAGACATCCATTGGGATGAAAGAGCAGTCGTAGCGGGAAAAAAATTTACCAACAAAATCTGGAATGCGGCGCGATTTATCTTGAATTTTTCAAACTCGTCTTCTTTAGTTTTAAATCAAAAGTCTTTAAAAATAAAACCCCTTACGCTGGCTGACAAAAAAATTCTTTTGGCTTTAAAAACCACCAAAAAAAATGTGGAAAAAAATCTAGAAAAATTTAAATTCAGCCAGGCCCTTTATGAAATCTATCACTTTTTCTGGCATCAATTCTGCGACCAATATATTGAACAATCAAAAAAACAAATTTTAGATTCCCGTTTGCAATTAAATACCCAAAATATTCTTTTTAAAGTTCTTTTGGAATCGCTAAAAATGCTTCATCCTTTTTTGCCTTTTATTAGCGAAGCCATTTATCAAAATCTGCCTTCTCCTTTTAAAAAAGAAAAATTTTTATTAATTGAAAAATGGTAATTGTTAATTGGCTTTTTTTAATTGTTTTAGCCACCTTACCAGCGCTTCTTTGGTTTATCTTTTTTTCAAAAGCTGAAAGCCACAAAGAACCAAAACGTTTAGTGCTTTTGACTTTTTTAATCGGTTTTTTCATCAGCTCGCCAACTGTTTTAATTCAAACAATTTTAAAGGAAGAAATAAAATATTTTTGGCCGGCGATAAATATTTTTATTTTAATTTTTGTTTTGGCTTTGGTTGAAGAATTGTTTAAATTTATCGGCGCTTATTGGGCAGTCAGAAAAGACCCCACTTTTTCTGAACCGATTGAAGCGATGTTTTATATGGTTTCTGTTGCTTTAGGTTTTGCAACCGTGGAAAACATTTTAATTATCGCCGGCGATTTTAATTTCCACAATCCATTAATTCTTTATCAAAGCATTAGCACGATGGCTTTAAGATTTTTCGGCGCCACTTTTCTTCATACCTTAAGTTCTGCTGTGTTTGGTTATTATTGGGCAAAAGGCCATATTCATAAAATTCTTTTCCATTTTTTGCTTTTAGGTTTAATATTAGCCACGAGCATTCATGCTATTTTCAATTATTTAGTGTTGCGCTTTGAAAATTCTTATCTCATTTATCCCACTCTTTTTCTTTTAACTATTTCATTTTTTGTGGTCAATGACTTTTCCAAATTAAGAGCCGAAAAAAAGAAAGCCTTTTAAAACAAAAATCTATTTTTTGTTTTTTTATTCTTATATGCTATAATATAGCTATGTTAAAAAAAGATTCAAAAAATATGTTTGCGGAGCTGACAAAAATCAAAGATGAAAATTCTTTGAAAGAATCAAAAGTAGAATTAGAAAAAAATGAAACGCCTTTAAATCCGGAAGAAGAAGTAGAAGGTTCTTTAACTGTTGATGTTTATAAAACGGAAAATGAAATTGTTGTTCAATCAACCGTCGCTGGCGTCAACCCCGAAGATTTGGAAGTTAATATCACCAATGAATCGGTTTCTATTCGCGGCAAAAGAGAAAAAACAGAAAATATTGAAGACAAGGATTATTTTTATCAAGAGTGTTTCTGGGGAAAATTCTCCCGTTCTATTATTCTGCCCGAAGAAGTAGATCCAGAAAAATCAACTGCTGTTTTAAAAAATGGCATTTTAACCATTAGAATGCCGAAATTAAATAAACCAAAATCTAAAAAAATCAACGTAAAATTGGGCTAAAAATAAATTTGGCAATCTAAAAAATTAAACAAAAGCCTTTTTTAAGTTTTTCCTCTCCACCTCCTATTTTTACTACAATAAATTACGATCGTAATTTATTGTAGTAATTTTAACTCAAAAACGCTCCGATCTATTCTTTGGAAGTTGTTGATTAAATTAAATAATGTTCTCCGCTTTTTATTTTAAAAACTAACCCTTTTTCGTTTTTTCATAAAAACTCGCTTATAAAAAAAAGTAAATTTGTATTGACGCCGTTAGAAACCCAAAACTTTTGTTTTAGCCGTCATCTTTGATGACTTACTTCTAAAGGGCTTGACAGCGATTTCCTATTTGATACAATAGACCTATACCTATGGTCGGGGTATATAAAAAATTAAAAATGAAAAATGAAAAATTTATGATAAATAAAAAACAACAAACTTTAATCAATTTCAAAAAGGCCCAAAGCTTAATATCCAAAATTATAAAAATGGTCGAAGCCAATGAATACTGCATTGATATTATGCAACAAAACTTGGCGGTAATAGGGCTTTTAAAATCTGCTCATCAAATGCTAATGGAAAATCATTTAAATACCTGCTTTAAAACGGCAATGGCAACAAAAAACGAAAAAAGAAAACAAGAAATGGTTCAAGAGATTTTAAAAGTGACAAAATTATCTCAAAAATAAAATGAACAAAAACGCAATTTTATTAATTTTGATTATTGTTATTGCTTTGGGTTTTATTGTTTATTTTGGCAATCCGCAAAGAAAAAACGCCTCTTTAAACAACACAATTTCGGCAAGTCCTTTGTTTTCTTTGGAAAAAAGTTTTGATTTTGGAACAATTTCAATGTCCAAAGGCAAAGTAGAACATAGTTTTACAATTAAAAACGAAAACAATTATCCGGTAACTATTGGGAAAATTTATACTTCTTGTATGTGCACCGAAGCTTCTTTAATTAAAAATGGAAAAGAATTTGGGCCGTTTGGAATGCCGGGCCACGGCTTTATTCCGAGTATTAACGAAACATTAAATTCTGGCGAGGAAGCGCAAGTTAAAGTCGTTTTTGACCCCGCTGCCCATGGACCTGCTGGCATCGGAAAAATTAACCGCAGAGTTTTTATTCAAAACGAATCGGGAGAAAATATTTTAAATTTGGACATTTCAGCTTATGTCACGCCTTAAAAATATGAATAAAAAATTATTAAGTTTAATTATATTTTTGGCTGTTTTAGTCTTTGGAGCGTGGATTTTTAAATCAACTAACTTTAGCCCGCAACTTAGCTGGAATTTAAGCGGAGGTGGAAAATTTCTTCTGCCTTTAGTTATAATTTCAGCTTTAGTTGATAGCATCAATCCTTGCGCTTTTTCTATTTTAATTTTAACAATTGCTTTTTTGTTTAGTTTGGGGAAATTAAGATCAAATATCTTAGTAATCGGTCTAACTTATATTGCTGGGCTTTTTTTGGTTTATTTTTTAATTGGTTTAGGAATTTTACAAGCTTTGCATTTGTTTAATACTCCGCATTTTATGGGGAAATTAGGCGCAACTCTTTTAATCGTTTTGGGTTTGGTTAATGTCATCAATGAAATTTGGCCAAATTTTCCAATCAAGCTTCGCCTTCCTCATTTTGCGCATCAAAAAATTGCCGAAGTAATGTCTAAATTATCTTTAGCGGGAGCGTTTATTTTGGGAGGTTTGGTTGGTTTGTGCGAATTTCCTTGCACCGGAGGGCCATATTTAATGATTTTAGGATTATTGCACGATACCTCAACTTATTTGCGCGGAGTAATTTATTTAGTTTTGTATAATTTAATTTTTATTTTGCCATTGGTTGTTATTCTTTTAATTGCCTCAAATCGCGAACTTTTGGATAAAGTCAAAGCTTGGCAAATGGAGGAAAGAAAAAATATGCGTCTTATTTCGGGAATTATTATGATACTTTTGGGTCTTTTAATTTTTTTAATTTAATAAGATGATTATTTTGAGTTTTATCTCAATTTTTGTTTTGGGCGGATTGATTTTTTTGTTTAACAAGATTTTTAGAAAACAAATTTGTCCAATTTGCGGAGGAGTAATGCTTACTTGGCTGTGGATGCTTTTATTTTATTTTTTGGGGTACAAGATAAATTTAGTTTTGCTCGGTTTACTTATGGGCGGTTCAGTTAGCGGACTATCTTCAAAATTATCTGAAAAAATATCAAATCCGCAAAAAGTTTTTCTTTATAAATTTATTTTTATTCCTATAGGTTTTTTAACCGCTCTGGCTTTAATTAACCAATGGTGGTTTATTTTTGGTGCCGGGTTTTTAGTTAATTTTATTTTAACTTTTGTTTTTATTTCAAATAAAAAGGAATTAAAAAATTCAAAGGTCGAAGAAATTAAAAATGAATTAAAAAATTGTTGTTAAAAATATGGAACAAAATAATACGAAACAAAACTTAGAAAACAATTCAAGTTACTTAAACTCTATTGCTAAACAAAAGCCCCCAAAAAAGAAAGACATTTTTTTGCCGATAAGCATTGTTATTGCGGCGCTCATTATTGCCTTTGCCTTAATATACGCAATCGGGCTAAAAACAGTTAAAATAGCTCAATTTCAGGAATCAAAAAAAGCAAGCACCACAAATGTCGAAAAAGGTGGTTCGGTTTCACAAAATGAGTCACAATTATTTTTAGAAAAGGAAGTTTTACCCGATTCTTTGGTCTTGCCTTTTAAGTGGGGTTCTTTGGGAAAACAAATGATTGAAGCGGGGGTGATTGATCCTATTAGTTTTGAAAAACTTTATGAATCGCGCGGGGGATTAGACGAAGAAACAAAAAAACTTTTGTCCGGAACGGATAATGGCAATTTGGTTATTACTCTAAAAAATTCAGGAATAATTTTAAATTTGCTTTGGGCTTTTGGTTTTGGGAATAAAAATCCAATTTTGGAAAATGGTCCAATGACTGATCCGAAATACGGTGGAGATCCTTCGCGTTTTGCTTCTACCGGCGGGTGGACTTTGGCAAAAGGAAATCAAATGCTTCATTATAGCGCGCATAAATTTATAAATTTAGGAGAGGAAGAACAAAAGAAAGTAGAACGGGTTTCAAAAAATATTTATCGGCCTTGTTGCAATAATTCTACTTATTTTCCTGACTGCAATCACGGAATGGCAATGCTCGGACTTTTAGAGCTTTTAGCTGCAAACGGCGCCTCAGAAGATGAAATGTATAAAAGCGCTCTCCAAGTAAACGCTTATTGGTTCCCGGATACTTATTTAACAATTGCCCAGTATTTAAAATCAAAAGGTATCAACTTTAAAGACGCTAATCCCAAAGAGATTTTAGGTTTTAATTATTCAAGCGCTTCGGGATTTCAAAGAATTGTTCAAGAAATTACGCCAGTTCAATATCAAGGAGGCGGGAGTTGCGGTGTATAAATATTTAAAATGAAAAAGAATACAAATAAAATATATTTTTGTCCTGAATGCGGATTAAAATATCAAAGAAAAGAATGGGCAAGAAAATGTTCACCCCGTTAGAGAACAGCATGTGGTATATCTATGTAATCAAACGTAAAAAAGATAGTCGCTGGTACCCTGGCATTACTAATGATTCACGGAAACGCATAAGTAAGCATAATTCTGGTTAAGGTGCCGTCTACCAAGAATAGGGGTCCTTTTGAGCTGATTTATTATGAGGCATGTCATAATCAAGATGATACGGCGGCTAGAGAAAAATATCTCAAAAGTGGTATGGGGAAACGATATTTGAAAAACCGGCTTAAGCGTTTCCTTTCTCTAACGGGGTGAATCTTGGTGCAAAAAACACAAAAGTTGTTTACGCCGTCTGGTCGCGAAGCGACTCCTTCGGGGTAATTTAGAAATTATTAAACACGCAATGAAGAGAACATCATAGACAAATAAAAAATAAAATAATGAAGAAAAAATTAATTAAAAAAATTTTATATTTATTCTTAGGAGTGTTTTTATTTTTGGTCGTTATTTTTTGGATAAGAGATCAATTTCCAAAAGGCGAAGATTTTAGTCAGCCCGTAGAAATAATAGGAAGAGATCATATTGCTTATGGGGTAAAATTTAATAATTATAATTCTAATCCGCCAACTTCCGGTCCGCATTATGAAGATCCGGCTCCGGTTAAATTTTATGACCAAGAATTGCCAGATGAACAATTAGTTCATAATTTAGAACATGGCGATATTTGGATTTCTTATAAACCGGATATTTCGCCGGAAATTATTGAAATTTTAAAAGATCTTGCTGGAAGAAAAGTGGTTGTAACAAAACGCTCCAAAAACGATACTGATATTGCTTTAGCGGCATGGGGCAGATTAGATAAGTTTAATTTAGAAAATAATAATTTTAATAAAGATAATTTAAATCAAATAAAACAAAGGATTAAAGATTTTATTTTACGTTATGAAAATAAAGGTCCGGAAAAAGAAAATTTAATGATAAGATAAATTAAAATGACAGAAAATAAAGAAAAAATTAAATATGTTTGTCCAATGGGATGTGTCAAACCGCAGGATTATCCCGGTAAATGCCCAATGTGCGGAATGGATTTAATTAGCCAAAAAATAAAAGAGGAGAATAATCATAATGATCATCGGCAAAATAAAAATCATAATGAGAAAGAATTTAGCAAACACGCTGGTCATCGAGCCGAAGATTTTCTCAAAAAATTTTGGTTAAGTTTAATTTTAACCCTGCCGATTGTTTTTTATTCAGATATTTTTGGAAGACTGACAAAAATTCAATTGCCGACTTTTGCTGGTCTTGATTTTGTGATTTTAATTTTAGCTTCAATTATTTTCTTTTATGGCGGTTGGGTGTTTATTTTAGGCGCCTTAAGAGAAATTAGAGCAAAAAATCCGGGGATGATGACTTTAATTGCTTTGGCAATTTCCGCTGCTTATTTTTACAGCACTTCCACTTTTATTTTTAAATTTGGTCATGAGTTTTTTTGGGAACTTTCCACTTTGATTGTAATTATGCTTTTAGGTCATTATTTTGAAATGAAATCAGTTTCCGAAGCCCAAAGTTCCTTAAAGGAAATTGAAAAACTTTTACCAGACAGCGCGGAAAGAATAAAAATAAATAATGAAATAGAAACAATTTCTTTGAACCAAATTCAAAAAGACGATATTTTGCTTATTAGACCCGGCTCAAAGATTCCGGCTGATGGCATAATAATTGAAGGTAGCTCTGAGATTAACGAAAGTATGATTACCGGCGAATCAAAACCCGTGATAAAAAATATTGGCGATGAAGTGATTGCAGGTACAATTAATGGCGATGGAATGTTAAAAATTAAAGTTTTAAAAATAGGCGAAGAAACATTTTTAGCAGGTATCAAAAGATTGATTTTAGAAGCGCAAAAATCAAAATCGCGTCTTCAGATTTTAGCCGATGTTTTTGCTAAATATTTAACGTTTATTGCAATCGGCGTCGGCTTTTTAAGTTTTATTTTTTGGCTTTTAATCCAAAAAGATTTTAGCATCGCCCTGGAAAGATTGGTGACCGTGCTTGTTATTTCCTGCCCACATGCTTTAGGATTAGCAGTGCCTTTGGTTGTTGCTATTTCTACAACTTTGGCAATTCGTAACGGATTTTTAATTAAAAATAGAATTCAACTTGAGCTTTCCAGAAAAATTGATATTGTTTTATTTGATAAAACTGGAACTTTAACCAAAGGCCAATTTAAAATAAAAAGCATTAAAGTTTTAAAAGAATTATCAGAAGAAAAAGCACTGCAAATCGCGGCTTCTTTAAGCCAATATTCAAACAATTTTATTTCGCAAGGTATTTTAAAGGAAGCCAAAGTAAAAAACATTGCTCCTTTAGAAGTTAAAGATTTTAAAAATTTAACCGGGCGAGGCGTAAGCGGAAAAATAGAAAATAATTCTTACTATTTAGGCGGCGAGAATTTGTTAAAAAAACTTAAAATTAATTTTCAGTTAAACGAAGTTAAAACAACCAATTATTTAATTGATGAAAACAAAAATATTTTAGCGGTTTTGGTTTTAGAAGATGAAATTAGAGAAGAATCTAAAAAAGCTATTTTAGAGCTTCATAAATTAGGCATTAAATCTGCAATGATAACAGGCGATAAAAATGGGGTAGCAGAAAAAGTGGCAAAAGAATTAGAAATAGATGAATATTTTGCTGAAGTTCTGCCCCAAGATAAAGTTTTAAAAGTTAAAGAGCTTCAAGAAAAAGGACTAAAAGTAATGATGGTTGGCGACGGCATTAACGACGCGCCGGCTTTAGCGCAAGCGGATGTAGGCGTAGCCATTGGTGCGGGAACAAATGTGGCAATTGAATCCGCGGGGATTATTTTAGTTAAAAACAATCCCTTGGATGTTTTAAAAATCATAAAACTTTCCAGATTTACTTTTAAGAAAATGGTTCAAAACTTAATTTGGGCAACTGGTTATAATGTTTTTGCCATACCTTTGGCCGCCGGAGTTTTAGCGTGGAAAGGAATTGTTTTAGGTCCGGCTCTTGCCGCGGCGCTTATGAGTTTATCAACGATTATTGTGGCAATTAACGCTGTACTAATGAAAAAGGTCGAATTTAATTTTTAATTAAAATAGTTAAATAAAAAAATGAAAAAATTATTTATTATTTTATTAGTTTTGTTTTTAGGATTTAGTTTTTTGGGCAAGGCACGGGCTCAAATGATGGGCAATTTTTATAGAAACGGTGATTTAAATACCGAAAAGCAGTTAAATATTTCTGGTTCTGATTGGGAAGAAATTTTGCGTCATACAAAAACCGAAGAGCA
>Ga0123519_10005418_pt1 | contig 20364 bp, 21 predicted proteins | sample YelNatPaOPRAMG02_FD_87396 | JGI IMG/M metagenome (GOLD analysis project Ga0123519, IMG submission 87396) | Hot spring microbial communities from Yellowstone National Park - Yellowstone National Park OP-RAMG-02 (version 2) | ecosystem: Environmental > Aquatic > Thermal springs > Hot (42-90C) ...
GATCAGTACATCATATTCCTCCGGAGGCATGTATTCTCCCTCAACGTACTGGTAGGAAGAGACATCGTCTGCCAGTCCATGCCCCGGCCATTTTTCAATCCGGTAATCAATTAGATCCAGCACTTTGCCCGGCAACACCAGCCCCGGACCCATAAAGGTGTCCATCTCAAAATCCTGCATGAACTTCAACCAGGCTCGTTTCATCTCCTGGTAATCATACATGACCTTCTTTAAATTGCCGCCCGCATAGTAGGCAGCGAAAAACCCGGCCGGCAGGATTACCGGAACCCTATCCGGTTCTTCAAGCTTGATCACTTTGATAAAACGGGTTACCCTTTCCTTATAGAGTTGCTCAGCCTTCTGATTTTTAAACTTGACTCCAGGAGGTGATAACCAAATTTTAAACCGTTCTTCCCGTTTTTCTTCGGGAGTCAATTGTGCCCAGCCTTTCTTGACTTCCTGTCCAGTCTGACTTTCTTTCTGGAAAAACATTTTAACCTCCTGAAATCCGGACCAGCCGGTATTCTTTTTGCCCTTTGCGCAGGATCAATGCCTGTCCTTCAATGGCATCCTGCACAGAAATATTTCTTTTTACATCCGATATACGCACGTTGTTCAGATAAATCCCACCCCCCTGGATCAGGCGTCTGGCTTCTCCTTTAGATTGCACCAGACCCGCGGTGGTGATCAGATCAACAGCAGGAATACCATCTCCACTAAATTGAGCCCTGGTCATTTCTACCGAGGGCACTTCGGAGAAAATCTCCAGCACGTCACGCAAAGAGAGATCGCTGATTGCCTCCCCGAAAAGAACCCGGGAAGCCTTTTCAGCCTTTCTCAGGGCATCTTCCCCGTGTACCATGCGGGTGACTTCCTGTGCCAGTTTTCTCTGAGCTTCTCTTTTTTCAGGCTGTTCGGCCAGGGATCGAGCGAGAGCAGCGATTTCATCCTGAGATAACAGGGTGAAAAATTTGAGGTAATTCACCGCATCCTTATCATCGGTATTAAACCAGAACTGATAAAACCGGTAGGGAGACGTCAGTTTGGCATCCAGCCAGACCGTGCCGCTTTCGGTTTTGCCGAACTTGGTACCGGAAGCAGTAGTTAAAAGGGGGAAGACCAGCGCATGTGCCTGATCACCATGCACCTTCCGGATGAGGTCTATACCGGCGGTGATATTACCCCACTGATCACTGCCTCCCATTTGCAGGCGGCAATGATAGCGTTCAAATAAAACCAGGTAATCATAAGCCTGTAAAAGAATATAGCTGAATTCGGTGAAGGAAATCCCTTCCTGCTCAAGGCGGCGCTTAATTGATTCCTTTGCCAGCAGTGCGTTGACTGAAAAATGCTTGCCGACATCTCTGAGGAAATCAGTCACACTGATCTTCGTCAGCCAGTCTGCATTGTTCACCATTATTGCAGGATTGGTTTTGGAGTCGAAATCCAGAAACCGCCTTAACTGCTCCTCGATACCCTTCAGGTTCGCCTGGACTTCCTCCTTGGTCATGAGCGGTCTTTCCTGCGTTTTTCCGCTCGGATCACCGATCAAACCCGTTCCCCCACCCGGAACGGGAATCGGTGTGTGACCGTACCTCTGCATGTGTACCAGACCCATAATCGGCAGCAATGAACCGACGTGAAGACTGGGGGCTGAAGGATCAAAACCGATATAAGCGGCGATTTTCTCTTTCGCCAGCAGTTCAGGTAATCCTTCAGTGGCATCATAAACCATACCCCTCCATTTGAACTCATCGAAAACACTCATCATGGGAAATACTCTCCTGTATTCAACCCGGACGGTTTCTTAATCACAGAAACACTTACCGCGCAGGGGTCAATAAATTATAGCATAATGAACCAGTTCATTGCAGATTTGCCTGCAACAATCTGGAGATCAGGGAGAATATTCCTATCCAATTACAGGGATTTCAAATTGCCTCACAGATCAGGACACAGCCTGATACTTCTTCAACAACTCCGCATTGAAGGGAGCCTTGCGCCCTGGGCATCTAAACTGCCGGCAGAGCCGGCAACTTATGAATCCCGATCTGGAAGGAAAATAAAGCGAAGAACGCGACTTGGTAGGAATCAGGGCGCAGTTCTCTGTCAGTCTCACTCCGATCATGCGCTCGACATCACCGAGAAGAGCAAAAAGATTCTTCTGCTGGGTGCTCGGGAAGAGCTCAATCTCTCCGGGATTAAGGCTGGACAGGTTGCTGATTCCATATCGTTTGAATAGGTGCTCCTGCAAATAGCTCACCGCCTCAAATACAAGCAGGTTCTTAACTGCGTCCAGACAGAAATTCATCATCAAATCCTGAGACGGTACCTTCAGAGCATCCACCTCCACCCCGCAGGTTGCCACACTGGCAAAAACCTGCCTGCTGTCCTCCAGGACATCGCTGAGCAAACAGCTGCGGAAAACGATGCCATCAAGAACCACGTAGTCGGCTCCTTTTTCTTCCTCCAGGCAGAGCCTGTAAACTGCCTTCGGTCTGGCAATCGGACTAACCATCGCAATTATCTGATTGACACAGTCCTCAAAGCGGCGGCGATCACCATGCAGGTTTAAATATTTTAATACAGCTTCCTTTTCCAGTTTAAAGGGAATATTATCCAGAATTTCCACCTCTGAAGATCCCATTTTAACCTTTCTCCCGTGCAACCTTTGATCCCGGTTTAACTGTGTCAGGACAAAGGATGCAAACTTTCAAGTAATCTTACATTAGCACCCTGTTAGCGGAAAAATACCCGGCAGTCCAGTCCTTCTCTGATGCAATCGGCTTCCAGTCTGTCTGCCATCTGATGGAAGAAATCATCACTGAGCCTTTCCTCGAGATGATATTTTTTATAAACCCAGTCGGCGTAGTGGTAATTCATGCGGTCCACCTGGATCCGGTCCACTTTGCCCTTTAACCTTGATGGCAAAGTCTCTGCCCCGGGCAGCAGGGGAGCTATCATCACCACTGTCGTGATACCTGCGTCGTGTAATTCCTTCAGGGCTTTGATCCTGGCTTCAACTGGTGGTGCATGGGGTTCAAAAATGCGCCTGATGTTTTCATCCCCGGTAGCAATGGAAAAGCAGACCTCAGCCCGCGTGGCTCGCAGTATGATGTCCCTGTCTCTCAATACCAGAGGAGAACGTGTCTGAATAAAAAAGCTCCAGTCAAAGCGCACTAGTATCTCCAGGCAACGCCGGGTAAGCCGGTATCTGGCTTCCAGTGGCTGATAAGGATCACAGACTCCGCTGATCCAGACCGTCCCCGGTTTTTTGCGGGTTATCTCTTTTTCCAGCAATTCAGCGGCATTGATTTTTACATCCACAAATTCTCCCCAGGCTTCTATGTGCCCTGTGTATCTTTTCATAAAACGGGCGTAACAGTAGGAGCAACCATGCTGGCAACCAATATAAGGATTAATCACATAATCAGCTATTTTTGAGGCTGAAAGAATACTCTTAGCTTTAATCTCTCTGACAATCATGCCTGATTATATTATGGCGGAAAACGCGTCAGAACAAAATGCTAAAATCATCTGGTAATACTTGCCCATTCATATTCGCCGGTCTTTTTACACGTTTGATTCTGGCGGGGAACCACTTCAGGTTGTACGCGGCGGAACCCTGTCTTTGGGTTTAGGATAAATTCTGCTCAGCGAGATCTCCAGGAAGACCATGGGTCTAACTACATTTTTAATCGTGATCGGGCAGTGAACCATTCCGGCGGGAATTGAAACCACGCAGGGACCACGGATGATGTGTTTTTCGTGTTCCTCACCCAGGCACACCTCCACATCAGCTCCCAGCTCCGTGATATCCAGCGGATCTCCCCCGATAAAAAAGAGAAGCTCCGGAAAGTCATGAGAATGTGAAAAATCAAAACTGATCGGTTTTGCAATGCAGTGATAACCGATGCTACAATCCACATTCAGTTCACCATCATGGGCAACCAGAGAATGACCCGTGTAATGGGCAATGTCTTTAATTAATCCCGTCCTGATGTACTGACCGTATTTCGATTCTGCCATCCTGTGAATCCTCCTTATTCTGCAGATTCAGGCTTGATTATCACCTGTCCGATGAAGATATTCAGCCTGCTGTATTCGTAGATCAAAAGTCGGTCGATTTTCAGGATGATTCCGATAGTCATACTGATTTATCTTACAGGATATTAGAATGTCTAGGCGTAAGTCAAGCACGTGGCTGATTGCAAACAGGAGGTAGATCGCCGGTGATCTCCTTTCTGCCAGAGAAAAAACGGACTATCCTTTACTTTTCTGTGGTAAAATGTACGTATGGCACCACATAGTTTGCTGGATTCTTTCCTGATGACCTTCGTTCCCCTTTTCATTGTAATAGACGCTGTGGGAAATCTACCATTTGTGATCACTCTCAGTGAAGGGATGTCTGTCCTGGAAAGAAGACGACTGATAATCATAGCTACCCTGACTGCACTTATAGTGGGGCTCTTCTTTCTTTTCCTGGGACAGTTTCTCCTGCGGATTATGGGCATCTCGGTAGGAGCTTTTGCCATTGCTGGAGGAATTATTCTGCTGGTGCTTTCCATCCAGTATATGAGCACCGGCAGAATGGTAGAAATCATCAAAGAGGAAATGGTAGCCGTTGTACCGATAGGAACTCCTCTAACCGTAGGTCCAGCCACCGTTACCACCCTTTTATTACTGGCCACTCAGTTTCCAATCTACTTCGTTCTGATTTCTTTTGTGCTCAACATCGGCATTGTTTATGCCATCTTTATCCTGAGCAATCAGATCATCCGTATCCTTGGCAAGGGGGGAATAAAAGCATTTTCCCGGGTAGCCGCACTGCTACTGGCTGCTATCGCAGTAAATATGGTCATCCGGGGTCTGGAAATGCTGGGCATAATTTCAATCACCGGCTGAAAGCAAAACTCCGAGGCTCCCCTGCCGGTTGATTGATTGCTATACAGCCATCATCCGCCAGGTTTGCTGGCACCAATTATATCCCGCAGTTACCCTGAATCCTGTTTCAGGCAGATCAGGCGGACATTTATCTCCCTGCGAATATAATAATATTTAGGGAATCTGCACAATTACCGGCGAGACTGGTCGTCCTTGCAGGAGGAGCTAAGATGATCAAACACCGCTTTTCTATCCTTTTGCTACTTGCTCCGCTGGTTTTCTTGTTTATATTTCTATTCCCGGGTTGCACCACAGTTGAGGAGCCTATCAGAATTGTTAAGCCGGGATCTCAAAGCATCAACTCGAACTCCATTCCCGATTTCGCTGAACTGGTGGAAAAGGTCAAAACCTCTGTGGTGGCAATCACCACCGAAAGCGTTACATATGACAGTTTAAACCACCCTGTTACCGAAGCAGGGGCTGGCTCCGGGTGGGTGGTCACGGAAGATGGCTTAATCGTCACCAATAACCACGTCGTGGGAGGAGCAGAAAATATCACCGTGGAGTTTTGCGATCACCGCGCTTATCCAGCCAGCATAATCCAGACGGATCCGGTAGCTGATCTCGCCGTAATCAGGGTGCTGAGGGGTGAAACCTGCCAGCCGCTGACCATTGCGGATACATCCACCTTAAAAGTTGGGCAATGGGTGCTGGTGCTGGGTAATCCTCTCGGGCTGGGCATCAGTGTTAAACAGGGCATTATCAGTCGGCTAAACGTTACCATGTCTTCATCTCCTGAACAGGTTTACTACAATCTGATTGAGACCAGTGCAGCCATCAACCCGGGCAACAGCGGTGGCCCGATGGTTAACATGAACGGGGAGGTAATCGGTATCACCAGCCTGAAAATAGACGCAACCGGCGTCGAAGGTATGGGGTATGCAATCACGATCGGCGATGTACTTCCGGTTATCAGAACTCTGGCAGAAGGCAAGAAATATGTCCGCCCCTGGCTGGGAACCTCGATAATCTCCGTTGATCAGGGGATACAATCGGTTTATAAATTGAGTTCCTCCTCAGGAGTTCTAATCATAGATGTTTCTACCGGCAGCCCTGCGGATAAAGCCGGTTTGAAAAGGGGCGATGTGATAACCAGTTTTAACCACGAGCCAGTTGCCAGTGCGCAGGATATTCACAGGCTGCTGTCCCTCTGTTCGATCAATCAGGAAGTGGCGATTGAATACTGGCGGGGCAGTGAGTTGCACAGTTGTAAGGCGGTTCTGACCGAGGCGCCATCTCCAAATGTGAGCGCTGAAACATCAATCAGACAAATCACAGAAAGCGGGGATTCGGCGCAGACATCGGGCCAAATGATTCTGAATCCAGATTTTATATTTTTATTATCAGCTTAACCTGTCAGCGGCTACCGGAAAACTGGCTGCATGCCGTTCAAATTGTTATAATGATAATATCAGAAATATAACCGGGATTCGGTTAAAAGGGAGGAGACAATTAATGGGCTGAAAACCATTCAACTGGGATCTCGTGCGAGAGTCCATGGAAAAAGAGGCGAAAAAGAAATCGGCAAAGAAGGAAAAACCTGTTAAGGAAACAGAGGAAGAAGCTAAAAAGAAAGCACAAAAAGCCGATGGTTGCACGTAATAAAAAGCCCGGATTATTCTAAAAACCGGTTCAAAATGCCCTGCTAAATTTTAATATCTGCAGGGCATTTTTCTATTCTGTTAATGTACCGGCCTCACCACTCCATCATCCTTGCCGCGGACAACCGTGCATGTTAATATTCAGATGGAAGATGAAAAACATACGTAATTTTTGCATTGTAGCCCATATTGATCATGGAAAATCAACCCTGGCAGACCGCATACTTGAACTGACGGGGGTGATTCACACTACCAACAACGAACAGGTTCTGGATAGCATGGACCTGGAGCGCGAGAGGGGTATTACCATCAAAGCCAAAGCTGTACGGATACCCTACAGAGCCCGTAACGGCGAGAATTATATATTAAACCTGATTGATACACCGGGTCATGTTGATTTTAACTACGAAGTCTCCCGAAGCCTGAAAGCTTGCGAAGGAGCCGTCCTGCTGGTAGATGCCACCCAGGGTGTGGAAGCCCAGACCATCGCCAATGCCTATCTGGCAGTGGATGCAGGTCTGGAAATCATACCGGTTATCAATAAGATCGATTTGCCCAACGCCATGATTGAGGAGACCCGTAAACAAATCGAGGACATGCTGGGGCTCCCCGGAGGGGATGTTCTGCTGGTCTCCGGTAAAACCGGTGCCGGAGTGCCGGAGCTCCTTGAAGCAATCGTTTCGCAGATTCCCGCTCCAAAGGGAGATAGTTCGGCACCCCTGAGTTGCCTCATTTTCGATTCTTACTACGATTCTTACCGGGGAGTGATCCCTCACATCAGGATCTTCTCCGGCACGCTGAATCGCGGGGATAAAATCCAGGTAAAATCCACCGGTAAAATCTTCGAAGTGAATGAAATCGGTTACTTTACTCCCGACCTGATGCCCGGAGAAAAGCTCAGTGCCGGCGAGGTTGGCTATATCAGCGCGGTGATCCGGGACGTGGGTGACATCCATGTCGGTGATACCATCATTTCACCTGAACACCCGGAAACACCTGCCATCCCGGGTTTCAGAAAGGCTAAACCCATGGTTTTCTGCGGGATTTATCCAATTTCTACCAATGATTACCCCAAGCTGACAGCAGCACTGGAGAAATTTCAATTAAACGACTCTTCAATAGTTTTTGAAAAAGAGACTTCAGCAGCCCTGGGGCATGGTTACCGGCTGGGATTCCTGGGCATGCTGCACATGGATATTACGCTTGAGCGTCTGAGACGTGAATACGGGCAGGAACTGATCGCCACCATGCCATCGGTGGTTTATAAGGTTGTCACCCATCAGGGTGAAGAATTAATGATAGACAATCCTTCCAAGTTCCCCGAACCGCAGTACATTGATCACATCGAAGAGCCGATTATCCAGGCAAGGATTATTGTGCCCAACGAGCATATCGGAGCAGTGATGGAGCTTTCCAAATCCACGCGGGGTACCCTGGTTGCCATGGAGCATCCTGACCCGCGGAGAGCCCTGCTGACATACGAATTTCCCCTCGCGGAAATTATCACCGGCTATTATGACAAATTGAAAAGTGTCAGCCGCGGATATGCCAGCATGGACTACGAATTTATCGGCTACAAACCTGGCAATCTGGTGAAAGTGGATATTCTGGTTAAAGAAAACCAGGTAGATGCCCTTTCCTACATTTCCGACCGCGAAAGTGCGGTCAGCAAAGCCCGTGTACTGATTCATAAGTTAAGAAAACTCATACCGAGACAGCTCTTCACCATCCCTTTACAGGCATCTATCAACGGGAAAATCGTTACCAGGGAAGATATTGCTCCCCTGAGAAAAGATGTCCTCGCAAAATGTTACGGAGGCGACATCACACGCAAGAGAAAACTCCTGGAAAAGCAAAAGGAGGGGAAGAAACGCATGAAGATGGTGGGGACGGTTGAGGTGCCGCAGGAGGCATTTCTCCTTCTTTTGAAAATGGAGGAATAATGCGTGGTCTTTATATCCATGTCCCTTTTTGCGTAAAAAAATGCGCCTATTGTGACTTTTATTCCCTGCCGGATCGACCGGATCTGGTCGAGCCCTACATCCACGCTGTTTTTAAAGAGGCAACTCACCATGCAGGCTTGAGCTTCCAGACAGTTTATCTGGGGGGAGGAACTCCCGGCCTGCTGGGTGCTCAAGGATTATCCCGCCTGATCAGGGGGTTGCGGGATATTTTTGATTTATCCCGGGTCAGCGAAGCTACCCTTGAGGTTAACCCTGATTCCACCAGCAGGACTCTACTGGAGGCCGCCAGGATGGCGGGTATCAACCGCATTTCCATTGGTGTTCAATCGCTGGTTGATCTTGAACTGCAGAAAGCCGGGCGCATCCACACCGCGGAGCAGGCTATCCAGAGCATCCTGATGGCGAAAAAAGCCGGATTCCACAGTATTTCCTGTGATGTCATGCTGGGATTGCCCGGTCAGAATGCTGCCACCTTGATTTCCACGTTAAAAAAGCTGCTGGACTTAGAAATTCAGCATCTATCTCTGTACTGTCTTTCAATTGAGCCGGATACTCCTTTCAGTATTAGACCACCCGCCGACCTCCCGTCCGAGGATGAACAGGCAGATCTCTACGCAGGAGCCTGTACGCTGTTACAGGAAAAAGGATTTCTCCATTATGAAATTTCCAATTTTGCCCTGCCAGGTTACGTTTGCCTACATAATTTGAATTACTGGCAGGGAGGGGAGTACCTGGGATTGGGCCCTGCAGCAGCTTCTCATCTGGGAGGGAAACGGTTTAAAAACCGGGCTGATTTAGAAAGCTACCTGACCAATCCCGGTGGATTTATCGAGGACGAGGAAATTCTGGAAATCGGGCAAAAAACTGCCGAAGAAGCCATTCTTCGCTTGCGTCTGCTTCGTGAAGGCCTGGACATCGGAGAACTCACCAGGCGTTTTGGAGATGATGTCATCCACCCGTTACGCCTGAGACTTGACGATCTTGTGGAAAAAGAATTGCTTATCCGGTCAGGTTCAGTTTACAGGCTGCCTGACCAGTGTGTACTGGTTTCTAATCCGATTCTGGCAAAAGTGCTCGAATCCTGAAGTTTACCTGCCTGAACTATCAGTAAAATCAGGGATATATTTGTTTTATCCGGTGTCGTGTAATCTTTAAAAATACTGAGGGATCCGATCTATCATTCCATTCTGAAGGAGCCGAAAATGGATTTTTCCTATTCTGTCGTGGCTGATTTCGCAGTAATAATGATCGTTGCCGCGATAACGGTTTACATTTTTTATAAGCTGAAACAAACCATGATCATCGGCCACTTTATAGCAGGTGTTATTGTTGGTCCTTATACCCCACCTTTCAGCTTCATCTGACAGCCTGCGGTTTTCAGTGCAACAGCGGATCTGGGTGTAATCCTGCTGCTCTTCAGCATTGGTCTGAAATTTCCACTGACACGTCTAAGAGTGGTTGGGAAAGTATCAATCGGGGTAGCAGCTATCGAAATTGCTGTCATGTTGCTGATAAGTTTTGGAATCAGCCGGTTACTTGGCTGGACTCTGACCGATGCCCTCTTTCTGGGCACCGCACTTGCCAGCAGCAGTACCACCATCATCGCCAAGGTATTAAGCGATATGGGGAAGCTACATGAAACCCCAGCCCTGATCATGCTGGGTCTGTTATTCGGCTTATCCATCATCGCGCATATACTCGGATTCTCCGTGGCTATTGGTGCATTTTTAATGGGAGTAATTGTTGCAGGTTCACGGTATGTCGGGCACATCAATAACCTTATTGCCCCTATTAAAGACATGTTTGCCGCAGTCTTTTTTGTTTCAATGGGTGCTTTAATCAATGTTACACAGTTTCAGGATTATATCATCCCGGCCTTGATCATCACTGCATTGATGGTTTTCGGAAAGATGTTGGGATGCGGGCTTGGCACAAGGGCATTCGGATATAATTTTTCAACTTCCCTCAAGGTTGGGCTTGGTATGAGCCAGATTGGAGAATTTGCCTTTATTGTTATGAAAGTCGGTCAGGACCGGAACCTGATCAGCCCTTTCCTTTTTCCCATCATCGGCGTTGCAGCGGTAATCACCACGTTTCTCACTCCTTACCTCATCAAATTCAGTTACCGCATCAAGCTACCGGAGACAATTCTCAAAAAGAGCAGGGGGAAATAGCCAGCACATTAATACTGCCATTTGATAACAATAGACTCTCTATGAAACAGGCGGACTGCGATCCTGAGAACCAGAAAATCCACCAGCCAGGTGCCGATTGAAAGAAACAGGACCGGCAGAGGAGAAAACCAGATTATTCCCGTCACCTGGAGAGCGATCAAAGCAAAGACCGGCAGTATGATTACCACGATCAAATTCTGGGCATTTTTTGCATCCTTTGCCCGGGATGAGCCTATCACTCCCAGCAGAAAACTCAGGACTGCAATTCCCGGAGTGAGCAGAAGCAGGACCAGATACCAGGAACCAGTAAGCACGAGCGTATTAAGACTACCCCAGCCCATAATGACGACCCCGGCAAAGAAAATCGCCGCACATGCCCAGCAGACAATGATTGCCGGAATGGCTCCTGAGAGTGCTTTACCCAACAGGAGTTCCCATGTCCTGACCGGGGTAGCCAGTAAAGGTTCAAGTGTACGTGTCTGTTTTTCTTCCAGAATGCTGAAGGTAGCAAAACTGATCGCAATCACCGCGGGGATAAAGAGGATAAAAAACTTAAACTGACTGAGCAGAAGAACCTGGAGCTGCTGGTCAACAGTCAAAACACTGATTGCAGGAATTTCTGCACCCAGTTTCGCCAGTGCGGATTGAATCAGTGAGCTGCCCAAAACCGAACTGCCGCCGAAACGGCTAACCGCCCACATGATCGCCAGCGGCTCGGCGACGATCAACAGTGGTAAAATAGTGATAAAAAGCAGGTTATTCAGGTCTTTAAATATCACTTCCCACTCTTTCAAAAGAATATTCCTGATCCGGTGTGCTGTCACTTTTTGTCCTCTCTGATTAGATTAAGGTAAATCTCTTCAAGTGAACGGCGTTCCTCGTTTGCTTCCAGAATTCTGCCTCCAGCCTGAACTATCTCTTTCACCACTTCAGGGAGCATGGCTTGAGGATTGTCCATCTCAAGACTTAACCGGTTCCCTTCAAGGTCAAGTTTTTTAACAAAAGCCAGCCTTTTCAGCGAAGCCAGAATCTCACTGCCTATAGATTCAAGACGGATAACCACCCGCCGGCTGAATAATTGCCTGCGCAGATCTTCCGGTTTTCCCAGTACCAGCAGCCTTGTACGGAAGATCGATATCCGGTGGCATATCTGTTCTGCTTCTGCGAGGTTGTGAGTGGACAGGAAAATGGTGCGCCCTTCTGTGCTCAATTTAACAATCAGATCTCTGACTTCTCTCGCAGCCTCTGGATCCAGACCCGAGGTCGGCTCATCCAGAAACAGTACCTCCGGTTCTGGCAAAAGCGCCCTTGCCAGAGCCAGCCTCTGTTTCATCCCTCTGGAAAAGGTGGCCACCGGTTTTTCTGCCCTTTCCAGCAGTCCGACAATGCCGAGGTATTTCCTTACCTGTGCTTTGAGATCCTTGATTCCAGCATAGAAGCCGCCGAAATATTCCAGGTTACGCCTGGCACTTAACCTCTGGTAAAAGCCGGGAGATTCGGTTAGAAAACCGATTTTCTCATGCAACAGCTCGATGGATTGATCGGTACGCTGACCGGCAACCACTGCATATCCACGGGTGGGAGAAATGATTCCTGCAAGCATGCGGATGGTGGTGGTTTTTCCTGCCCCGTTGGGACCAAGGAAGCCCAGAACCTCGCCCTTCTCAACCACCAGCGTCAGATTTTCAACAGCCGTAAAATCCCCGAATTTACGCGTCAATTCATGCGTTTCGATCACAGGCATCTTGAGCCGAAATCCCTTTTTTCTCTCAAATTTACTTCATTATACCTTAATCCCGCTATGTTTGTTATTAATCAGCTAAACTGGTTTCCACAGATTTGCAAAAGACAGGGAATGTTTGTGGAGTACAGGCTAAAATGCTATCATTATGGCATTAAGATTGAGTAAAATGAGATTAATAATATGGAAATCAATGTATTGATTGAAGAAGGTCTTGAACCTTCGACGGACATTGAATGGTTGCAGCAAATAGTAGAAAAGACGCTTCTCGCTGAAAATATACCCCCCAATGCCGAGGTTTCCCTGGTCATCGTCGGGCAGGAATGGATCCAGGAACTGAACCGCGCATACCGTGGCAAAAACAGACCGACTGATGTGCTTTCATTCTCTCTCACCGAGCAGAGAGAAAACGAAACTGAAGCTTTCATCGGTCCCCCTGACGGGCTCATCCATCTGGGAGAAGTAATTATCTCATACCCGCAGGCAGCCTTGCAGGCAGAGAAGCACCAGCACTCCATCAAAAAGGAGATGGCAACCCTGATCGTACACGGGATTTTGCATCTGCTTGGTTACGACCATGAGCAACCCGAAAAAGCACCTGCCATGGCCGCCCGTGAGAAGGAAATTCTGAATACACTGGAAAGGGAGCTGATATGAAAATACTGGGCATTGCTGGCAGTCCTCGCAGAGGGGGAAACACCGATATACTGCTCACCCGTTTCATGGAGGGAGCCGCCAGCCGAGGCGCAGAAACGAAAACACTGATCGTCTGCCAGTTAAAGATTGCCGGCTGCCTGCACTGTGATGCCTGTTTGAAAAAAGGGGTTTGCCGTATCCAGGACGATATGCAGATGGTATACAGGGAAATGGAAGCTGCCGATGGACTGGTGCTGGCATCCCCCCTGCAATTCATGACCGTACCCTCTGAATTGAAAGCCTTAATTGACAGGTGTCAGGCACTCTTTGTGCGGAAATACATCCTGAAAATACCACCGCTGGGAGACACGCGCCCGCGCAGGGGATTTTTGATTTCAGTCGGCGGACGCCGGACTATTCCGAATCTCTTTGACGCCGAGCTGGTCACCATTAAAACCTTCTTCAGAACTCTGGATATCAGTTATGAGGGTGACCTTCTGATACCTGGCGTGGACGCAAAAGCGGAAATCCTGAAACACCCCGACCAGCTTACCAGAGCCTTTGAAGAGGGTCAAAAATTTTGCACTGAAGCCTGAAGAATCCCCTGTTTTCCTTTGCATGAATCCCGCCTAAGGATTACAATCATTAAACATGCAGGCAATTCTGATTTTTGTTGCCCTCCATCTTGTCATGCTGCTTTCTTCTATTAACAGCAGTGCTATCTCGGTAGCTTTCCCCAATATCACGTCAGACTATAATACCTCGCTGGTACTGGCTGGTTGGGTACTCAGCATCTATCAGCTTGTGGCCGTCTGTGCCATGGTACTGATGGGGAAGGTGAGTGATGTGCTGGGCAGGAAAAAGACTTTCCTCATCTGCACGGGTCTCTTTGTAACCGGCTCTATTTTTGCCGCCCTCTCTCCAAATATCATTCTCCTGATTTTCTCGCGATTTATTCAGAGTGTTGGTGGAGGCGGAATCCTTCCCGCAACGATGGGCATTATAGTGGAGCTGTTTCCGCACCACCGTCATCGGGCGATCGGTATCGGCATGAGCATCTTCAATATCGGCGGTATCATAGGACCTAATATAGGTGGCTGGCTGGTCACCAGCTTCGGCTGGAAATCAATCTTCTGGTTCAATGTCCCGTTTGGCATTCTGGCAATGATACCTCTATTCCTGCTGTTGAAATCCGAACCCGGGAAAAAGAGCCATATCGATTTCGCAGGTGCCGGCTATTTCAGCGCCTTCCTCTTTTCATTCATGATCGGGCTATCGCAACTTGCCCACAGTGAGAGCAGCACAGGATGGCTGATCACCGCAGCCTTATTCACTGCCAGCACCATTTTCCTCGCAATCTTTATTCGCCACGAGCTCAAAGCTCGGGAACCCTTGGTGGAACTGGATCTTTTCCGGCTCAAGCCGTTTGCTGCCGCCAATGTTTATAATTTCATCTTCGGTGCCTGCATTTTCGGCTTCTCTTCGTTCATCCCCCTTTACGCAGTTGCAGTCTATAATATGACCACCATCCAGAGCAGTTATGTCCTGATGGCGAGAGCCATCGGCATGATTGTCGCCTCCACAACCAGCGGTTTCTTCCTGGTAAGCTGGGGTTACCGCAGACCGATGTTGCTTGGCTCAGTAATTGTTTCCCTGTGCCTGTTATTGCTGGGTGCAGAATTCTCCGGGATTAACCTTCTCGGAACAGAGATCAATTCAGTCATCCTGATCTCAGCAATTGCACTGGTGATGGGGCTGGGAATGGGAATCGCTACACCAGCTTCCAATAACGCCTGTCTGGACCTGATGCCCCACCGGGCTTCCACCATCACCGGCGTGCGGGGAATGTTCAGGCAGAGTGGAGGTGCTATCGGAATTGCCATCATCACCCTGATTCTACAGTATGTAGGAAACTTCACTACCGGTTTCCATGTTGTCTTTTTAAGTACCGGTATTATCGTGCTGATTACCGTACCCTTTATCTTCGCCATGCCGGACAAGGCGGCACCGCTTCCTTCCGGAGCACAAACATAAATCACCATGTAAAATGTAATCAGTAGCATAATATCCGCAGGGAGAGCAATCTTGAATAGATTTAAACTGGTGGTTTTCTGGCTGGGCGGGATAATCCTGTTGGGGAATTTCTATATCCTGATGCGTTACGGAGATACCCTGATGAGCACCCACCTTTTTATTGTGCGGGGAACGGTTTTCTACCCGGTGGCTGGATTGAACCTGATTGCCGGCATACTTGTGATTCTCCTGCTTATTCGGGATCTGGTAACCCGGAAGAGGACCTAACGCCAATCTGAACTTATTTCCGCTGTTACGAGCTGACGATACAAAAGCATCAATTTCTCGGTAACCTGCCCCGGTACCCCCCTGCCGATCGGGTTTTCATCCACCTGGCTCACCGGCATGATTTCAATCATTGAATTGGTCAGGAAGACTTCATCTGCAGAGATTAGCTCACGGAATGTGACCTCCCTTTCAACAGCCCTGATACGCTCGCGTGAGCAAATCTCCAGAACCGCCTCCCGGGTCACGCCCGGTAGAATGCCGCTGCCGGTTGCCGGGGTCACCAGTTCATCTCCAATAACCAGGAAAAGATTGCTGCTGCTGCCTTCCACCGGTTTGCCCTGATCATTCAGTAAAATTGCATCATCAAAACCAGCCTGCCGGGCTTTCTCCCGTGCTAGCAAGCTTTCTAAAAAACAGGTGGTTTTCATCGATGGTAACGGAGACTGGCTGTTGCGCCGGAAAGCCGAGATAGCAACCCGGAATCCCCTTCGGTAAACTCCCTGATCATAAGGAGTATATCCTGTAGCCACAATCAGCACCAGCGGCTGCTGGCAGGAAGCTTTTGCCGGAGTAAAAGAACCTTCGCCGGCGGTCACGGTCAACCTGACACGGGCATCCCGGTGCTCGTTCTTCAGAATCGTGGCAAGGATCGCACCTCTCAATTCCCCTGCTTTTAAGGGAATATCCAGAGAATCCAGCGACCTCTGCAGGCGTTCAAGGTGCCTGTCCATACGGAAGGGAACGCCCTCATACGCCCGCATTGTTTCGTAGAGCCCATAACCGAAGAGAAAGCCGTAGTCCCTGACCGCGATTCTGGCTTTATCAGCCGGTAAAAATTCACCGTTTAGATAAACTATCTCTGCCATATTCCTTTTCTTCCCGCCAGACGGGGTTCGTATAACTTAAAAAATTACGGAGCAGGGCATGACCGGTACCGGTCATGATGGATTCAGGATGGAATTGAACCCCTTCAATGACATACGTTTTGTGCCGGACACCCATGATTACGCCATTGGCTGTTCTGGCGGTAATTTCAAGTTTATCCTGTCCTGAATCAAGACTCACCACCAGCGAATGGTACCTTCCACCCTGAAACGGATTGGGCAAACCCCGGTAAATGCCTTTGCCATCATGATATATTTCGGAAGACTTACCATGGACGGGCACAGGGGCATGGATTACCCTTCCCCCAAAAACATGACCGATGCACTGATGTCCCAGGCAAACCCCCAGAATGGGAATACGTCCAGCACACACCCTGATAATCTCATTGGAAATGCCGGCTTCCAGCGGCGTACAGGGACCGGGAGAAATTATGATGTGAGTTGGCTCAAGCTTTTCAACTTCTGCTGGTGTAATCCGATCGTTCCTGAAGACCACCGGCTGCCATCCCAGTTCACCAACATATTGTGCCAGGTTGTAAACGAATGAATCGTAGTTGTCAATTATCAGTACCATCAGGATTCTAGCTTACAATAAACACAGGTCTCTGTCACGCTACACAGGTAACATTGCACCAGTTAACAGGAAAATGAACAATACGCCCGCCAGAAATCTGAGATTACGCTTTATTCGATGCCACTACTCACGCTTAAAGCCTTAAAGAGGGCACGCCCTTTATCCAGGGTTTCCTGGTATTCTGCTTCCGGGTCGGAATCATATACCACCGCTCCGCCGACCTGAAAATACGCCCTCCTGCCTTTAATCAGAAATGTACGGATGACTATATTCAGATCCATATCCCCGCTGAAGCTGAGGTAGCCGAGGCTGCCAGTATACACGCTCCGCCGGGTCGGTTCCAGTTCCTCAATAATCTCCATCGAACGCACTTTCGGGGCTCCAGTGATGGAACCACCGGGGAAAGTGGCCTTCAGCAGATCCATACGTGTTACACCCTCATTCAGTTGTCCGGTAACTGTGGAGGTTAGATGAAAGACGGTGGGATAGGTTTCCAGAATGGCCAGTTCAGTTACCTTCACCGAGCCGAAGTGGCAGACCCTGCCAAGGTCGTTCCTTTCGAGATCAACAATCATCATGTTTTCGGCATGGTCTTTCTCGCTCTCAAGCAATTTTCTGGCATTCGCCCGGTCCTCTTCAGGAGTCCTGCCTCGCCGGATAGTGCCCTTGATCGGACGCGTTTCCACCCTGTCCCCGGTTAACCGCAAAAATCTCTCCGGCGAAGAACTGACGATAACCGGCTCTCCGAAATCCAGGTAAGCGGCAAAGGGAGCCGGGTTAATCTTTCTCAATCTGAGATACAAATCATACGGACTGAGATCGAGGTCGCCCTCAAACCGCTGGGAAAGATTTACCTCGAAAATATCTCCATCAATAATATACTGGCGGGCTTTTGCCACAGCCCTGAGGTAATCCGTCCGCGTAAAATTCGACCTGATTTCCTGCTCTTGCGCCCCGGATACGGATTGATTCCCCGTTAAAGCCTCTCCGTTCAATTGCTGGACTTTGATGAGAGCAGATTTAATCTCAGACATCCTCTCCATGGCTTTTCTGATTCTTTTCTCCTCTTCCTGCTCGGGGAAACCGGTGGAAATGATGAAACATTTTTCAAGCCGGTGATCCACCGCAATGACCGCATCATAAAAACCGAAATAACATTCGGGTAAATTCAGGTCGTCCACCGCCCGGCTGGGGAGTTTTTCAATCAGGCGGCCTAAATCGTAACTGAAGTAGCCGACCGCCCCTCCCAGGAGAGGGACCGGTGCATTTGAAACTGCCAGGCTGTATTCTGCCAGCAACTCCCCCAGTGCAGCGAAAGGATTGCCCCGGCAGGTTCTTTCCCCCTGACCGTCTCTGATGTTGATTTCAGCACCCCGTGACCTGAATACAAGGAAGGGATCTGCCCCCATGAAGGAATAACGCCCCAGCTTCCGGGCATCCATCCCGCTATCCAGCAGGAAAGGCAGCGAATGATGGCGGAGCAACTCAAAGGTTTTTAATGCAGGTGCCCGCAAATCAACTTCTTCAATTAATACGCAGCGTGCCAGACTCATATTTACCACGGTTCTTCAGATGTCCGATTATTGAGAATATGCTGGATTGCTCATTCCTGTCAACCGGGTAAAACCTGCACATGCTTTAAAGTACCACCAGCAACAACCTGGCCAGTATCCCTCCCACCAGCAGGGCAATCACCAAATTGGCTCCGATAATCGCCCAGGCGGATTTCCAGCCAAACTCCCTGGTCAGGGTACCCACCGTAGCCATGCATGGATAAATCGTCCCAACCAGAGCCAGGACGATAATCTGTGCCGGCGATAATACCGCAGAAAAATCCGCGCCAAAAAGTGCCACCAGTGCCAGCAGGATTAATTCTTTGCGGGCGAAACCGAAAATCAGCAGGATGCCGGCAACAGTCGGCAGACCCAGCCAGCCGGTGGTCAGCAGGGAAAGTGCCTGATTCACAGGATTCAGTAACCCCGCTGTATAAGCTCCCTGAACCACCGCCGTACCGATCATGTAAATGGGGAAAACCATCATGACCAGTGATTTCGTCCTTGCCCAGGTTTGTTTAAGCGCCACTGAAACGGAGGGCACTTTAAAAGAGTGAATTTCCATGATCAGACCTGCGGTATCACCCTGCATGCTTTTCCCCGCTACCTTCACCGCCAGGAACATGATCAGAATGTCCATAACATAGAGAGCCAGTGCCCACTGGATTCCCACAAAAACGGCTACCATACCCATGATGATGATCGTCCGGGCGGCACAGGGTGCAAAGGTAATGGCAAATGCAGTCAGAATCCTTTCCTTCCGCGAACACATTATCCGCGTGGTATGTATTGCGGGGACGTTACAACCGTAACCAAGGATGATGGGAATGATGGCTTTGCCATGCAACCCCATATGGTGCATGGCACTGTCCAGCATAAAAGCCACCCGGGTCAGGATGCCTGAATCCTCCAGCAAAGCCAGCACCAGATAGAAGGGAATCACAAAAGGTATGACCAGAGTAACACCAGCAACCAGTCCGCCGAAAATTCCATTCCAGACCACACCGAGTAACGGTCCCTGGACTCTTGGGTCAACCGGATGAAAGAAACTGAAAGCATTGCTCAGCAAACCGGAAAGAAAATTCCCAATGGTAAATGTCCAGACCAGCAAAAAACCGACTACCAGAATGGAAATGAAATAACCAGATACCCGGTGGGTCGTAAACCGGTCGATGCGGTCTGAGAGTGAAGGACTGGTGTCTGCCTGCACCAGAACATCCCGGACAATCCGGGTCACAATTGCATATCTGGCTGAAGCGATGGTGACAAATGCCGGTTGCCGGTATTTTTTCTCCAGCTTCTTTGCCAGTTCGGTACAGACCTCAATTACCCTGGCGGAATGCCGGCTGACCAATTCTTTGATTTTCAAATCATCTTCCAGCAGCTTGACTGCCAGCCAGCGTGAGGGGTAGCCGGTTTGAATCTTCTCTTCCTCGATCATCCCGGCTAGTTTTTGCACGGTCTCTTCGATTTCATCCTCAAATCTGGCGGCATTATGGGCAGGCTTTTGCCTGTGTTTGCCTGTTTTAACCGCAATTTCCACCAGATCCTTTACGCCCTTACCCCGCGCAGCCACAGCAGGAATCACCGGCACGCCGAGGATCTTCTCCAGTCTCTCGATATCAATTTTAAGTCCCTGTCTTTCAGCGATATCCATCTGATTCAAACAAACCACCATGGGAAGACCCAGCTCCAGCAACTGGAGGGTAAAGAATAAATTCCGTTCCAGCACCGGGGCACCCACCACATTAATAATCACATCCGGCTTTTCACGGGCAATGAATTCACGTGTTACCATTTCCTCTTCAGAAAAAGCCGAAAGGGAATAAATACCGGGCAGGTCAACCAGTGTCACCTCACAATCTTTACGCCGCAGAAATCCAACTGCTCTTTCAACCGTTTTCCCCGGCCAGTTGCCAATGGTCTGGCTTGAACCGGTCAGCCGATTGAACAGAACGCTCTTTCCTACATTCGCATTTCCGGCAAGAGCAA
>Ga0123519_10005420_pt1 | contig 20363 bp, 16 predicted proteins | sample YelNatPaOPRAMG02_FD_87396 | JGI IMG/M metagenome (GOLD analysis project Ga0123519, IMG submission 87396) | Hot spring microbial communities from Yellowstone National Park - Yellowstone National Park OP-RAMG-02 (version 2) | ecosystem: Environmental > Aquatic > Thermal springs > Hot (42-90C) ...
ACTGCCTGAAAAATTTTAATATAACCGGTACAGCGACACAAATTGCCGGAAAGACCTTCGCGAATTTGTTCATCCGTCGGTGAAAGGGTTTTCTCCAGCAACACCTTAGTACTCAAAATCATTCCCGGAATACAAAAACCGCACTGGACCGCTCCTTCTTCAATAAAGGCTCGCTGGATTGGATGAAGTTCACCATTCTTACTTAAACCGGCAATGGTAATGACCCGGCTTCCCTCAACCTGGGCAATCGGCACCAGACAGGAATTGACAATTTTGCCATCCAGAATAACTGTACAACTTCCGCATTCTCCCTGTTCACACCCGGCTTTTACCTCGGTATGTTTTAGGTCCTCGCGCAAAACTCGCAACAGGGTTTTGAGTGGCTCAGTCCGAACCACCACTGGCTCATCATTGAGAATAAATTTTATTTCTTTCATTTTGTTAGAGGTAATTTCTCTTTAATCTCCAGAAGTTTTTCCGGCAATGCTGGCAACTCTCTTATCCGCCAGCCAGTAGCATTATAAATAGCATTGACAATGGCTGGAGCAACTCCAATCAAGGGAGGCTCACCCAGTCCCTTGGCTCCATAGGGACCGAAAGGACATTTTTCTTCTACTATCACCGGAACAATTTCCGGAACATCATCGGTCGTCGGAATTAAATAACCAGCAAAATTCGGATTGACAATTTTACCATCCTTTAACACCAAATTTTCCAACAGGGCATATCCCAGCCCCTGCAAAACTCCGCCCTGAATCTGTCCTTCGGCCTGCTGGGGATTTATTGCCCGGCCAATATCATGTCCACTGACAATTTTTTCCACCACCACTTCTCCGGTAAGCGTATTTACTTTTACTATTGCCGCCACTGCTGAATAAGTATAGACCGGATAGGCAATGCCCTGTCCCTCGTCGGTGAATGAGGTTTCTTCGGCCGCATACCAGCCATTGGCCGATAAATTCAGTCTTTCGGCATAACACTTTTTGATAACTTCCTGATAAGGAATTTTCTTTCGGCTCACTCCTTTGACAAAATAATTTTTTCCATCACTTAAAACCGGCTGGTTATTCTTTGCCCCCAGCATTTGCCGCACGATATAGTCAATGTTCTGACGAATCTGGCGCGCCGCATCAATTATCGCATTACCGGACATCAAGGTGGTTCGCGAAGCCACAGTCGGACCACTATCCGGAACTCTGGTGGTATCCGCAGGTAAAATTTTCACACTTTCATAAGGAACCCCCAGGGTCTCGGCAGCAATCTGCGCCAGAACGGTTAAAGCTCCCTGACCCATTTCGGTATTGCCCATCGCCACAATTGTAGTCGCATCTTTTTGAATCTGCAGATACGCCCCGGCCCGGTCCAGATATCTTCCACCCGCCCCCAGACCAACCCCATAAAAACTTACTGATAGACCAATTCCCCGTCGGTAAATCCCTTCCTTATCAATGGTTTTCTCGGCCCGATAAATTTTCTCATAATCGGCCTGGCGACAGACCTTAGCAAAAACTTTTTCCAGCCCACAACTATAGGTTATCTTCTGATTAGTAGCTGTTCGGTCGCCAATTTTTAAGATATTTATCTCGCGCAATTTCTTCGGGCTCATTTCTAATTTCTGGGCCAGTTCATCAATCAGCGATTCATTGGCAAAGCAGACCTGGGGCTGACCAAATCCCCGGAAAGCCCCGCCGGGAACTTTATTGGTCGCCACCGCCATTGATTCTATCAGGACATTTTCTATACTGTAAGGACCGGCCGCATGAACCGTGCCCCGCCACAGGACTATCGGGCTCAAAGTGGCAAACGCCCCACCATCCAGAATATATTTCACCTGAGCCCCAATAATTTTTCCATTTTTCTTTGCCGCATATTTTATTTCCACATAGCCGGGATGACGCTTGGACATAGAGATAAAGTCCTCTTCCCGACTGTAGGCAATCTTTACCGGGCGCCGGGTGAGATAAGCCAGAAGGCTAGCATGGGCGGCGACGATTGAGGGCACATCTTCTTTTCCACCAAAACCACCACCAGTAGTCGTTTGAACAATCCGTACCTTATTATATGGTATTCCTAAGACTGCCGCTACCGCATCGTGGACATAAAACGGGCATTGCATCGAACCATAGACCGTCATTCCACCATCGGCCGCCGGAACCGCCAGCATCGCCTGGGTCTCCAGATAAGAGTGAACCTGATAATTCGTCTGATATTTTCCTTCAACCACTATCTCGGCCTGACGAAAAGCCTTTTCTATATTTCCCTTAACTATCCGGTATCGTTTAAAGATATTATCCTGGCCATAGATTTTTGGCGAGTTTTCTTTTAAGGATTGAAACACATCCAGAACTGCCGGCAAATTTTGATACTCCACTTTAACTTTTTTCGCCGCCAGACCGGCCACCTCCCGACTTTCCGCCACCACCAGGGCAATCGGCTGCCCGGCAAAAAGCACTTTTTCCTCGGCTAAGAAAGGATAGTCCCCGATAACCAGTGGCAAGATATTAGTCCCGGGAATATCCCGAAAGGTATAAACCCCGAAAACCCCGGCTATCTTTCTGGCTGGTTCAATATCTATTCTGGTAATTAGTCCGTGCGGGATGGTGGCGCGAACCGTCGCCCCATAGAGCATATTGCCAAATTCATAGTCATCCGTATAGAGCATTCGTCCCAGAACTTTTTCCCGGGCATCATTACGGGCGAGTGATTGGCCAACTGCAAAATTTTTTCTGGTCATACCTGTAGGGGTATTATACAAAATTTTTTGCCACTTGACAAGGTGGTGGCTTTAATTATATAATATAGGCAGCAAAACCAAAGAATGAAGGAATGAACCTTCATCACCTTGACTCAAGGAGTTTTCCTTGGAAACAGGTTAAAATTATAATACTCCCAAGGGACAGTTGGTTTTTGGGAGATTTTTATTGGAGGACAAATAGAACTAAAATTTCGAATCAACTCGGCTATCCGGGCGAGCAATGTGCGGGTAATTGATGAGAATGGAAATAATCTCGGAATACTTCCGATAAATCAGGCTATTAACTTAGCCCGACAGCGCAGTCTGGACCTGGTAGAAATTGCTCCGAATGCCAGTCCTCCGGTCTGCCGGATTGTTGAATATAGCAAATTCTCTTACGAGCAGAATAAAAAAGCCCGGCAGGCCAGGAAAAAGCAACACAGCGGATCCTTAAAAGAGATTCAATTCCGGCCAAATATTGGTGAACACGATTTTCAGATAAAGATTAACCGGATCCGCGATTTTCTCTCGCAAAATCATAAAGTCCGGGTGCTGGTAAATCTGTTTGGCCGGGCCCTCAATCACCGGGAACTGGGACAGGAACTGATGAACAAAATTATTAATCAACTTCAGGATGTGGCCAGACCAGAACAGGCCCCAATCTGGATGCACCGCTCATTCAGTATAATGTTTATTCCCAGGCCCAACCCCGGTCAGCAAAAGTGAGAACAAAAAGGAGAAACCTATGCCGAAGATTAAATCCCATAGTGGTGCCAAAAAAAGATTTATTTTAACCGCCCGGGGAAAAGTTAAACATAAAAAATCCGGGTTAAGACATTTGCTTACTGGTATGCCCGCCAGCCGGGGCCGACGGCTACGGCATAGCAAAATCATTTCGGACAACACCACGGTAAAACTTATTCATCAGTTGCTGCCTTACAAATAATCATCTAATTTATCACCAGAAAGGATAAAAATCATGAGAGTAAAAAGTGTGGTTTATACCCGTCAGCGAAAGAAAAAATATTTTCGGCTGGCCAAAGGGGCCTATGCGACCAAAAAAAATCGCTGGCGAATGGTCAAACAACATATCGCAAAATCTCTGGCTCACAGTTATCGGGGAAGAAAACAACGCAAACGCGACCTGCGCCGTCTCTGGATAGTGCGGCTCAATGCTGCCGCCCGGCAACATGGCCTATCCTATAGCAAATTTATTGCGGGTTTACGTCGGGCAAATGTTCTTATCAATCGCCAGCAACTGGCGGAAATGGCTCTAACCAGGATGGCCGATTTTCAGGCCCTGGTCGAAGTTGCCCGAACTGGACTTAAATGAAAAATTTTTCACCGGCCAAAAGTATCCTGATGTTTTTTTTAGCCATGATTATCCTGGGGACATTTTTGCTTTCCCTGCCATTTTGCCGGTATAACTATTCAGAAAATTTTCTGCTGAAAAATTTTTTCACGGCTACTTCGGCGGTCTGTGTCACCGGTCTGTCGGTTGTGGACATTGGACACTTCTACACTTTAGCCGGACAGATAATTATCCTTGGCCTTATTCAGATTGGCGGACTGGGGTATATGGCTCTCTCCACTGCTCTCGGCCTGTTTCTGGGAAAAATTTCCTTACAGGACCGCCTCACTATCGGCACCATTATGGAAATTGACTCTTATGCGGCAATGTTTTCTCTCCTGAAATACATTATGGGGGTGATCTTTACCATAGAGTTTATTGGCGCAATTATTCTGACTCTGGCTTTTCGGACTCAGTTCAGCTGGCTGACTTCTCTCTATTATGGGATATTCCACTCTATCTCGGCTTTCTGTAACGCTGGTTTTAGTTTATTCACCAACAATCTGGAAAATTATCAAAATAATCCAGTGGTCTTAATCACTATTGCTTTACTGATTATTACTGGTGGTCTGGGATTTCTGGTACTCAGTGAAATTCGCGACCGCCTCCGGAAACAGCGGACAAAATTTAGTTTACATTTCCGAATTGTAAGTGTTACTACTATTATTCTTATCGTCGCCGGCCTGGGAATGTTCTGGTTGATGGAATCAAAAAATGTTCTTCGGGGACATAACTTTAGTTTCAGTCTGCTCAACTCTTTCTTTCAATCGGTAACTCCCCGGACCGCCGGCTTTAACTCTCTGCCGATTGGTTGGTTGCGACCAGGTACCTGGTTGTTGCTGATTATTCTGATGTTTATTGGCGCCTCACCCGGAGGCACCGGTGGCGGTATCAAAACATCTACCTTTGCGATAATTATGCTTTACCTGAACCGGTTTGTCCGACAAAAAAAGGAATGCATTGTGGCCGGAAGAAAAATCAGTGAAGAAACGATAACCAAGGCACTGGTAATTTTTATTTTATCACTTTTTACGATTATCGCTATGGCCAGTATTTTAATTGCCACCGAAAAGCATTTTTCATTTCTCCAGTTGCTTTTTGAAACAACTTCGGCCTTTGGAACCGTTGGACTAAGCACCGGAATCACGGCAAATCTATCGGCATTTTCCCAGATAATAATTATACTGACAATGGTAATCGGCCGCATCGGACCTCTGACTTTCTTTCTGGCCCTGCTGTCGGCAAAGGAACCAGAAGAAAGAAAATATCCGGAGGAAAAAGTTCTGATCGGCTAAATAATCCGAGGTAAAAATTATGGCAAAGAAATATTTTGGAGTAATCGGTTTAGGAACCTTTGGTTCCAGTGTCGCCCGGGAACTGGCCCGGCGGGGAATCCAGATTCTCGCTCTGGATTCTAACGAGGAAAAGGTCAAGGATATTGCCAACGAAGTTACTCAGGCCCTGGTGGTGAATGCCACGGATGAAAAGGAGTTGCGCAACAGCGGGATTGCTGACTGTGATGTGGTAATTGTCGCGGTTGGCGAAAGTATGGAAACCAGTATTTTGATTACTCTTTTGTTGAAAGAACTTAATGTGAAACAAATTATTGTCAAGAGTTTGAGTCCGCTTCATTCCCGGATTGCCGTCAAGGTCGGTGCCGACCGGGTGATTTACCCCGAATACGAAATGGCCAAACGTCTGGCGGAGAGTTTAACCACGCCAAATATCCTGGAAGAAATAAGTTTGTCTCCGGACTATAATATTGTGGAGGTGGTCCTGCCGCAAAAATTTATCGGCAAAACTATTGCCGAGATTGATGTCCGGAGCCGCTTTGGCATCAGTATTATTGCTATCCGCCGGAAAGAAACGGTAATCTTAGACAACGGGGAAACCGATATTAAAGAAGAAACCACTATTTCACCTTCGGCCATGACTGAACTAAACGAAGGTGATATCCTGGTAGTGATTGGCAAGCAGGAAGACATCAACAAACTAACCAGAGAATAAAAAAATGGACACAGAAAAAAATAATCATTCAACCGATAAAAACAAGTTAGCCGATATTATTGAGATGGCTAAATTTTATCTTCTGAATAAAAAATACGCCCAGGCCCTGAAATTATTCCGGCAGGCCCTGACCCTGGATCCGGATAATGCCGAGATATACTATCATCTGGGATTGACCCTGGAATATAAAAATCAGATGGATGAAGCCAAAAAGATGTATCAGGAGGCCCTGCGCTTAAAACCACAACACACCGCCGCCCGGGAACATCTGAACAAACTTGTCGGAATAAAAGATGAATGAACTGCTGGAAAAAATAAAAATTATTCAGCAACAAGCCCTGGAAGAAATAAACAAAATTTCTGAGGCGGCGGAACTGGAAAACTGGCGGCGGCGATACTTAAGTTCCAGAGGGGAACTTACCACAATTCTCAAGCAACTCGGAAACCTGCCGGAAAGTGAAAGACCAGCGACCGGCCGCGAAGCCAATGCCTTAAAGCAGATTCTCAACCAGCACTATCACTCCCGAAAACAGTCGGTCAGCACCCGCCCATCCACTATCTCTTTTGATGTTAGTCTGCCGGCCCGGCCATATCCACTGGGAAGTTTTCATCCACTTTTAGAAACCCTTTTTGATATTACCGATATTTTTCAGGAACTGGGCTTTCAGATAGAATTTGGACCGGAAATTGAGAGTGAATGGAATAATTTTACGGCCCTGAACTTTCCGGAAAATCATCCAGCCCGCGATGCTCATGATACCTTTTACCTTCAGACCGACAACCGCCAAAAATTGATATTGCGAACCCATACCTCACCAATCCAGATCCGGGCAATGCAAAAATATCGCCCACCACTGCGGATTGTTGCTCCGGGCCGGGTCTTTCGTCATGAGGCCACCGATGCGGCGCACTCCACGGTCTTTTATCAGATTGAGGGATTTGCCGTGGACCGGGATATTTCTGTTGGTCATCTAAAATGGGTTTTACAGACATTCATCCGAAAATATTTTGGTCAGTGGGCAAAAATCCGTTTCCAGCCAAGTTATTTTCCGTTCACCGAACCGTCGCTGGAGGTCTATGTCAGTTGTCCGCTCTGCCAGGGCCGGGGCTGTCGGGTATGTAAAAATCAGGGAGAACTGGAAATGCTTGGCGCCGGAATGATTCATCCCCGGGTTTTTCAGGCCGTTAAATATGCTCCCCACTGGCGGGGATTTGCCTTTGGTCTGGGCGTTGACCGCTTTGCTATGTTTCAATATAATATAGATGATATGCGGCTCTTTTATCAAAATGACTGGCGATTCTTGAAACAATTTTCTGAGAAATGTTAATATCATTTAACTGGTTAAAGAACTATCTGAACTTAAAAAAAATTTCTCCCCGCCAACTCGTTGAGCATTTTAATTCCCTGGGCCTGTCCACCGAAAACTTTCTTACCGTCAATCGCTATCTGGATAATATTCTGGTTGCCAGAATCACCGATATTGAAAAACATCCCCGGGCTGACCGTCTGCAAATTGCCACAGTAACCGATGGGAAAAATCAGTATCGGATTGTCTGCGGAGCCCCAAACATCAGCCCTGGTGATATTGTTCCGCTGGCTTTGCCCGGAGCAAAAATTCAGGGAGAGGTCCTGAAGGAAGCAAACATCCGGGGAATAAACTCCGCCGGAATGCTTTGCTCGGCCCGGGAACTGGGGATTGGCGATGACCAGCGGGGCATCTGGCAATTACCCAAAAACTGGCGGGTGGGAAAACCACTGAAATTTTATGTTCCAGAAACTGATTATCTCTATGAACTGGAAATTCCGCCAAACCGCCCGGATTGTCTGGGATATATCGGTATCGCCCGGGAATTATCCGTAAAATTAAATGAACAACTGAAATTGCCCCGCCAGCAACTTCGGGATTTGCCCGGAGTTAATTTTTCTCTTAAAATCAATTCCCTGACCGATTGCTCTTATTATCTGGCAATCGCTTTTGACCAGGTCCGGGTCGCTGACTCCCCGGCCTGGATGCAACTGGCTTTGATTTCCTCAGGTATTAGACCAATCAATAATATTGTGGATATTACCAACTATGTTCTGCTGGAATATGGCCAGCCATTGCATGCCTTTGACCGGCGCCAGTTAAAAAATGACCGGATAATTGTCCGCCGGGCCAATCCCGGAGAAAAACTGATTTTACTTGATGAACAGGAACTGAGTTTAACTCCGAATGACCTGATTATCGCTGATGGTGAAAAACCGCTGGCGCTGGCCGGAGTTATGGGCGGAAAATTTTCGGGAATTAGCGAGGAGACAACGGAAGTAATTCTGGAAAGTGCAGTCTTCGCTCCGCCACTTATCCGTCAGAGCCGCCAGAGATTTAATCTTAACACCGAGGCCTCGTATCGGTTTGAACGCGGAGCAAATCCTTTGACTGCCCGGCTGGCCGCCGAACGGGCCGCTGTTCTGATAAAAGATATTGCCGGGGGAAAAATTACTGCGATTAAATTGGTTGCTAAAAAAATTCCGGCAACTCCCTGGATAAAAATTCCCCGACACTTCATCAATGATTTTGGCAGTATTCCGATAAAAAAATCAGTAATCTGGCGAATTCTCAAACAACTCAACTATCAGGTCAAAATTCAAAAGAATAATTTCTATCTAAAACCGCCGGCTTACCGTCAGGATATTCAGCAAAGTGCCGATGTGGTGGAAGAGGTCTGTCGCCACTATGGCTATCAGCATATCCAGGAAAAATCATTGCCAATCGTTCAAATACCGGAAAAAAATTCTTTATGGGAATTAACCCGATATCTGCGGCAAAAACTTATAACCCTGGGAGTAAGTGAAATAACCACCAATCCGCTTATTTCCGAAGAGGAATGGTTAAATGCCTTTCCGGCCAGTCCGGCTAAAATTATTCGTCTGTCAAATCCCACATCGGTTTTTAATAGTTGTTTGCGACCGAACCTGCTGACCGGTCTTTTACGGGTTAGTGAAGAAAGTGTCAACGAAAATATTTCCCGAAAATATTTTGAAATCGGCACCGTATTTATTGACGAACAAACTGAGGAAAACCATCTCGGAATAATTCTTTCCGGAAAGACCGGCGAGATTAACTGGTTAAGCAATGAAGATTTCACCTTTTACCATTTAAAAGGAATCCTGGAACATATTTTACATTTTGTTCCGTCCCAAAAGTTTCTCCCCGAGTACGATAGAATTGATATCCTCAGTGCCGGAAAAAAAATCGGCCTGATGAGACAGATAAAAAACAATTTTTACGCCGAAATCAATCTTAATGAAGTTATCCCGCACTACCGAACCCAAAAAAAATCTTATCAACCATTCTCCCAGTTTCCCCGGGTATCTCTGGATCTGGCTTTCCGCTGTCCAAAAAACAAAACCTACCAGGAGGTTAAAGACCGGCTAATTGCTTTTCTTAAAGACCGATTTCTGGAGGAAATTTATCTATTTGACACTTACCAGGGAGAAAATATCGGCGAGGATAAAAAAAGTTTTGCTTTCCGATTAACCTTTCGTTCTTTCCAGGGCACGCTTACCAGTGAGATAATCAATAAAACCATTAATGACCTGTTAGAATATCTCCGCCCGTATAATATTGAACTGCGCGGGGAAATTAAGCAGTGAAAAAACTCGCCAGAAAAATAAAAAAACTCAGCAAATTGTTACTTGATTACCGGCGGGTCTTAATTGCCTTTTCCGGCGGTCTGGATTCTACTTATTTAACAATAATGGCGGCCCGGATTTTAGGAAGAAAAAATGTTTTAGCAGTAATCGCCCGCAGCCCGACCTACCCGAAAAGTGAATTCCGCCTGGCCCGAAAGATTCTGCAATCTTACCGGATTCCGTATCGGTTAATTTACAGCCGGGAAATTGATAACAAAAAATTTTGTGCCAATACCTATCGGCGCTGTTTTTATTGTAAGGATGAACTCTTAAAAAAAATCTCGGCAATCGCCCGGAAAAATAAAATGGTCGTCTGTCTGGGAGTAAATTTTTCGGATTTAAGTGATTTTCGTCCCGGACATCAGGCGATAAAAAAGTGGCAGGCAAAGATACCGCTGGCGGAAAGCCGGATGACCAAAGAGGATATCCGCCAGCACTCCCGACTCTGGCAATTACCAACCGCCGATAAACCACCTCAGGCCTGCCTGGCCAGCCGGATACCATTTTATCAACCAATCAGCCGGGAAAAACTGAGACGAATAGAAATCGCCGAAGATTTTCTCAGACAACTGGGGTTTTGTCAAATCCGGGTCCGCGACCATGATACCATTGCCCGGATTGAGATTGACCCGAAAGAGTTCCGGAAAATCATTTCCCAAAATATCCGAGAAAAAATCTGTCGGAAATTGGCCCGCCACTGGAAACATATCACTCTTGATCTGGCCGGCTACCAGCCCGGCGTTTTCAACCCGCAATAAGTTATATCTGTATTGACAAAAAAAAATTATTTTTGTATACTAAACTGGCTTGAAAAATTTTTGATTAGAGATTAATGGATAATTTCCTGAATTAAAAAGATGACGCTGAAGACACCTTACTATTTGATAGACGAAAAAAAATTATTGCGCAACCTAAAAATAATTCAGGCTATTCGTCAACAATCCCGGGCAAAAGTTGTTCTGGCTTTAAAATGTTTTTCCACCTGGTCGGTCTTTCCATTAATTCGCCAGTATCTTGACGGTACCACCAGCAGTTCTTTATATGAGGCCCGCCTCGGCTATGAAAAATTCGGTAAAGAGGTTCAGGCCTATTGTGTGGCTTTTTCTCCGGAAGAAATCGCCGAAGTCAAAAAATATGCTCAGAAAATTATCTTTAACTCACTCACCCAGCTCCAGCGCTTTTACCACCAGGTCCGCACTCGGAAAATCGGTTTGCGGATTAATCCCGGCATCAGTTACTCGCACTATGACCTGGCTGACCCGGCGAGAAAATACTGCCGGCTGGGGGTGGTGGAGCAAAAAGACCTGGAAAAAGCCCGGCCGCTGATAACTGGAGTAATGTTTCATTTTAATTGTGAAAACGCCGATTTTAAAAATTTTGCCTCTTCTTTAATAACCATCGGGCAAAAATACGGAAAAATTCTCCGACAACTGGAGTGGGTAAGTCTCGGCGGGGGAATATATTTTACCAGAAAAGGTTATCCGCTTAACCAGTTTATCAAACTGCTTAAAGATTTTTCCCAAAAGTTTTCCGTCCAGGTTTATCTGGAACCGGGAGAAAGTGTGATTACTGAATCGGCTCAACTGGTAACCAGAATTCTGGACATTGTTTACAACCAGAGCCGGATTGCGATTGTTGATGCTTCCACGGAAGCCCATATGCTGGACCTGCTGATTTATCGCACTCCGGCAAAAATTAAAATACCCGCCGGACGAAAAAAATACCAATATACCATTGCCGGACGCTCCTGCCTGGCTGGAGATATTTTTGGAACTTACCAGTTTAACCGAGAACTTAAAACCGGCCAGATTCTCCGGATTGAGGATGCCGCCGGCTATACGATGGTGAAAAAAAACTGGTTTAACGGTTTACCGATGCCGGCAATTGTGGTCAAACGATTAAATGGTAAACAGGAGATAGTTCGTCAATTTAGTTATGCTGACTATCGCCATAGTTTATCTTAGATGTTCTGGTAAAGGGAGGTGAGGTCATGAAAAATGTCCTGATTATTGGGGCCGGTGGGGTTGCCCATGTTGCCGCGCATAAGTGCGCTCAGAATAATGATATCCTCGGGGATATCTGTATCGCTTCCCGAACTCAGGCTAAGTGTGATAAAATAATTGGAAGTATCCGGCGCAAAAACAATATCAAAGACAAATCCAAAAAAATTTATTCCCGGGCGATTAACGCCTTAGATATTCCGGCCACCGTAAAACTTATTCAGGAAACTAAATCAGAGATAGTCCTCAACCTGGGAACCGCCTTTCTCAATATGAGTGTCCTGGAGGCCTGCCTTAATACCGGAGCCGCCTATCTGGATACGGCTATCCACGAAGAACCGGATAAAGTCTGTGAAGACCCGCCATGGTATGGAAATTACGAATGGAAACGGAAAGAACGCTGTAAAGAAAAGGGGCTTACGGCAATTCTCGGGGTTGGGTTTGACCCGGGAGTAGTTAATGCCTATTGCGCCTATGCCGCCAAACATCTTTTTGACAAAATAGACACTATTGATATTATGGATGTCAATGCCGGGGACCACGGAAAATTTTTTGCCACTAATTTTGATCCGGAAATAAATTTCCGGGAATTTATTAAGGTCTGGACCTGGATTGACCGGAAATGGGTGCAGACCAGGGTTCATAGTATTAAACGAACCTATGATTTTCCGGTAGTCGGCGAACGGCCAGTATATCTTAACGGCCACGATGAACTGCACTCTCTTTATAAAAATATTGATGCCAATAGTATTCGCTTCTGGATGGGATTTTCCGACCATTATCTTAATGTTTTTAATGTCCTGACCAAAATTGGTTTAACCTCAGTCCGACCGATAAAATTAGCCGACGGAACTGAGGTTGTTCCCTTAAAAGTTCTTAAAGCCATTCTGCCGGACCCGCTTTCTCTGGCTCCCAACTATCGGGGAAAAACCTGTATCGGCTGTCTGGTAAATGGCCGAAAAGACAACAAGCCGCGAACAACTTTTATCTTTAATGTCTGCGACCATCAGAAATGTTATCAGGAGGTGGAGTCCCAGGCAATCTGTTATACCGCCGGAGTTCCGCCGGTGGCCGCGGCAATTTTAATCAACAAAGGTATCTGGGATGTCCACCGGATGGTGAATGTGGAAGAACTGGACCCGGATCCTTTCTTAGATCTGCTCGCTAAGATGGGACTGCCAACCGAAATAAAGGAAGAAGATAGCCAAAAAGCCGAACAGATGCAGGTGAAAAAAGAAGAACTGGTTCCTCCGGAAAAATGAAACAGCACAAACGCACTCCTCTTTTTACTACCCTTCTCAACCACGCCCGGCGCCGGGTTACCTCTTTTCACACGCCCGGACATAAAAATGGAGAGAGCATTGACCCGCAACTCTTAAAATTTACCGGTCGAAATGTCTATTATTTAGATGTGACGGTTTTTCCGGAAGTGGACTCTTTGCATGACCCAACCGGAGCAATTAAACGCGCCCAGGAATTGATGGCTCAGGCCTACGGGGTAAAACAGTCATTCTTTCTGGTTAACGGTTCTTCCGTCGGGAATATGGCGATGTTTCTGGCCGCCACCCGGCCGGGTGATTCGGTAATTATATCCCGGAGTGCCCATAAATCAGTGATGTCAGCAGTAATCCTGGCCGGGGTGTGGCCAATCTGGATTCAACCAAAAATTGACCAGGATAAAGATATTATCCTTGACCCCAGTCCGGAACAAATTGAACAAACTCTCAACCAATATCCCGAAGCCAAAGCCGTTTTTATTACCAGCCCAACCTATAATGGAATTGTCACTGACTTATTCAAAATCGCCCAGATCTGTCATCAGCGGGCAAAGGTATTGTTAGTGGACGAAGCCCATGGCCCGCATTTAAAATTTCATCCGGACCTGCCGGTCTCGGCGGTAGAAGCCGGAGCCGACCTCTGTGTCCAGTCAACCCATAAGATACTGTCGGCCCTTTCTCAGGGTTCGGTTCTCCACTTTCAATCGGAACTAATTGACGCCAACCGGGTGGCCAAAATCGTCTCTCTGCTTCAGACCACCAGCCCGAATTATTTTATTCTGGCTTCCCTGGATCTGGCCAGACGTCAGGTGGTTCTTCAGGGAGAAAAAACACTTTCCCGGATAATTGACTGGGCCAACTGGTGCCGGGACAATATCAATCGGTTATCCTACTTTCGCTGTTTTACCCGTCGGGAAATACAGAAAATTGGTTTTGACCTTGATGAAACCAAATTAACCATCAATGTCACCCGGACCGGTTTGAGTGGTCAGCGCATTTCCGATATCCTCAGCCGGGAATATAATATCCAGGTGGATTGTGCTGATATCTTTAATCTCATTGCTATTCTGGGAATGGGAACCACCCGCCAGCATTTACAGAATTTGCTGAATGCCTTAAAAAGTATCGGGGAAAAGTATCACGGAAATGAAAACAACTGGGTTCTGCACATTCCTTCGCTGGCAACCGAGATGGTAATGTCTCCCCGCGAGGTATTTCTGGCCAAACGCAGCAAACGAATTCCTCTAAAAAAAGCCGTCGGACACATTGCCGCCCAGACCCTCACCCCCTATCCGCCGGGAATACCGATTCTTATACCCGGAGAAAGAATTACCAAAGAAATCTGCGATTATCTGGAAGAACTTCGTCTGAAAAATATCCGGATTAGCGGGCAGGAAACTGAATATCTAAAAACCATCAAAGTAGTCAGTGGATAAATCGGAGGAAAAATGAATAAAAGCGAATTAAAAAAATTTCAAAAAATGCTTCAGGAAAAAAAGATGGATTTACTCTCTCTGGTCCGGAGAAAAAAGAGTCAGGAAATCAACGAACTGGAAGTCGGCGATGACCTGGACCTGGCCTCGCAGTCCGACGAAAAAGAAATGCTTTTCAATCTGACCGACAACGAGCAGACAATTTTAGAAAAAATCAACGAGGCGCTGGAACGGATTGCCCAGGGAACCTATGGTAAATGTACAGTCTGTGGTAAACCAATTAATCAGCGCCGGTTAAGGTCATTGCCCTGGGCGCGCTATTGTATCAAATGTCAAACCAGATTGGAGCGGTAAATGTCTTTATCGGGAACTAACTGGTTAGAATCGGTTATCGTTTTACTGCTTATCTGGCCGGCCACTTATCTCGTCAGAAAAATCGTGATTATCCTGCTGGAACACTGGTCAAAAAAAACTGCTACGCAAATTGATGACATTCTCATTGAATCCCTAAAACCACATTTAAATATCTGGGTGGTACTGCTCGGAGTTTATCTGGCGCTCTATTTATCCTTTGCCAATCAACCCAATTTTTCTCTCCTAACCAAAATTATCACCACAATCTTTCTGGTATCGGTGGTCTGGCTGACCGCCAGGATTGCCCAGCGAATAACCCAGACCTACGGCAACCGTCTGGCCCTATCTCTTCCCTTAACCTCGCTGAGTGAACAAATTATTCGTCTGACTATTTTAATCATCGGCGGGCTGATGATTCTTTCTCATCTGGGCATTGCTATTACCCCAATCTTAACCGCGCTGGGGGTTGGTTCGCTGGCGGTAGCGCTGGCTTTACAGGATACACTTTCCAATCTCTTCGCGGGGTTTCATATCCTGGCTTCCCACCAGATCCGGCCCGGAGATTATATAAAACTGGATAGCGGACCGGAAGGTTATATCTTAGACATTGGCTGGCGTTCTACCCGGATTCGGGAATTACCAGATAATGTTATCATCATCCCCAATGCCCGACTGGCCCAGAGCATTCTCCTGAATTTCTATCAACCAGAAAAAGAGATGAGCATTGTTATTTCAGTCGGGGTATCTTACGACAGCAATCTGGAACTGGTGGAAAAAATAACCCGGGAAACCGCCATTCACATTCAGAAAAATATTCCCGGAGCCGTGCCGGATTTTGAACCGCTGATTCGTTATCATACCTTTGGGGATTCCAGCATAAATTTTTCGGTAGTCCTGCGGGTTAAAGAATATAGTAACCAGTATCTGGTCAAACACGAATTTATCAAACTCCTGCACCAGCAATATCGTCAGCATAACATTATTATTCCCTATCCCCAGCGGGATGTCCATATTATCCAGCAAAAAGTTTAACCGGACTATTTACATTTCGCCAAAAAACTACTATAATAATTTATGGTGATCCGGACATTACTATTTTTAATCATTGCCGCAGTCAGCCAGGAATTCTGGTTATTCGCATCCGAAAATTTCTCGGTTATTACCAAAGACGGTTTTTTTCTGACTGCTGATTTTACTCCGCCACAAAAAGGTAAAACTACCTGGGTCTTGCTTCATGGGCTGGACAGCAGTCGCCAGGAATATCGGGATTTGTATCAGGAACTTGTCCGGGCCGGATACGGTGTGCTCGCTTATGATGCCCGGGGACACGGGGAAAGTCAAATGGTCAATAACCAGAAAAAGAACTGGCGAAGTTTTTCGGCTCCGGGGCCAAAGAGTGAATGGCCAAAGATGATTGGTGATTTACAACTGGTGGTAAAAAAATTACGCCAGCAAAAGGGAGTCGGAAAAATTGGTTTAATCGGAGCCAGTCTGGGCGCAAATATCAGCCTGAACTATGCCGCCGATGACCCGCAAATACTGGCCTGCGCTCTTCTGTCGCCGGGACTGAATTACTGGGGAATTGAAATCCTTGAACCCTGGCGAAAATATGGTAATCGTCCGGTGTTGTTGGCGGCATCTCCCGGTGATACTTTTGCCACGGAAACCATAAAATTTCTGGCCATCACTCAACCAAAAAAAGAAAAATTGTTCTTACTGCTGGGAAAAAACGCCGAGCACGGACAACAGATGCTTCACGATGACTTCTTAAAAAAATTTCTCCAGTGGCTAAGGGAAACTGACCAAAAATGAAATACGCTATTCGTTCTTATGGCTGCCAGATGAATTTTGCTGAGGCCGAGGAAATTCGCCAGTATCTTCAATCGGTCGGGGCTAAAGAAACTGACAATTATCAACTGGCTGATTGGCTGTTTGTTCTGACCTGTACGGTTCGTCAGCACGCCGAAGACCGGGCCTGGGGATTTCTCAAAAGTTTACGGAGCTGGAAGCAAGAGAAAAATAACCGCTGCCTGGTGGTGGGGGGCTGTCTGGTAAGTCAGTCGGCTCATTTAATCAAATCCAGACTGCCCTACATTGATATTCTGGTCCCGGCCAGTGAAAATATTGTCTGGGCCGACCGATTGAAAAAAATTCTACTGAATAGTTCCCCGATTTGCCCACCACCTTTAAAATCAACTCACCAGTCAGTAATCATTTCCTATGGTTGTAGTAATTTCTGTTCTTACTGTATCGTACCTTTTGTCCGTGGTCCGGAAAGATGCCGGCCGGCCGGAGAAATACTCAGTCAGATTCAAAAACTTCTTCAGTCGGGAGTAAAGAAAATTACTCTGCTCGGTCAGAATGTCAACAGTTATTTTGATAATTCGCTGGACTTTGCCGATTTGCTAAAAAAAATAGACAACCTGTCCGGCGATTTTACTTTCACTTTTTTAACCAGTCATCCCCGGGATATGAATGAGAAAATTATTTCGACTCTGGCTGGACTAAAAAAGTGGTCGGGAGAACTTCATCTGCCCTTACAATCTGGCTCGGACCGGATATTAAAACTGATGAACCGGGGATATACTTATCAGCAGTACTGTTCGATTGTCAGGGCTATTCGCCGCCAGCGACCGGATATTTGTTTATCCACTGACCTTATTGTTGGTTTTCCCGGAGAAACTGAAGAGGATTTCTGCCAGACGAAAAAAGCCATTTCGGAATTAAACTTTCAGCATTTCTACGCCTTTAAATACTCCCCGCGACCACCGGCTCGCTCCGCCAGTTTAACTGATGATGTTCCGGACAAAATTAAAGAAGAGAGATTGGCCGAAGTTCTCCAGTCTCAGCGGCCAGGACAACAATGAAACACTGGAAATCTATTATTCTGCTGTTAATAATATTGCTATTAACTCTGGCATCTCTGTCTTCGTTAAGTTTTTTCCGATTTTTCCGATATAAAAAAAGTATTCTGGTCTATTCCCGGAAATATCAACTGGACCCGCTGCTGGTTACGGCAATAATAATGGTCGAATCACGCTTTCAGCCCTGGGCCAGAAGTTCGCGGGGGGCAATCGGGCTGATGCAATTGATGCCCGGAACCGCCCAGGAAATCGCCCGAAAATTAAAAATACCGTCGGACATTAAGTCGCTTTATCAGCCTGGAATTAATCTCAATATCGGTTGTTTTTATCTGGCCCAACTTCAAAAGAAATATCACAATGACCTGGTTTTAATTCTCACCGCTTACAGCGCCGGACCGAAGAGAACCCAGCAATGGCTCAACACCACACAACCACTCATTACCAATCGCTACAGTCGAAAATATGTCACCCGGGTAATAAACACTTATTATAAACTACGGACACTTAACCGATGGATAAGAATAATACCGACGAATTAACCCCATTAATGCGCCAGTATCAGGAAATAAAAAAAGAATATCCGGAAACAATCCTTCTCTTTCGGCTCGGCGATTTTTATGAAATGTTTGGCGAAGACGCGGTTGTGGCTGCGCCGCTTCTAAATCTGATTCTTACCCGACGCCAGAATGTGGCAATGTGCGGAGTTCCCTATCATAGTGTTGATAATTATATTGCCCGTCTGATTCAGGCCAATAAAAAAGTCGCCATTTGCGAACAAACCGAAAAACCCGGACCCGGGAAAAAATTACTGCAACGCTCAGTTCAACGCCTCATTACTCCGGGAACAGCCGTGGAAGAAAGTTTACTGGCAACAAAAACCAATAACTATCTGGCGGCAATTTATCCGACAAAAAATGACGGACTGGAAATGGCCTATCTGGATGTCAACACGGGAAAAATCACCATTGCTTCCGGAAATAGTGACGAAATCCTTCAACTGATTAATATCTTCAATATCCGGGAAGTGCTCACCACGGAAAAACTCAAAGAAAAAATATCTTCAAAAAACAAGAACCGGCTGGTTAATAGCTATCCCGCGGATTTCTTTTCTCTGGCTAATTTCGGTCCGGATTTATCGGCGATACTGGAAGAGCCGGCCGCCGACTTTTTTAATTCGTTAAGGCCGGAGAGCCCCCGGCAAAAATGTCTGGCGGGCTTGATTAACTATCTCCAGCAAACATACAAAACCGGACTGCCGAAAATATTTCAGATTTCGGTATTTCAGAATAATAATTATCTTTATCTGGACGAAAGTGCTGTGAGCAATCTGGAGTTAACCGAAAATATTGTCACCCGACAACCGGAAAATTGCCTTCTGGAAGTAATCGATTTAACTCTCAGCCCGATGGGCGGACGGTTATTACGGAACTGGCTGCTTAAACCTCTGGCCAGCTCACAACCAATATTGGCCCGGCAACAGCAGGTCCGGTTCTGGGCGGAAAACGATATTATCCGCCAGAATATGCGACGAAAAATCACTTCTTTTCCGGATATTGAACGTATTTTAAACCGGATTTTTTTACGACTGGCTGGACCGCGGGAAGTGGGAAAAATCCGGCCGGTATTGAGCGAAATTTCCGAAATCAAAAAATACCTCGGCCAGATTACTGATAACTGGCTTATCCCACCGGAAAATCTCATTTACTGGAAAAATAATCTTGAAGAATTGCCGCAATTACAGGAATATCTGGCCCGGGCCTTAAACGAGGAACTGCCACCTCTGCGGCGAGATGGGGGAATAATTCGCTCCGGTTTTGACCACGAATTAGACGAATATCGTCGCCTGACCAGCGAGGTTCAGTCGGTCTTTGCCGAAATTGAAAAAAGGGAAAAAGAACGCACCGGCATCAACAACCTGCGCATCGGTTATAACTCAGTTTTTGGCTATTACCTGGAAGTTACCAGATCCAATATCGCGCGGGTTCCGACGGATTATATCCGCAAACAAACCCTGACCAACTGCGAACGCTTTATCACTCCGGAATTGAAAGAACTGGAAGAAAAAATAACTCTGGCTCAGCAGAAAATTGGTGAACGCGAAGAATATCTTTTTGAACAGGTAATTAAAGAAATATTGAAGTATCATAGCCAGTTAAAAAAGAATTCGGAAACCCTGGCTGAACTGGATTGTTTTTTGACTCTGGCGGAAGTCGGCCGGCAAAACAACTGGAGTTTACCGGAAATCAGTGAAGAGGATATTCTGGAAATCAAAGAAGGCCGACATCCAGTAGTAGAAAAAAACCAGAGTAATTTTGTCCCGAACAATACCTATCTGGATAGTGATAAAAATCAGATAATCATTCTGACCGGTCCGAATATGGCTGGCAAGTCAACTTATCTGCGTCAGGTCGCGTTGATTACTATTCTGGCTCAGATGGGGTCAATGGTTCCCGCCGCCTCAGCAAAAATTGGTCTGGTGGATAAAATATTTACCCGGATAGGAGCCAGCGACAATCTCAGTCAGGGAGAATCAACCTTTATGATTGAGATGCGGGAAACATCCAAAATACTTCATCAGGCAACCGGCCGCAGTTTATTAATTCTGGATGAAATCGGCCGGGGAACTTCTACTTACGACGGAATTTCTCTGGCCCAGGCAACCCTGGAATA
>Ga0123519_10005424_pt1 | contig 20349 bp, 16 predicted proteins | sample YelNatPaOPRAMG02_FD_87396 | JGI IMG/M metagenome (GOLD analysis project Ga0123519, IMG submission 87396) | Hot spring microbial communities from Yellowstone National Park - Yellowstone National Park OP-RAMG-02 (version 2) | ecosystem: Environmental > Aquatic > Thermal springs > Hot (42-90C) ...
AAAATATCTTTTCTATAACCAATAATTGAGTTTTTTCTTATTGATTTTTTGTTCTTTTTTCCTCTTTTTTATCTCCTCTTATTAAAGTTTATTATCTCGCTATTGCTTACCGATATTATTGATACCACTCCCGCTCTCTTTCGTTTCATTTTCCCTCGAAACTCCTTTTTTTACAATAAATGAAAAAAGAAACCTTTATTCAGAGATCTCAATTGTAGTAATGATGATTTGTATACCTTTATTTTAACCTCTATCTTTTGGTGGAATGAAATATATAATTAGCAAAGGTGTAATTTTAATAGCGGACAAGGGTTTTTTCTACTTTATTGCGTAGTTCCTCTCCGCATAGAATTTCGATGAGTGTCAGGGCGAAATCCATGGCAACTCCCGGACCTCTACCTGTGATGATGTTTCCACTTACAACAACCTTTTCATCACAAATGTCTATTTGAGGAAAGTCGGATTTCTTTAAGAACCCGGGATAAGCAGTGGCTTTTTTCCCGTTGAGTAAGCCGTTTTCTGCCAATATATGTGGTGCGGCACATATTGCAGCAACATATTTTCCTGCTTTTGCCATATCTTTTATTAGGCGGATTACCCTTGTATCGTTTGCTAAATGGTCTGCGCCGGGAAGTCCCCCTGGCAAAACAACCATATCAAATTCTTCGTTTAATACTTCATTTAAAGTTTTTTGTGCCATTAGCAAGGCACCATGGCTGGCGTGTATCACTTTTTCATTATCCAGACAGGCTGTAGTTACTTCAAGGCCTGCACGGTTAAGTAAATCGATTACGGTTACCGTTTCAACCTCTTCGCACCCTTGAGCCAACAATACCAAAACTTTTTCCATATTAAACATCTCCTTTCATGGAATCCAATTTTTATATTTACAAATTATATTGTATCAACTCTATGGAAAACATTTCAGATAGGGTAGCTTGGTGGTTGGACATTCAGGTTGTTCAATTAAAAATAAATTCGTATAATCATGGAAAGGATATATATCAGGAGGTTTTATGGTTTCTGTTGTTTTATGTTTTATCCTATTGGTTCAGGGCGAAGCTAACAAAGCCTTAACGGATTATTATGCTTCTCTTGCGGGAAAAACAGAAAGTATCCGTATGTTTCTCGTAGCCGACCCGCAAATAGGTCCTGCGGATAGTTCGGTTGGATTTGAGCGGGAATTGGAACAAACATTGTGTAAAATGGTGAATACAGCAAATCAGGAGCAGGTAAATTTAATTGTTTTCAATGGCGACCTTGTTGCTTTTCCCCGTCCAGATTATTTTTCTGCATTTGAAAAGGCAGTCCAGCCTCTAAAAATGCCTATGGTTTTAGTGCATGGAAACCATGATGGGAAGTATGAGGATGGATTGTTTTTATCTATGCAGGAACGGTTGTGTGGTTTTCGTTTGCCTGATTATGCCTTGGATTGTGGCTCTTGGAGGGTAGTTGTTTTATGCACACCGGATTTATTAGAAAAGAATGATTTTGAAGGGCAGATAGCATGGTTAGATAACGAACTTCATGAAGCATGGCGGCGCCCTGTGATGGTATTTTTGCATTATCATTTATTACCTGTAGGTCTGTCCCAATTAGAATATTACACTTACCCTAAAGATAGGAAAAACAAATTATTGGACACCATAGTGCGATATGGCAATGTTCAATATGTTTTTATGGGGCATGTTCATAACGGTATTAAAGCATCTGTTCGAACGGCATGGGAATATCAGGGCACCAAATTTATTGTTTTGCCTACTTTAGTTCCTGGAAGAGCCTTTGGAGAGGAGTATCCCGAGTTTAATACCGAAAAAGACCGTGGATATTTTACAGAAGCCATTATTAATGGTTCGGATGTAAAATTGATAGGTCGTCAATTAGATACAGAGGCAAAACATGAGTATCCACCCAACTTCCCTGTATTTACGAAAGATATGGACCCTCGTGCTTTTATGAATTGGTGCCAGATGTCATCCTACAAAGGGATTAAAAATGGTGATTTTGAACAAGGTTTAACGGATTGGTTGTTTCCTGTACGATATCAAGCAGAACAGGAACCGGGGTTTATCCATGAAATACAAAAATGTGATAAACTTCCCGGGGAACAATCCCTGCATTTATTTGTCCGATATAAAGGGCATGCGTGGCAATACGATGAAAGCATAGATGCCTATCAAGTTTTACAAATACCGGATGGTGATGCAAAACCTGTTGTTAAAATGCAATATTACATTCCGAATAGTGAAAAAAGTTTTTATGGAGGTGGATTTATACGAGTGGCTTTATTTAAGGATAAAGAATTCTGCTGGATGTGGGTAGGTCATTGGGGAGCCCGTGAGGAGCGAGTTAAACATATACCAAAAATCTGGGCTTATCATGATGGAGTGTCTGCAAACCCCCAATTTCTGGACAAATGCAGAGAAGAAAGAAAATTTGTCTCCATGAGATTGCCCGATTACGGCTACCGTTCTCATCATATAACTCTTAATATCTCTGAACTTATCCATTCCCTATCGCCGGATATAAATTTTCAATCTTTATCTGCAAATACCCTGCTCATCATGTTGGGGGTCTGGTGCGGGAATGAAGAAGGCTCGTTTAGTGGAGCGTGGTTTGATGGTATAAAAGTAAATTGGAATAGTGAAGAACCTTCCATCATTGATAATCTATCTATAAATAATAAAATGTTTTTACAACCTTTCCCCTATAATTGTTGGTATACTGCAGGATACGACAAATAGAATTCCGAATTGACTTCAATTGGATTAATTGTTTTCAGGTATATTAAAATGAAGATATGTAAAATAAGGAATTTTTAATAGATATGTGCATTTTAAAAACAAATGGGTACCATTTAATTTTAGTAGCAATTCTACTACCTTTTTTAATGCTTTCCTGTTCAGGAAAAAAAGAAATAACAGGGCAGGAAAAAACAAAGCGAATAGTAGTGGGGGCTTCTTTGCTAACGCAGACACATGTTTTTTATCAAGATTTGGCAGGGGCAATGAAAGAAACTGCGGAACAGAAGAATATCCAGATGAAAATTCAGTATGCAGAATTTGACCCGCGAAAACAAAACGACCAGATAGAAATGTTTGTATTACAGGGGGTTCAAGCACTGGTAGTTGCCCCTACAGATTCCAGCGGAATGGCACCTGTTATAAAGCAAGCCATGGGGAAAAAAATTCCTGTGTTCACGGTGGATATTGCTGTTAAAGATACTGAGGTTATTTGCCATATAGCCTCCGATAATTATCAGGGTGGAAATTTGTTGGGAGAGTTTCTGGCGGAGCAATTAAAAGGACAAGGGAAAGTCGCTATTATTGACCATCCTATGGTAACATCCGTTCAGGAACGGGTTAAGGGCTTTGAAGACGCCATTAAAAAATATCCTGGAATTACTATAGTCCAAAAGGTGCCGGGCGAAGGACAACGAGACAAAGCCATGCGTTCTGCTCAGGACTTGATTGCTTCTCGCTCGGATTTAGATGCCATTTTCGGGATTAACGATGATTCTGCTTTAGGGGCTCTGGCTGCGGTAGAATCTGCAGGATTGCAGGGAAAAATAAAGATTGTCGGATTTGATGCCACACCGGAAGCATGTGAAGCCATTCGTGAAGGAAAATCGCTGATTGCAGACATTGCTCAGTTTCCGAAGGAGATTGGTAAAACGGCAAGTGAAACGATTGCGGAATTTTTTCAGGGGAAAAATATTCCTCCTGTAAAATATATTCCTGTAAAATTGATTACACGCGAAACCTTATTAGAAGGGCAAAACAAATGAGCGATTTATTACTTGAGATGAGAGATATAACCAAACGCTTCCCGGGTGTTCTGGCATTGGATAGAGTAAGGTTGGAGGTCCGTTATGGAGAGGTTCATTGCCTTGTCGGGGAAAATGGAGCCGGCAAATCAACACTTATGAAAATATTGGCAGGTGCGGTTCCTATGGATTCGGGTCAGATTTTCCTTGAAGGGCAACCGATACAAATTACCTCTCCCTATCACGCCCAGCAATTGGGTATTAGCATGATATATCAGGAGTTTAATCTTATTCCTTATTTAAGCGTTGCGGAAAATATTTTTCTTGGCAGAGAACCGCGTATTCCCAAAACCCCTTTTATAAATTGGAAACAAATGTATGCCGAAGCACAGGATGTATTGGAGCGTGTTGGGTTAAAATTGGATGTGCGAGTTCCTGTTGCAGAATTGAGTATTGCTCAACAACAGATGGTAGAAATTGCTAAGGCTTTAAGCATAAAGGCAAAAATAATTGTAATGGATGAACCATCTGCAACCTTGACAGACCATGAATTGAAAACTTTGTTTGAACTTATAAAGGTTTTAAGACGGCAAGATATAGGAATTATCTATATTTCCCATCGACTTGAAGAACTCTATGAGATTGGAAATCGTGTTACGGTGATGCGGGACGGTCAGTATGTTGGAACTCATAATGTTTGTGATGTAACTCGTGAAGATGTGATTAAAATGATGGTTGGCCGTGAACTTACAGATGAGTATCCCAAGGTCTCTTTCCCTCGTGGTAAGGAACGATTAAGGGTGGAAGGTCTTACCCGTAAAGGTGCTTTTTATGATATTAACTTTTCGGTGCATTGTGGGGAAATCGTAGGTCTTACGGGTCTGGTTGGAGCGGGTAGAACAGAAGTGGCACGTGCCATATTTGGTGCAGACCCCATTGATGCAGGCAGAATTTATGTTGATGGACAGGAAGTTAAAATTGGCTCTCCGCAGGAAGCCATAAAAAATGGTATCGGACTACTCACGGAAGACCGAAAAAATCAGGGCTTGGTTTTAGGTATGACCATTCGTGAAAATACAACCCTTGCCAACTTAAAAGAAATTACAAAAGGAATTTTCCTTAATCTTGCTAAAGAGCGACAGGTAGCAGAAAATTATGTGCATGACTTGCAAATCCGCACTCCATCTATTGAACAAATAGCCCAGAATTTAAGTGGTGGGAATCAGCAAAAAGTGGTTCTTGCCAAATGGCTTTTTACACAATCCCGCATCTTAATTTTCGATGAACCTACACGCGGTATTGATGTAGGTGCAAAATCGGAGATATTCAAACTCATGAACCGACTTCTGGAAGAAGGGGTAGCCATACTTATGATTTCCAGTGAATTGCCCGAAGTCCTGGGTATGTGCGACCGTATCCTCGTTATGCATGAGGGACACCTTGTCGGGGAATTGTCTCGCGAAGAAGCCACACAGGAAAAAATTATGCAGTATGCCACAGGATATAAAAAACAGAATGTGGCTTAATCAGAGTATTAAAACACTTTTCTATCGTTCATGGGTTCCTTTAACCATTACTTTAATTCTTGAATTTGTTATTTTTGAAATCATAGGTAGAAATCAAGGGCAACCGGGCTTTGCTTCTCTATCCACCATCATTCTTATCTTAAATCAATTGTCCATTTTCGGAATTATGGCAGTAGGAATGACTTTTGTCATTATGTCGGGTGGAATAGATTTATCTATTGGTTCTATTGGAGCCACAGCAGGGGTTATATCTGCCATGTTAGCTGTTCGTTTTGCTTCCATTTCAGGTTCTTTTGTGCCATTCTCTTTCCTTGCAGGGATTATGATAGGTATTTTTATTGGTGTTATTATGGGAAGTATTATAACCCTATGGGATATACCGCCTTTTATTGTCACCCTTGCCTTTATGAGTTTATTGCGAGGTCTGGCGAATATTATTACGAATGGCAAACCTATCAGTCCTGTGCCCGAAGAATTTTTAGTTATAGGTAGAGGAATGTGGTTTCAAATCGTTCCTGTAAGTATTGTTATCTTTGGGCTAATATTTTTATCGGGGCTTATTCTTCTGCATTATACGCCCGCTGGAAGACATACTCTGGCTGTTGGAGGAAACGAAGAATCTGCCCGATTAAGTGGTGTGCCGATTAAGCGGATAAAATTGTTCGTATATATTCTATGCAGTGCTTTTTCTGCTCTGGCAGGGGTAATATTAGCATCGCGTATGGGTTCTGGAAGTCCCAAAGTGGGCATCGGTGATGAATTGGCTGTGATTGCGAGTGTTGTAATTGGAGGAACAAGTTTAAGTGGAGGAAAGGGCTCCTTGTGGGGAACATTGTTAGGGTTATGTGTTGTGTTTACATTAAACAGCGGTCTTAATTGGATTGGTATTGAGACCTTCGGGCAACAGGTAACATTAGGAATTGTTATCCTATCTGCGGTCTTAATGGACAAATTGCAAGGAAAATTAAAAGAACAACAAGAATCATGAAAAAATTTTTTGCCTTTATCTTACTTCCGTTATTTTTAGCCTATCCTTTTATCCCATTAGCATATTCGGAAAACGAACCCTTGCAGAAACAGGAATTAGAAAAATCACGAGATAAAATACTGGATTATATCCGCAAAAATAAATCCCATTTTAGAGTTGAGGACCTGATTTTATTAGACTATTTACAACGACGATTTGAGCTGCCCGATGAATTCACTTTTAGTAGGTCTTTTATTCGAATTCCTACACCGCAGGATATAAAATCTCTGGAAACATACGGGAGATTGATAAATTACAAAGGTATTGAGTGGAAAAAGCCAAAACAGGTAGAGAGTTATATCTGGCTTGAATTAAAAGCCCTTTTCATTGATAAACAAGAGGACTGTCCAGATAAAATTACATTAATCCGACAAATCGAGGAACAATCCAAACGGGGGAGATATGAGACAACACATTCGGCACTGGCGTTAGCCTGGTTTCTTGAACGAAATTGCCTGTCTACTAATGATAACGATGTCCGACAATTAATAAACGAAATAGCCCATCGACTGTATTCGTTGACCTATTCCATCTCATTTCCTTCCGATTTAAAAGTGGAAGCATTGGCTTTTATTTGCTACCTTGGCAAGAAAAAAATCATCAATCGAGATGACATATACCCACTATTTTCTTTTCAGAGGGATGATGGATCCTTCTCAGGGACAGGAACACCTTCCGAGGGAGTGAATGTTCACACAACCTTGCTTATACTCTGGCTTACTCTTGAATTTTTGAATGAAGATACTGTTTATACGGAACCCATGATTGTGGTTGTAAAAGAAAAAAACTAATTTTTAATGCATGAAACGATGTTCATCTTTTGAGCCCGGTTCCTTTACCCCAACACAATAAGGACGAATTCGGGAAATGTCTTCTTTCCCTACAGGAGTTTTAGGAGGAGGTGCTGATTTTGCTTTAGCCGGAGGCGCAGAGAGAGGTTGCCTCTTTGTTGGTGCGGAAATAGGGGTAGCAGAAGGATTTTCTACGGATTTTCTGGGAGGAGGTGCTAATTTTGCTTTAGCGGGAGGTGCAGAGAGAGGTTGCCTTTTAGTAGGTGCGGAAATGGGAGTGGCCGGAGGATTTTCTACGGGTTTTCTGGGAGGAGGTGCTAATTTTGCTTCAGCAGGCGGTGATTGTAATGCCTTTCTTGGTTTAGGCACGGAAACAGGTTTTGCGGGAGGATTGGAAATAGGTAATCTCTTCGGTGGTTGTTTTATGGAAACAGCCGGAGGATTTTCTACGGGTTTTCGGGAAGGGGGTGCCGACTTTGACTCCGCAGGAGGATTCGTCAAAGATTTTTTTGGAGAAGGGGCTTTAATGGAAGTTGCAGGAGGATTTGTAAGCGGAGAACGAGACGGTGGCTTTCCTATTTCTTTTGCGGGTGGTTGTAATTTATATCGTGAATGGTAAGGTCCGCAACCTTCGGATGTATCCTCATTTGTTTGAGCAAAACAAAAACCACCACAAAAAAACAAAACCAGTAAAACCAGTAAATAATAGTAATTAACGCAACTATTTTTTAGTTGAGCAAATATCATTTTCATCCTATATAGTTAAAGTCATCAACCACCCGTTTTACCGGTAGCAGGAGCCGCAGGAGCCGTAGGAGCAGTAGCAGGAGCGGCAGGACGAGGTGCAGCACCGCCTCCTTGAGCGGCTTGCTTTTGTTGTGCTTCTTGGATTGCTTGCTCATAACGAACTTTTGCGACCTTCGCTTCTTCTATGCGTTTTTTCGATAGTTCAATAACATTTTGTTTCTGTTGTGTTAACGAAGGATTTTCATCATCTGGAATCACACTTACAATACTATCTACTTTTGCATAAGAAGATATGGCTTCTTCAAAGCGGTTATTTTCTTTATGCTGGTCTCCCTGGTCAATAGCATCACTGGCACGGTCTAAGATTTCATTTATCACATCGGAAATACTCTTTTTTACACGGCGAAGTCCACTCTTTGCATTGTTTTCTAAATCCTTAAAACGGTCATCTACAGAATTATACAAACTCACGGCGATACGATATGTTAATATAGCGTTTCCATAATCACCTGCAAGACGATATTTTTCTGCTTCTTCCTGTGTCTTTTCCGCCTGTGAAATGATGGCTACCAGCATGTTCCTGTATTCCGTTCGTTCTTTTATCTCTTGGTAAGTTGCCTGTATCATATCTACAATCTGTTTGTTGTCGCGGTCAAATTCTATAGCCTGCTGGAAACTATATAAGGCATCATTTAAATCTTCCTCTTTACCACCGGGTTGTCCAGCACGAGTAAACTTTGTCTGCCCTTCTTCAAAGTAGTAATTTCCTAATTTTTTAGCAATAGAATTGCGAAGTTCACCTACAGAATTGACATAAGCACTCCGCCAGAGTTGAACGGCTCTACTTTTTGCTTGCGGGTCATTTAAGCGATAAAAGGCATCGCCAATACGATTTACTGCTTCTGGAGGGTTTGTGCTAAGTTTTGTAAAGTTTTCATATATTTTATCTGCTTGATACATATTTTTCTTTACATCTAACAGATACTCGATTTCTTTTACAAAATACCATGCTCGTGTGCGGTCGGAAGGGGGACTTACCCAAATCCCTTCATCTTCAGGACGAAGGACGGTATACCATATATCCGAAATTGTTCGAACTGTTCTTACAAAATAATCCAATCCTGCTTTTGCAAGTAGACCATTATATCCTTTACCTAAACGGTAATCATTAGCAATCAATTTTTTATTTTCTAAAAAATAGGGACGCCGTTCAAAAAAGAATTTGTTTATATCCGTTACAAAAAAGCGTTGTGTTTTTGAAGCCTGATAGGCATAATTATCAAGTCTCTTATCTATATCTTCATTTACCTGTTTTTGCAATAACTTTTCTTCTTCTGTCCATGCAAACCCATACGGAATCATCACTTCCGAAACCATTGCTGATAAAACCCCTAAACGGTATGCATAGTAAGAAGTTGGTCCAAATTTGCGTATATCCCGAAGTAGTTGTATTTCAGAGCTGATGGCTGTCAATACGGCTTTCTCATTTTCAAAAGAATAAAACTCTGCTATTGTTTGCCAGCTATCTGTGGCGCCTTGTATTGCTTCCTTTTCGTAACCTACACCTGCAGAACCCGCAGGACGAAATACATACGGGAATTCCGATTGTATCATCTGAATTGCCATAGTAGTTAGTGCCTGTCTGGCTCGTGGTCCCCATGCATAAGCAGGCGAAATGGATAACAATAAGATAGCCGTTAATCCTATTGTAAGAACAAACCTTTGTGTCTTTTTTCCCATCGGTAACACTCCATATTCCATGGTTATTTGTAATAATACATTATATTATATACTTTACTTTATCCCTATAATAAGCATTATACAATTTTTTTAACAAAATTAACACAATTTTATCTAACCCGTCAAGATTTATTATCCTTCTATTATATATAAATATTTTGTTCAATTTCTTTTTTATATTTGAAAACAAATTTTAAAAATATTTTTCGAATAGAAAATAATGTATATATGGTTAATGGTTATGGATATAAGAACACATTTAGAGGCATAGTAAGGTGCATAATGGTTATAATATGGTAGGGGTAATTCATGAATTACCCGTACATGAATTACCCGTAAATGAATTACCCGTACATGAATTACCCGTAAATGAATTACCCGTACATGAATTACCCGTACATAAAATATTCCTACATGTTTGGAAATAAGGAAAAACATTGATGATATTTAAACTGATTGAATGGATTTTTGGTTCCAGTAAAGAGCGAGCTGTACGGAAATTGCTACCTCTTCTGGATGCTGTTCGTGAAGAAGAACCACGCATTGTTAAAATGTCCAATGCGGAATTGCGTTCTCAGACGGTGATACTAAAAGAGAAACTGTCGCAAGGGGCAACTTTAGATGATATACTTCCGCATGCTTTTGCTGTGGTTCGTGAAACGGCAAAACGCGTAGTCGGGCTACGACCCTTTGATGTTCAGATAATCGGTGGTATTGTTCTTCATCAAGGGGGTATTGCGGAAATGGTAACCGGCGAAGGAAAAACATTGGTAGCAACCATGCCGGTGTATTTGAATGCCCTGACGGGAGAAGGTGTCCATGTGGTCACGGTGAATGATTACTTAGCACGGCGTGATGCGGAATGGATGGGACCTATCTATCAGTTTTTAGGTTTAAGTGTTGGACTTATACAGCATGATATGGATTTATACGAACGGCAGGTGGGATACCGTGCGGATATTACTTACGGGACAAATAACGAATTTGGGTTTGATTATCTCCGCGATAATATGGCGGTGCGTAAAGACATGCAGGTTCAACGCGGGTTAAATTACGCTATTGTTGATGAAGTGGACTCTATATTAATTGATGAGGCACGCACTCCCCTTATCATTTCAGGTCGTCCTGAACGGAGTTCGGATATTTATGTGAAAGTAGATGAGGTTGTTCGACGACTTCGTAAGGGAGAGCATTACGAAGTGGATGAGAAACAACGCTATGTGCTTATAACGGACGATGGTATGGAACAGGCGGAACGACTTTTAGGTGTGGATGATTTATTTACAGATACTAACATTGGAATTGTCCATATTCTTGAGCAATCGATACGAGCCCATAATTTATATCATCGGGATAAAGATTATATTGTTCGAGATGGAGAGGTGCTTATTGTAGATGAGTTCACCGGTCGTGCATTAGAAGGGCGACGCTACTCGGACGGACTTCATCAAGCCATCGAAGCCAAAGAACGCGTGCCCATACGCTTTGAGTCACAGACCATTGCTACGATTACTTATCAGAACTATTTCCGAATGTATAAAAAATTAGCAGGTATGACAGGAACCGCTATAACAGAGGCTCTGGAATTTAGCAAAATCTATGGACTTGAGGTAACTCAAATTCCTACCAACTTACCTTTAATCCGCGAAGATTTGAATGACCTTATCTTTGCCACAGAAGATGGAAAGTTTCGCTATGTAGTAAAAGAAATTAAAAAAATACATGAAACAGGTCGCCCCATTTTGGTAGGAACGGTCAGTATCGAAAAATCCGAAAAGTTAGCCCAATTATTAGAAGGTATCGGTATTGATGATTATCAGGTATTAAATGCAAAACACCATGAACGCGAAGCCGTAATTATTGCCAATGCAGGGAAAAAATCAGCCATTACCATCGCTACAAATATGGCAGGTCGTGGAACCGATATTAAATTGGCGGAAGGGGTTCGTGAATTAGGTGGATTGTATATTATCGGCACGGAACGACATGAAGCACGGCGAATTGATAATCAACTGCGAGGTCGTGCCGGCAGACAGGGAGACCCTGGAACTACTCGATTTTATGTAAGTCTTGAAGATGAAGTAGCACGGCTTTTTGGTGGAGACCGTGTTAAAAGATTGCTGGACATGTTTGGTAGTAATAGTGAAATGGACGAGCAACCTTTAAGCCAGCGTATGGTCTCACGCTCGATTGAACGGGCACAAAGGCAGGTCGAAGAATATAACTACGAAATTCGAAAGCATCTGCTTGAATACGATGAGGTTATGGATAAGCAGAGGAAATATATCTATTCCATGAGGCAGGAAGTGCTGGAAGATAAAGATGTGACGGAACGCCTGCAAGAAATGATTACGAATATTATTTCCGATGTCATTGACCAGTTTGCTCCGGAAGACCAACTGCCAGAAGAGTGGGACCTGGAAGGTTTACAAAAACAATTAAAAAAGATATTCAATACAGATTTTAATTTAAGCGGTGAAAAGGAAGAAGAGCCTATCTCGCTGCGTGAGAGCCTTTTTAAACAGGTGTTAAGGGAATATGAACGGCGTCATACCTTGCTTGAAGTGGAACTACAGAAACAATATGAACAACAAACGAGAGAAGGACAAACTCTCCCACCGGTAAACTTTAAAAAGATAGCCCGAAAACGCATTCATGATTTAGAACTTATGGTATTGTTGCGAGCCGTGGATGAAAAATGGATTGAACATTTATATGAAATGGATTATCTCAGAGAATCGGTGCGTCTTCGTGCTTATGGACAGAGAGACCCCTTACTGGAATACAAGCAGGAAGCTTTTGAATTATTCCAGAATTTAATACAGTCCATCGAGTTAAATGTTATTCAATCGCTATTCCGTATTACAGACCCGGAATATCGCAAAAAGAGAAGTATCCCTTCTCGTGCTACGGGGGCGACTATGGAAGATGACCCCTTTGCTCATTTGCAACGGTATAGTTACATTGCGGCAGATAAAGAAGCCGACCGTAGTTTTTCCGCTTTCGATACAAGAAAGTTTGCTCTGGGAGGGCAATCCGTTCCGGGGGGTGGAGCCACAGAAGAAGCAGAAGAAGAAAAACCGAAACGGGTACCTGTTCGTGTCGGACCGAAAGTAGGACCCAATGACCCTTGTCCTTGTGGCAGTGGAAAGAAATATAAAAAATGCTGTGGAAAACAACTCGTATAATCGCTCTGGTCTCTATCGTTCTTTTTTGGATCGCTATGATGACCCTATTATTCATTCGGGAAGGATATTTTACAAAATCTACATGGAGTTTTCCTGAAACACGATGGGAACAATATAAAGATTGGCGGGTCGGTGTATATACAAACGATGATAAAAAAGTAGGATATGTGCAGATTACAACAAACCCGGAACCGATGAGCCCCTATGGACCTGCATTTAAAATGACTATTACATTCCGATTGGATACTGTGATTTTCTCCTTTCCTGTAAATTTATCTATTCGTGGTTTTGCATGGTTTAGTCAGCGGAAGGGTTTGGAAAATTTTCAGTTAGCACTTCGTTCCGATGAGAGCGACATCAAAATATCGGGTGAATATGATGGATATCAATTAAAGGGAGAGATAATAACCGGTAAAGAAACAGTTCCTTATTCCCTACCTGTCGGCAGGAATTTTTTACTTACTGCAGGACCGGCTTTACCCTTAATGGATACCCCTGTTTTAGAACCTGGCCAGAGTATTACTGTAGATGTTTTCGACCCCCTTTCCCGTTCCGTGCAGAAATCTATCATAACTTCCCAGAGCAAAGAAACTTTACAGATAGCAGGAGAAAATATTGATACTTACCGTATGACAGTAACTTTGAGTGGGCTTACATCAACGGTATGGGTTACCCCCGACCAGGAAGTAGTTCAAGTAACAACACCTTTCGGTTTGAAACTTAAGAAAATAAGTCTCACAGAAACAACAGCACACATTCCGGACAGCGAAAAAGGGGATATAATCAGTGCAACAGCCATAAAACCTAAAGGGGTAAAGCCTTTCCGCGGAGCCAGGCAAATGTGGGTGAAAATTGAGGGATTAACAAATATCAACCAACCCCCCGTATCCACATATCAGGTAAGAACAGCTCAGGGATATTTTATCAATCCACCTGCAGAACCCAAATCGCTTCCCCTGACAGAAAAAATCATGCGGACAATCCCAGACAATACGCTTACAGGAGACGCATTAATTCAGTCGGAACATCCCAAAATTCAACAAATGGCAAAAGAGATTGTGGGGACAGAACAGGACCTCTGGAAAAAGAGCCAGAAAATTTATGATTGGGTTTTTAAAAATATAGAAAAGAAAATATCTCCAAATATTCCGTCTGCTTTGACGGTTCTTGAAACGCGTCAGGGCGATTGTAATGAACATGCAGTTCTTTTCACGGCACTTGCCCGTGCCGTTGGAATACCCACACGGATATGTATTGGATTGGTATGGAGTGATGAATTACAAGCCTTCGGTTATCATGCATGGGTAGAAGTATTTGTCGGAGATTGGACCCCGATAGACCCAACTTTAGGGCAAGCTATCGCAGATGCTACACATATTGCCCTGATTTATGGGAATATTGAACAATGGTTCCGCCTCAGTTCTTATGTGAACCAGATACAACTCGAAATTATAAATGTAGAGTAATAATTTTTCCTTTTATAGATACTCTGCAATTTGAACAGCGTTATATGCAGCACCTTTAAGGAGATTATCCGCAACAATCCACATATCCAATGCACTGGGATGGGAAATGTCTTCACGAATTCTGCCTACAAAGGTTTCCCACCGTCCTACGGCTACCGTAGCCAAAGGATATACTTGTTTCGCGGGGTCGTCCATTAATACTACACCCGGAGCATTGGCAAGTAATTCGCGTGCTTTCTCTACAGTTACCTTCTTTTCTGTTTGTATATTTACAGATTCGCTATGACTATTAATCACCGGAACGCGGACTGTGGTAGCTGTTACCTTGATATTGGGGTCACCCATAATTTTCTTGGTCTCGTTGACCATCTTCATTTCTTCGTTCGTGTATCCATTCGCCTCAAAGGCATCTTTCTGCGGAATTTGGGGAATACAATTAAATAGAATTTGATGAGGGAAAACCTTTACTTCTAAAGGCTTTCCTTCTACATACGCCCGTATCTGATTTATTAATTCTTGAACCGCATTCTGTCCCGCCCCTGAAACCGCTTGATAAGTGGAAACTACAACCCGTTGTATTCGGGCGAAATCATGAATAGGTTTTAAAGCAACTACCATTTGTATGGTAGAGCAATTCGGATTTGCGATAATCCCTTTATGATTTTTGATTTCATGAGCATTAACTTCCGGGACCACTAATGGAACTTTCGGGTCCATGCGCCAGGCACTTGAATTATCAACAACAACACAGCCATCTTTTGCTGCAATGGGTGCAAATTTCTTGCTTGTGCTTCCACCTGCGCTAAAAAGGGCTATTTCAATCCCTTTGAATGAATTTTCATCAAGAACTTCAACAGGAATTTCTTCTCCCTTATAGGCTAACTTTTTGCCTCGAGAACGCTCCGAAGCAAGGAATTTTATTGTCTTAACAGGAAAATTCCTATTTTCCAATGTTTCTATCATTTTCCTACCGACCAAACCGGTAGCACCCACAACAGCAACTACTTTGGGATTCATATACACGACTCCTGTCTTATAAGTCATTTCGGTGGTTGTTTATATAATAGAAAAAGTTACTTTTTTACAAATGCTATCTAAGGTATGAATCTAACGCAGAGGCAAGAACTGCTTTCTGGGTTAGACCAACGAACCTTTTAACTTCAGTTCCATCTTTTATTATTACAAGCGTAGGAATACTCGAAACGCCAAACTGTTCCGCTAATTCAAATTCTTCATCTACATTTATTTTTCCAATCTTTGCCTTACCTGCGTAATCTTTTGCTAACTCTTCAATTATCGGTGTCATCATCCTACACGGTCCACACCACTCCGCCCAAAAATCTACAAGGCTTACACCCTTCGATGTTTCTGATGAAAAATTATCTTTGGTAAATGTCATCGCCATATTAAACTCCTTAAAATATATTTTTCAAATGATAAAAATCATAATTCCGTAAAATTAAAAACTACATCATTATATAATTTGTTCCCTTAACTTTTCAAACTTTATTTTTTCTGCCAATGATTGAATATAAAATCTTTTAATAAATATTGCAATTATTTTCTAATTCTTTGAATTTCAAAAAGGAGTTTGTAAAGAAACACTTTTATCGTGTCTTTCTTTGCAATTCATCTTGCATATTGTGTGTATTGTAGTTTATGTAGTCTACTCTTAATCTTATAAAGAAATCCCCCATACTTTCTTGTATGGGGGATTTAAGAAACTATCTATTATTCAATATTATTGATTGGGAAGTTGGACTGTGTTGTTGTCTTCTTGCTCTGGAGGTTTAATTTCCAATAATTCTACTTCAAACTGAAGTAAGGCATTCGGTGGAATTCGCTGATTGCCATCTTTACCATAAGCAAGGTTGGGAGGAATGAAAATTTGCCACTTGGAACCTACAGGCATAAGTTGTAAGGCTTCAGTCCAACCTTTTATAACACGATTTAACGGGAAGGTTACTGGTTCCCCACGGTCATAGGAACTATCAAAAGTTGTTCCATCTAATAAAGTGCCTTTGTAATGAACTGTTACGCTGTCGGTTTCTTTGGGTTTAGGTCCATTCCCTTCTTTCAGTATTTTATATTGTAAACCGCTGGGTAATGCGACCACACCTTCTTTTGTTTTGTTCTCTTCAAGGAATTTCTTTGCTTCTGCTTCATTTTTTACCGCGTCTTCTTCCCGCTTTTTCATCTGGGCTTCCCTAAGGTTTTGCTGGAAGGTGCGAATACAGTTCTGCATTTCTTCATCTGTCATAGCCAATTCTTTGTTGTTCAAAACATCATTGATGGCTTTATTTAATACCTCTAAATTGGGTTTAGTATTTAACATCTGAAAAGTCTTCGCTACATTCACACCTAAGGTATAGCAAAGTTTATCCACATCATTTTCAAATTTTGGCTTTTCTGTATCCTGTCCTCTTACGGGATTTATAAAAAGCAAAAGAGCGGATACTAACAAACAAGATGTAATGAGAATAGATTTACCCTTTAAAACTGACATTTTTTTCTCCTTTGAAATTGAAATTTTAAGGTTTCGATGGGGAGTCTCAAACTTTCTGAAAACAGCCCAATTTAGATAGAGCATACTCCTATTGCATATATAAAATCAAATTGTCGGTCTTTACAAAATAATCTGAAGAATTAATTGGTAACCTATATTTGTAAAGATGTTAACCATATAAAATATTTGGCAATCTACTTTTATAGCGATTTTTTATTTTTATTGTTCATTGTGTAATAATAAAAAATAATGGAAAAGTAAGAATAAATATCTCTTAAAGGAGAATGTTATGAAATTATCTCTTACATTAAGGTTGTTAATCTTAGGTGCGATTTTTACAATACTTCCTGCGGTAATTATTTTCTTGAATGTTTATGTGCAGAACAATAAGGTATTGGATTCGGTACTGAGTGAAACAGAGAAACTTTCTAATTCGGATTTAAAGCATATTACAGAAGGAGTGTATAGTCTTTGTGAGACTCAGCAAGAAGTATTAGAGAATTTTGTAGGTAAAAGTCTGGATGTTGCTCATAAGTTGGTAGAGGTATCGGGTGGTATATCTGTAAATACGGATTCCCTTTTAACATGGGAAGGGACAAATCAGTTTACGAAAGAAAAACAAAGTGTAACACTACCACGAATGAAGATAGGGGACAAACCCATAGAGCCTAATAAGGACCCCAAAATTCCTTCTCCTATTGTAGATGAAGTAAAAAATTTACAGAATGTAACCTGTACTATCTTTCAACGAATGAATGATAATGGAGACATGTTGAGGGTATGCACTAATGTATTGACAAAAGAAGGACAACGGGCAATAGGGACTTATATTCCAGTAAAAGAACCTGATGGTAACCCCAATGAAGTAGTTAATACGGTATTAAAAGGAGAACGATATAAAGGACGTGCCTTTGTTGTTGACCGCTGGTATATAACTGCTTATGACCCCATATATGATTCCGCAGGAAAAGTTATTGGAATGCTCTATACGGGTATTCCACAAGAAAGTGCAACTGCCTTGCGTAAAGCAATTATGGATATTGTAATAGGGAAAACAGGCTATGTCTTTGTTCTTAATGGAAAAGGTGTCAATAAAGGATATTGTGTAATCTCCTATAAAGGAACAAGAGATGGACAAAACGAATGGGAAACCAAGAATGCAGATGGAGAATATTTCATCCAGAACATCATAAATAAAGCCTTGAAACTAAAAGGAAAAGAGACGGCAATTCATTATTATACATGGAAAAGAGCCGATGACCCTGTGTCCCGAAAAAAAATTGCCATGATTATGTATTATGAACCCTGGGATTGGGTTATTGGTGCCAGTGCTTATGTGGATGAACTTCAGGAAGTAGATGCCAAAATTCGGGGAACATTTCGCAATCAGATTGTTCTAATAATTATACTTACCGCGATAATTCTGGTAGTTGCTTTAATAGTCTGGTTCTTTATGGCAAAACGATTGACTTCTCACATGACAGATTTGTCAAACCTGTTGAACGAATCCGCAAATCAGGTAGATGCCGCCGCAGAGCACTTAGCCAGCAGTAGTCAGGATATGGCTTCTCAGGTGAGCAATCAAGCCTCTTCCTTAGAAGAAACTTCTGCTTCCTTAGAGGAAATTTCTTCTCATGTGCAGGAGAGTGCCTCAAATTCAGAAGAAGCTAGAAACAAAATATTAGAAATCCAAAATGCTACAGAACAAAGTTCGATAGCAGTAACAGAACTTAATCAGGCTATGGGGGCTATTAAAAAATCGTCTGATGAAACAGCAAAGATAATAAAAACCATAGAGGAAGTGGCTTTCCAGACCAATCTATTAGCTCTCAATGCGGCCGTAGAAGCGGCTCGTGCCGGTGAAGCAGGAAGAGGTTTCGCCGTGGTTGCAGAAGAGGTGCGTAATTTAGCACAGCGTAGTGCCCTTGCGGCGAAAGAAACGGCAGAATTATTGAAACAATCCCAGATAAATGTTACCAAAGGCGCAGAGGTATCTGAAAAAGTTTTCTCTGCTATACAAACCATTACCGAATCGGTTCAGAAGACAGTTACTCTTATTACCGAAATATCGACAGCAAGTGTTGAGCAGGCGCAAGGTATTGAGCAGATTAATCTGGCATTATCTTCTATCAATCAAGTGTCTCAAAATATCTCCGCAACTTCTGAAGAAACTGCTTCCACAGCGGAAGAACTCTCGGCTCAGGCAATTCAATTAAAGAACGCCGTTAATTCCCTTTATGCTATTATCCGTGGGGATAAGTAATTGGTTTTAACAGACGAAAAAACACGAAGAACAAAGATTTCCCGAAGAAAAATAATATTCAAGATAGCCTTATTGTGCTTTATTCGATGATAAGAATTCCTGGTAAGATGAGAGGATTTGTTCTTCATTCATAGGGGCAATAATCATACGGACAGTAGTTTCAATTTTCTGCCCTGTTTCTAATGTTTTGCCGAACAATGAGAAATACATGGAATAGTGTGTGTTTCCTGCTTCGGGAGTTAATATAGCAAAGCAATTATCTTTGCGTGCCATTTGAACTACAGCGAGATTTGTCTCTTTATTTATACGGTAAATAATTGGTTCTTTATAGAAGGGGCGGATTGTCCAATCCACAGGGTTTGGCGGAATAGTCCAGCGTCCATCCTGGATAATTTGAATGGCTTGTTCATCTCTTGGGAAAGCCTGCCATACTCCTGCGTCCCCCGGTGTAGGAAGGAACTTATCTTCTTCCTCTGTTTGTGCATATACATAAGATTCGGGAAATTTATCCGTCAGGTAGGAAGAGAGAAAAATTTCAAAGTCAGGCAGGGATTGTTTCGCTTCGACGGAGATATGAAGGTCTAATGTTTGTGGATTCACCCATTGATATATGGTAGACAGGACGAAAGGATGTGCTTCATCTGCTTCCCACAATACCTTCATTGTTTTTCCATCTAACAATTCGGTTTTGCTTTGCACACTACGCATGCTTTCTCCGAACCGCTGGTTTGTTGCGAACACACGATAAAAATTCAGCAAGCCCGGTAGTGCGGGCGGATTGTTAGAAATCTCAAGTTCTGGCGAAATGGAGAAAAACGGCACGAAACCAATAGATTTACCTTCAAAACGAAATGTTCCTTTTAGTGAGCCTGTATCTACAAGGTATTCACCCGTAAATTTTTCTGAAGCAACAAAATAGGGTTTTTCTTCGGTCTGTTTGGGCGAGGATAGTTTTTCTTTTCGAGCAGGGTCAAAAAGTTCTTTCATTTTATAGTGGACATAAGGCTGTTTTGCGGCGTCTTCTGTTCCTTTGGCATGAGCGACCCACAATTCAAGGTCTGTGGGGCAGTAAAGGACGCTGTGAAGATTGGTATTTACCATGGCCACTGCTTTGAGTATCTCTAATGCAATATTCTGGTCAATTTTGCCGTAATTTTCTTTTATTCGTGTTGCCATACCTTTATATCGATGGTCATAGGAATTCGAGCCGTAAGGCATATTCGGTGCATTTGCACAGGTTTGTAACGAGCGAATGGTTGGGTCCATGGCTTCATCAGCACGCATAACTGCGTTCTCAATAGGAATTGCATATTCCACTGTTTCACGAGG
>Ga0123519_10005429_pt1 | contig 20334 bp, 22 predicted proteins | sample YelNatPaOPRAMG02_FD_87396 | JGI IMG/M metagenome (GOLD analysis project Ga0123519, IMG submission 87396) | Hot spring microbial communities from Yellowstone National Park - Yellowstone National Park OP-RAMG-02 (version 2) | ecosystem: Environmental > Aquatic > Thermal springs > Hot (42-90C) ...
GAAAAAAATAATTATTTAAACACAGGTACAAATTGAAGGGTGCCTATGAAATATAAGAAAGAACTTACATTATGCTCGCCTGAGCAGTTCATAAAACTAATGGATACAATACGAAAGATTCAGGCGGAACAGGATTTTCACGAGCAATTGAAGTTAGTAGCGGAATCAATAGTTGAGATAAAGCTCTTTGAGAGGGCAATTATATCCCTTTTTTCGCCGACAATGGAGCGGATTGATGTAGCCTGGGCAGGGCTAACAAAATCTGAGGTGCAAGAATTGCAAAAAAGAAAACCCCCTTCCCCCGAGCTATGGAAGCAGATTTTTTCGCCCCAATACAAAATAAGCCATTCTTACTATATCCCGCATAACACGCCATTGAACAAAAAGATACGGGGGATAAAGAGTCGGGCAAAACCGAAAGAGTTCAAGGGGGGATGGCACCCGAACGATTATCTTTTCGTGCCACTTTATGGGCGAAGTTCAAAACAGCCACTTGGCGTTATCTCTGTTGACGACCCCTGCGACAAAACAAAACCCATAAGAGAACTATTGCCGTTTCTCGAACTTTTCGCCCAGGAAACCGCCGTAATAATTGAGAAGAGCCTGCTGTACAAAAGAATCGCTGAAATGGAGCACTATTTCAAGGAGATAGCGGAAAGCTCGGCTGATATAATAGTTACAACCGACGCGGAGGGAAAAGTGCGATTTTTCAATAGAGGCGCCTCAGAGATTCTGGGCTACAAACCGGAAGAAATCATTGGAAAACCGGTTGTAACACTTTACGAGAATATTGAGAAGGCTAAATATACAATGCGAGTTGTGCGCGACAGTGGCGGACGAATCAGAAATTTTGAAACAGAAGCAAGGGCAAAGGATGGGACACTCATACCCATAAGCCTTTCGGTCGCTATCCTTTACGATGAAAACCATAGGTTTGTGGGCACTGCAGGAATAGCCAAGGATTTGCGAGAACTAAAAGAACTTCAGGAAAAGGCTTACAGGGATAAGCTCTCGGCTGTCCTTTTGCGCCATATAAATAATTACCTTATGGGAATCAACGCGATTGAATGGAAGCTCAAGGAGGTGCTTACACAGAATCTCCCTCCTGCGGGTCTCAAACGAAAGGTAATATCGCTATTTGAAAGGGTCAAGAAAAATGTCAACAAAATAAGCGTGATCACCACTAAGATCCTTGAAAGCGATTCAAAGGAGCTCGAGAAGCTTGACATAAGGAAGATAAAAATCCCGCGTGAAAAGATTAAACTTCACCCGCACGCGCCATATAAGGGGATGAAAGTGCTTGTGGCGGATGACGAACCCGATATAAGGGAGGGGTTCGAGAGTTTTTTGAAATACCTCGGTTTTGAGGTATTTACAGCAAAGGATGGGCAAGAAGCCATTGACATTCTTAACTCCCAAAAGAAAATCGACCTAATTATAACCGACATAAAGATGCCCAAAAAAAGCGGGGACGAACTCATAAAGGAAGCGCTAAAAGAGAATCCACACCAGCCAATTATAATTGCAACCGCATTTATGTATGACTCCACTCACACAGCAATAAAAACCGGCGTCACCAACATATTTTCTAAGGAGAAGCCTTTCAATCTCGTTCATTTAGAAGATCTCATTGATAAGGCTCTATCACGGACAAAATAAAAATCTTTATTTCTTTGAGCTAATCATCTTGCCAAGAATCCATCCGCCAAATGCAAGACCTATAAGCATAGAGAATATTCCTGTGGCTCTCGCAATTCCTGCGATTGTCGATAAAACATAAATATAGCAACGCAGGGCATAAATAGTTGTAAAATTGTCCCGCCAAGGATTCCCAAAAACTCCCCAAACAACCCAAAAATAAGATGTCCAAGCTCGTGGATCCCAAGATTTAATCCTTTGAAAATGCTCTTGTAGTCAGAACTCCCAAGGTGTCGCACAAAAATATAAAAAAGGATACAAAGGATAATAAGACGTAAATGCCAAGCCTTTCCTTGTGCCCACTCGTGCGCATCCTCAAAAAAATTCTTTAAAATCACGACCTATTAAATCCCCCTGAGCGTAGCCTGAAACCTCCTCTGCAAAAGTTCGATCACTTTTGCCTGTTCACCATTCACCTCCTCATCGGTAAGTGTTCGTCCCTGTGCCTGATACTGGAGGGCGAAAGCAAGACTCCGCTTACCCTGAGGAATCTGCTTTCCCGTGTAAACATCAAAAAGCGTTATCTCAACAATGAGATTTGACACCGACCGAATAGCCTCAGCAATAGTTGAAGCCGGGATCTGCTCGTCAACCACAATCGCTATATCACGACGAACTCTGGGCAATCTCTCGAATTGCTTGAAAGTCGGGGTTTTTGTTGAAAGGAAAAACTCCATCGGCAATTCAGCAACATAGGCTTTACATTTCAGATCATACCAATCCAGAAGTTCATCAACGAGCCTTCCCGCACAGCCTGACTTACCCTGACACTTTACAACAAACGATTCGCCCCTGCAAAGATACCCGGCCACCTCCTCTTTTTCCTCAATTGTGTAGTCGCAAATCCCAAGGGAACTGAAAAGATACTCAATAATCCCCTTGAGATCAAAAATGTCAAGTTCAACCCGCTGGTGTCCCCAGGAAAAAGGGTACCTCAAGCCCGAAAGCACAAGTGCAAGGGTTTCCGGTTCTATGTGGTCTGCGGCTCTGTAATTATAAGAGCGACCAATCTCAAACAATCTGCAATCAAGTTGTTTGTGACGGTGGTTGTGCGAAAGAACCTTGATAAGACAGGGCAAAAGCGACGGACGAAGATACATAAGGTCCGAACTGATTGGATTTATCACATTCACAAGAAATCCGGGTTCCCTGAACGGTTTGAAATCGCGTGATGAACCAAAAGGATTTGTCACAACCTCATAGAAGCCGATGTCAGCAAGAATCCTTGCTATGGAGCGGGAAATATTGTAATTAGTTGGGCGTCTTTTCATTGCCTGCCCGCTCAAGCGGAAACTTGGGCGAATCCTTCCATAACCATTCAGACGGCCGATCTCCTCAACAAGGTCAATCTCGCGGGTAATATCAGGCCTGTATGTAGGGATTTCGTAAACGCTTGCGCGCTCGTTTCCGCTTACACGCCTTGCACCAAGGGATTCAAGATATTTATTTGCCCGGGTGGGATCCACTCTCAAACCGAGAACCCTGTGAATTTTCTCCCGGTTCAACCTTATGAATCTTGGGCGAAATTCTCCCTGCTTGATATCAATCATCCCTTGTAGCACCTTTCCGCCGGTAACTAAGGAGATAAGATAAGCAGCCCTATCGCAAGCCCTTGGAACCGCATTCGGGTCGCATCCACGCTCAAAACGGATTGAGGAATCTGTCGTTAGTTCCAGCAACTTTGAGGCACGCCTTATGAAGCGCGGGTTAAAATATGCTGACTCAAGCACTATCTCGGATGTCGTTTCCCTTACGCCCGAATTCTCGCCCCCCATAATTCCACCAATAGCAACCGGCTCGTTCGGCGTGGTAATAAGAATAATGCCATTCTTAAGTGTATACTCCTTACCATCAAGTGCGCGTATCTTTTCTCCCTCCCGGGATAGCCTGACTATTATTTCACAAGAACCAAGAAGCGCCTTGTCAAACGCGTGTAGAGGATGACCGAGTTCAAGCATAACATAGTTGGTAACATCCACAGCATTATTTACCGGACGCACACCGAGCACTGCAAGTCGAGCTCGTATTTCAATCGGGGATTTACCTATTTTAACATCACGAATATATCTACACCCATAGCGGGGGCAGGCTGAAAAATCCTCAACCCGAACGCTAAGCCTATCCTCAATCTTCTCCTCTGTTTCGTTAAGTGTAAATTCAGGAAAATTAAGCGGTAAACCGAGAAGGGCAGAAAGTTCCCTCGCAATCCCGAACTGGCTCAAACAATCAGGTCTGTTTGGGGTTATTTCGAGTTCGAATATCGTGTCATCCCATCCGAGAAGCTCGCTAAGCGGGGTGCCAATTTTGACCTGTTTTTCAATCCTCAATGGTCCCTGGGATTCGCCAATCCCAAGCTCGCTTTCCGAAACGAATCTGCCCGAACGCGAAAACGCGTAAAGTACCCCAGCCTCAAGAGGGAACTTGCTTTCAAGGATTAGTTCGTCCTTGCCATCAAATACCTTGATTTTGCCACCATCAAGATTTTCTATGACCTTTACGACAAGAACCCTTTCAACCCTTGAGGATGGCTTTTCAATGGACTCGACCTCGCTGCCACTCATCGTGAGATAATCTGCGACGCGTTCAGGAGAAACCTCTAACGGAACGAATTCCCTGAGCCAGTTGTAGCTTACCCTCACGGATACACCCCCCTGAACTGCGAAAGGAACCGGAGGTCGTTTTCGTAGAAAAGCCGAATATCATCTATGCCAAACTTTATCATAGCGATGCGTTCGATGCCCATTCCAAAAGCATATCCCTGCCACCTTTCGGGGTCATATCCCACCGCCTTGAAGACCTCAGGATGAACCATCCCGGCGCCAGAGATTTCAATCCAACCCGTATTCTTGCATATTTTACAGCCCTTTCCGCCACAGAATGTGCAAGAAAAATCGTATTCAACCGAGGGCTCGGTAAATGGGAAGAAATGCGGTCTGAAACGGATCTTAACATCCTGCCGGAATAGTTCTCGTGCAAGGACAGTGAGAACCCCTTTCAGGTCGGCGAGGCTAACATCCCTGTCTACATAAAGCCCCTCAACCTGATGGAAACAGATGAAATGTGTGGCGTCAATGGCATCGCGCCTGAAACATTTTCCTGGAGCTATAATCCTCACTGGCGGGCGTTGGGATTCCATTACGCGTATCTGCACGGGCGAGGTATGCGTGCGAAGCAAATACCCCTTTTTCTGCAGATAAAATGTGTCCTGAATATCACGGGCTGGATGGTCCTCCGGGGTATTCAGGGCATCGAAATTGTAATACTCGCTTTCAATCTCAGGTCCGCCCGCAATCTCAAATCCCATACTCGTAAATATGCGGACTACCTCATCAATAATGATATTTATTGGGTGAAGGCTTCCTGCAAAGTAGGCGCGGCCTGGAAGGCTTAGATCAAGCCTTCGTCTTGCCTCAGGACGCTTCAGTTCCGCAAGCCTTTCCCGAATTAGCCTGTCGAGCCTTTCTTTTAGTTCATTCACCTTCCTGCCAAATATCGGTCTTTCCTCAGCAGGAAGGGTTCCGACCGAACGCAAAAGCTCGGTCAATTCGCCCTTCTTGCCCAATAGTTTTACCCTTATAGACTCAAGTTCGCTCTCAGAAGATGAAGAATTTATCAGGCTTTCCGCTTCCTTCTCAAGTTTCTCAAGTTTTTCGTGCATTTTAAACCTGACAAATCAAAAACGGTTCAAAGGTATAAAGAAATAGGTTGCGTTCAGGGAGGCTAACAGGATAATAGAACCCAATTATGAGTTCGCCTCGCCTTTGGCTACAGAGACAAGCCGAGCAAAAACCTCGGGCGAATTGACTGCAAGATCGGCGAGCATCTTTCTGTCAAGTTCTATATTAGCCTTTTTCAACCTGTCCATAAAAACAGAATACGAAAGCCCGTACATTCTCGCAGCTGCATTAATACGGGCAATCCATAGCGAACGAAACTCGCCCTTGCGCTTTTTCCTGTCCCTGTAAGAGAAACACCATGCTCTTTCTACTACCTCTCGTGCGGTGCGGTAAAGCCTGTGGCGGCCACCAAAATACCCCTTTGCAGCCTTCACATACGAACGCCTTCGCCTATGTGATGGAACATTCCCTGTCGCTCTTGCCATACAATCTCCTCCTATTTGAGTTTGCCGAGCATCCGCAAAACACGCTGCTTATCCGAAGAGGATACAAGCGCTTTTTGTGAAAGACTTCTTTTCCTACGATTGCTCTTCTTCCTCTGCATATGGCTATAACCCGCCTGTTTACGAACAAGCTTCCCGCTCGCTGTCAGGCGGAACCTCTTTTTTGCAGATTTCCTCGTCTTCAACTTTGGCATATCTTACCCCTTTAATTGTGCTTCCTCGCTTTTCTGCTGTTCTTTTGAACCCGAAGTTCGCGATGGGCTTAAAACCATAGCCATCACTCGCCCCAACAACTTAGGCTGGAATTCGGGCTTGCCTATATCGGATACATCCTTTATTACCCTCTCCATTAGTTCAATACCCTTTTCGTTATGGACGATCTCCCTCCCACGAAAAATTATCGTCACCTTAACCTTGTTGCCTTCCTCAAGGAATTCCCGTATATGCTTGAGTTTGTATGAGTAATCGTGGTCCGAGATCTTCACAGAGAGTCGTATCTCCTTTGTTTGTGGCGTTGACTTTTTCCTGTGTTGTTTCTCTTTTTTTGAGATCTGGTAAAGGAACTTTCCGAAATCAATTATCTTGCATACCGGCGGATTAGCATCAGGAGCAATCTCCACAAGGTCAAGTCCGGCTTCCCTCGCAAATCGCATCGCCTCCTCTGGAACCATTATCCCTATTTGCTTCCCTTCCTCGTTTATCACTCTTACCTGCTGTGCCTTAATCCTTTCGTTTACCCTGAATCTTGCCCTCAAAGAATCATACTCAAAGTTTCTGCTCAACTTTTCAGCTCCTTTCTTAAAAGTTCAACAAATTCCTCATAGGTGAAAACCCCTATTTCCCCTTGCTTATGTTTTCTTATTGCGAGCTTTTTTGTCTCAACCTCTTTAGGACCAATAACTATCATATAAGGCGTTTTCCGGACCTCCCAGGCGCGTATCCGCGAATTTATCTTTTCGTTCGTATCGTCAAGCTCAGCCCTAAAACCATCCCCAATAAACTTCTGCCAAACCTTCCGCGAAAACTCAATCTCGCCCGCACCAAGCGGCATAACCACCACCTGAACAGGCGCAAGCCACAACGGGAAATACCCACCATAGTATTCGAGAAGCACGCCCATAAATCTTTCAATAGAACCAAACAAAGCCCTGTGAATCATAATTGGTCTTTTAAATGTGCCATCCGCATCCATATACCTGAGTTCAAATCGCTCGGGGATATTGAAATCAACCTGTATTGTGGAACACTGCCAGACCCGTCCAAGCGCATCCTTTATATTGACATCGATCTTTGGTCCGTAGAAAGCGCCCTCGCCAGGGTCTACAACATAGTTCACATTCTGGGCGTCGAGCGCATTCTGAAGTGCTTCGGTGGCGAGGTCCCAATTATCAATTGAGCCAACAAATTTCTCGGGGCGTGTTGAAAGATGAACCTCAAACTGAGAAAAGCCAAACCGCGCAAGCATAAAGAATGTAAAATTTATAAGCTCCCTTATCTCCGATTCGAGTTCCTCCGGTCTGCAAAAAATATGCGCGTCATCCTGTGTGAAACCGCGAACTCTCATAAGCCCGTGAAGAACACCCGATCGCTCGTACCTGTAAACAGTCCCGAGTTCTGCAAAGCGAATGGGAAACTCGCGATAACTATGCAATTTCTTCTTATATATGACGATGTGGAACGGGCAATTCATCGGCTTAAGCTGGTAAGGTGAACCCTCTATTTCCATAGTAGGGAACATATTTTCCGAATAAAAATCCGTATGCCCGCTTATCTGCCACAACTTATATCGGGCTATATGTGGGGTATAGATAAGGCTATATCCTCGTTTCAGATGCTCCTCGTGCCAGAAATTCTCGATAACCTTCCTTATAATCGCGCCCTTCGGGTACCATAACACAAGCCCGGGACCGACCTCATCATCAAACCCAAAAAGATCAAGTTCCTTGCCGAGCCTTCTGTGGTCCCGCTTTGAAGCCTCCTCAAGCCTGACAAGATATTCTTTTAGCGCAGATTCGCTCGGGAAAGAAATCCCATATATCCTTTGAAGCATTGGGTTGGTTTCTACGCCTCGCCAGTATGCTCCCGCTATTGAAAGCAGTTTAAACGCCTTTATATATCCTGTTGATGGAATATGGGGACCACGACAAAGGTCGGTAAAGCTTCCCTGCGTATATATGGTCAGGCTGTCACCAGGAATTTCATCTATGAGTTCAAGTTTGTAAGGCTCATCCTTGAAAAGCTGGCGGGCTTTTCTTTTGGTGATTTCTTTCCGCTCAAACGGAAGGTTTGCCTTTATTATATCGCGCATCCTTTCCTCAATCTTCTTAAGGTCCTCAGGCTGAAACGGTCGCGGTGGGTCAAAATCATAATAAAAGCCCTCGTCAATTGAGGGACCTATTGCTATTTTAGTCCCCGGAAAAAGCTCTCGTACTGCCTGAGCCATTATATGCGATGTTGAGTGCCAATAGACGGATTTCCCTTCGGGGTCGTCAAATGTGATAAACTTGAACTCCCCCTCTTCCCTTATTGGGCTTCCGAGGTCAATGAGATTCTCACCAATTTTTGCACATAGCGCCTCTTTAGCGACCTTTTGCGGAACATAGCGAAGAAGTTCGCGCGCAGAAACGCCCTCATCAACCTCGACTACCGAGCCGTCAGGAAATTTGAGCCTCAGTTTACCCATACCCGTTCTTTTTGCATAAAAGAATAATGGAATATTTCATATTGTCAAGCGTTTGTTTATCGTTGGTGCTAAAATCGTTCCTTATCTTCCCGCAACATCAAGAAGTTTCGTCTTTTTCTTGAGCGTCCGGCACACAAAGTAGATTATCGCCCCAAAAACAAAGAAATAGATCCAGATACTCTCTAACGCAATTTTTTTATTCAGGATTATGTTTGTTGCGAGCCGCATAAGCGTAAAGGAAACAACAATGGTAAAGAATCCCGAATATTCCCGCTTGAGGATAGATTTTACGGAAAATCCGAGTTCCGGGGGAGTCCATTTGCGGATATTGGGTATAATTGTTGGTGTTCTCTTTGCCCAGTTCAAAAATAGTTCGCCGAACTTATTTCGCAGGAATTCCTCCTCTGCAAAGATAATTCGTTCGTAATATAGCCAGAAAAGGAGAACCGAAATCAGTATGAACCACCAGATTTTTGAGAAAAGAACGATGCCAAAGAAAATGAGGAAATTCCCAAGATAAATGGGGTGACGCACGATTGAGTAAAACCCCTTCGTATTGAGCGAATCTGCGCGTTGGGCATCGGTATTTCTTCCCGAGGTTCCAGCGGGAACAAACGCAACGGTCAATGCCCTAATCCCAAGCCCGACAAACGATATGCAAAGAGAAATTACCTGCCACAAAGTTGAAGGTGCGCCTGTCTCCCTTTCGCGCCACAAGGCAACCAGAAACAGAGGGCAGATAAACAAAGGCAAAAAGCTCCGATGTTTAAAAATCCAGTTCCCCTGCGATTCAAGTTGCTCTCGTATCGGCAAAGCCATTTTTAAAAATAGAACCTTATAACAACCTCTTTTCGCCCTCTAACTTTTTAATATCCGTTATATCCTGCGTAACCTCAATACAGCCAAGGTATTTGCCGTCTTTGCTTCTGAGCGGGAAATACCTAATATGTATCAACTTCTCGCCCTTATTTATCCAGAATTCGGCGACATCTCGGGTTCCTGCTCGGAACTCCTCAAGGATTTTGTTCACAACATGAACGCTCTTTTGAGGGTGGCAGTTCTGAACCGTGCGACCTATTACAGCCCTTGTTCGCGGGAAGATTCGCTCCCGGGATTCGTTGAAATATCTTACTTTGTCGTCTGCGTCAACAAATGTTATGTCAAAAGGAACAGCATTAAGAAGTGTTTGAAGTTCCTCAAGTGTAAAGGAACCGGTCTCAAAATTTATCATTCCGCTAACCTGCTCTTGGGTAATTTGAGCCGAAACCTTTTCTTCTCTATGTTCCACTCCCGCGGGCGTAAAACAACAATAACCAAGTTCATCAAACCCCCTACGAACCTCTTTCCATTCCTCTTCGGTGAATATCCTCATTGCGGTTGGGAAAAGGATATTATTTTCCTTAAAAAAGTGGCTTGAAAGCAGTTCAACAAGTTCAATTGAAATATCGTAAAGGCTATTTTTGAAATCCGAAAAAGAGGTTGTTTTGGAGGAGTCAACAAGAGCAAATAGGCGCTTTTTCGTTTGTCGGATCGTCTGATGTTCCATCCACATTATTTGAGGCGGCTGGGTGATACCGTGCTTCTCAAGATATGGGAAAAGTACATTCTCCTCGCGAACATAGTGGCTTTCGGAATCCCGCATATGCTCCGTTATGTGATGAACAAGTTCAAGCTTTTCCACAGGGACATCCTCAAGAGCCCCGCAGGCAAGCATGCTTTTCGCTGTCTCGTTAAGTTTGAATGCCCCCTCTTGAAGGTGCTTGTGCTCCTCCATCAGGATGTATATCGGATGCCCCTCTGGCGCAATATGCCCGCTTGATTCGAGCGACTCTTTAAACATTGCAATGTGAACCTCGCAAAGCCGTTGCACCTCTTCGCGCGGCAATCCCTCACGGATAAGCTCCTCTTCTATTGAGGCTATCTCAAAAGGCGTCACACCCTTAAGCTTCTCGCTAAATTCCCTCTTCAGGTTCTCAACATCCTCCCCGCTGTGTATCCGCCTGATAAAGGATTTCAGCATCTCCTTTCGGTCGTCCTTCTTCCCGAATAGCTCGCTCATAATATATGCCCATTTTAAATTATACGAGAGAACCTTTCACCTAACAATTTATACAAGTATATGAGTTTTGTAAGGTTCTCAGTAATTTTCCGCGAAAAGTTCAAAGAAGGCGCGTGGATGGTCGCAGGCTGGACATCGCTCGGGGGCATCTTTCCCCTCGTGTATATATCCGCAGTTCCTGCATCGCCAGATAACCCGCGTATCCCTGACGAAGACTTTGCCGTTCTTCACATTCTCCATAAGTTTCAAATAACGCTTTTCGTGTCCCTGTTCGGCTCTGGCTATAGCTCGCATTACTGCGGCAATCTCCGGAAACCCCTCTTCATCAGCGATTTTCGCAAACTCGGGGTACATATTAGTCCACTCGTAATTCTCGCCACTCGCTGCTTCTTTAAGATTCTCAGGTGTAGTTCCAATCACGCCTGCAGGATATGATGCGCTTATTTCTACCATTCCCCCTTCAAGAAACTTAAAAAGCCTTTTGGCGTGCTCCTTCTCGTTATCCGCCGTGTCCAGGAATATAGCAGCGATTTGCTCGTAGCCCTCTTTTCTTGCAACCGACGCAAAATATGTGTAACGATTTCGCGCCTGTGATTCGCCGGCAAAAGCTGTAAGCAAGTTCTTTTCTGTTCTTGTGCCCTTAAGGCTTTTCACTTTGCCTCCTTTGTTATTCCGGCTTCCTTTCGGCAAGCTTGGCGTCAATCATAAATAGTGCGCCCGTGTGTTTCTCTGCTAATTTCAGCATTCGTCTTATAGTGTCCGGGTTTGCTTCCTCCTCCACCTGCTCACGGACAAACCAGTGAAGCATCTCTTCGGTGGCGTAATCGCTTTCTTTGCGGGCTTCTGCCATTATCTCGTTAATCATTGCGCTAACCTTGCACTCGTGCTGGTACGCCTCCTCAAAAGCCTCAAGCGGTGAACTCCAGCTATGCTTTGGTTTTTCAATCGCATCAAGAACCACTCGCCCGCCCTTTTCGTTAAGGTAGTCGTAAAGCCTCATCGCATGCCCAACTTCCTCCTGTGCCTGAACTCGCATCCAGTGCGCAAAACCATGAAGATTTTCAGATGTAAAATATGCCGACATAGAAAGATAAAGATATGCAGAATAAAGCTCAGCGTTTATCTGCTTGTTTATCATTTCCTCGAGTTTCTTACTTATCATCTTTTGCCTTTCTTTTTTATTTGTCAGACCATAGCCCGTGGATATTACAATACTCTCTTGCTTTGATATAGTCCTGCGAGATCACAAATTCTGCTTCAGGAGGCTCCCCCGGAGAAAGGAATTTCCGCATAACAAGATTTTGAGGAAGCATAATCTGGACCCACTCAATATAATGTTTTTCTTCCATCGGGTGCGGAATTGAACCAACCTTGACCCTAAACCCATTTGAGGTTTTTTCAACGACGGGAATATGCTTTTCCTTTGCGGCATCAACCGTGTTCTCCACGAACAATTTCATAGGTTGACCGCAACAAACAAGCGTCCCTTTACCTTCGTGAAGAACTTCTATTATATGGCCGCATATCTCGCATTTGTAAATAGAGTACCTTTTACCCATTGTATATTAGCCTTTCCTCAATTTCGCTTTTTTCCGTTTGGCTTTTAGCTATTTTACCCTTTTCATCGGCACACCACAACAATAGGGTGTGGCCTTTGGCTCCTCGTCAAACTCAATCTGGTGGGAGCAATCTGGATCGCCGCAGTCACACTTATAGACGATCCTCTTTGGTTCTTCTTCTTTCTTCTTGCTACCACAGCACCTTGGCATAGTGCCTCCCTTCATTTTTTACGGTCCGATGTGCATCATCGGAAACTCAAAATCGTAAGCCTCAAACCTCTCACTGTTTTCTTTTTCAATCTCCAGAATTTTATAATGCGTAAGTTCCATTGAGGCTATGTAATTGAGGAATTCCTTTGTTGAGGCATCCTCAAACAGGTTAGCCATAGCAAGATAGAACTCGCGAGCGGAAATTTCTGCCTCCATAGCAACTGAGATGATCTCACTTATCTGAAGTTCTTCTAATTTAGGCGGGAAAACAGGCAATGGCACTGGCGTGGAAGAAGGAATAATAGGGTCGCGTTTGTAATTGTTCCTGTAAAGATCTTCAAAAAAGTGCCTGTGTTTTTCCTCCTCGTTCGCAAGAAAAAGAAACCTGTCCTTAAGAAAAGCATTCTTCACGCGCCCCGCAAGAGTATTGTAAAGATCCCTGCTATCAATTTCGCTTTTGAGCGCAGAAAGAATTATATTTTCCAGCGAGTAGCGCGATAAATCCATAAGACCCTCTTTCTTCAGTTGACCAACCCTGCCTCTTTATGCTTTAAGTAAAACTTTTCCACGAGTTCGTCAAGTACTTTAAAGTCAGACTCCTTTGGATATCCCTTAACCAAAACGGGCGGGATTATTTCTGCTTTTATGTTTGGCAGAAGCGACTGCAACTGCTCAACACACCTTGTGCCCCATCCAAATGAGCCAACGATAGATACAAACCTGACCTTAGGTCTTAACGCGTTAAGGATGGCTGTAGCATACAGGGCAAGAGGATGCGCCCCTGTAAGAACAGTGGGCGTTGCAACTATGACCGATGCCGCATCCACAAGAGAAATAGCAATCTTCCCAAGATCCGCCACTGACAGATTAAAAGGTTTCACCCCTAACCCTTTTTCAATGAACCTGTCAACGAGGTGGTCAACCATCCTCTGCGTGCTATGGTGCATTGAAACATAAACTATTACAACCTCGTTTTTCACATTATCAGAAACCCACTCTTTATAGGCGCTCAAAATAAAATCCGGTTTGTCGTAAAGGTAACCGTGGCTTGGGGCAATAAGCCCAATTTCAAGGGGGTTCAGCCGCTCAAGATGCTTCACAATGTGAGCCCTGAAAGGCATCATAATCTCCGCATAGTATCGTTTAGCGGATTCGTAAGCAATACATTCATCGTCCACGAAAAGCGAGCTTGACGCAATATGCGAACCGAGAAAATCGCAGCTAAAAAGGATTTTGTCCTCCTCAATATAAGTGAGCATCGTTTCTGGCCAGTGAACCCAGGGCGCGTGAATAAACCGCAATCTCCTGTCCCCAAGCGATACGGTTTCGTTATCCTGCACGGTTATGAATTTTTCTGCGGGAACAAGAAGCAAATCCATAAGGAAGTCCTTACATTTTGGAGTGCAGATAATCTTTGCCTGAGGATAAAGTTCAAGAACCTGTGGGATTGTGCCTGAGTGGTCCTGTTCCGCATGGTGGGCTATAATATAATCAATTGTATTAAGCGAAAGGGTTTTGAGATTCGATATAAGCGTTTCAGATTTTCTGGGGTCAACGGTGTCAACAAGAGCGGTCTTTTCGCTACCTTCAACGATATATGCGTTATAACTTGTGCCATCGGGAAGCGGTATGAGTTCATCAAAAAGGTATCTGTCAAAATCCTTCGCCCCGACAAAGTAGATGCCTTCCTTTATTTTCTGTATTGCCATCTCACCCCATCCTTTCAAAATCCAACTTGGATGCTCCGCAAATAGGGCATGTCCAGCTATCCGGGAGATCCTCAAAGCTTGTTCCGGGCTTTATTCCATGCTCCGGATCCCCGAGTTCCGGGTCGTAAATATAACCACAGACCGTGCATTTATATTTTGCTGGTTTTTCCCTTAGCGAAGCGGGAGGTTTTTCCTCTGGTGCGATATATGTTGCGGCTTTTGATGGCGTAAGACCTCGTTTTATCTCGTGATAATATGCATATGTCATCGGTTCTCCTTCGCGCAAAATATCCGCCTCAACGACCTCGCCAAAAAATACCGTATGCGTCCCTACATCAAGGCTATCAATGACCTTTGCCTCAAGATATGCTAATGTGCCAGTTGTCACTATTGGCACACCTAAACTTCCAAGCCTGTACTCAATACCCTTTTCGCTGAACTTATCAATCGCGCGCCCGGATTTAAACCCGAATGTCCCGATAAGCACCGGCGAGGCGTCTTTACCAATAACCGATACCGTGAAAACCCCACTGCTTCTTATATACTCATATGTAAGATTTTCGCGGTTTATGCTCACCAGAATCGTTACCGGGTTTGAGGTTACCTGAATAGCGGTGTTGGCTATTTGCCCATTGAACCTCCCATCTTTTTTTGAAGAAACCACATACATCCCATAACTCAATTTGTGAAGTGCTTTTGGATTCATTAGCGCCCCTTTCAGTTTAGTATAATAAAGATATAATAGCCGAGTAAATTTGTCAAGAATAATCTAAAAGCTTTCATCTTCGTTTGGGAATGCGCCAGATTTAACATCTGCAACATAATTAGACACAGCCTCCTTAATTGTCTCCTTTAAATTAGCATAACGCCTAACATATTTAGGTTTAAAGAGGTCAAAAAGCCCGAGCATATCATTTATAACGAGCACCTGACCATCGCAATGTGGTCCTGAGCCAATCCCAATCGTCGGGATTTTCAGGCGAGCGGTTATTTCTTTTGCGAGCGAGGAGCTAACCTTTTCAAGCACGATGGAAAATGCTCCTGCTTGTTCTAATGCACAAGCGGATTCAATAAGGTAGTTTGCGCTTTTGGGGTCTTCGCCCTGCAAAAGATATCCACCATAGAGATTAACCGATTGCGGGAGCATTCCGATATGCCCCATAACAGGTATTCCGCATTCTACCATCCTTTTGACGAGACCCGCGAACTCAAGACCGCCCTCAAATTTCACAGCTTCCGCTCCAGTTTTTAGAAACGCGATCGCGTTCGAAATAGCGTCGCTTTCTGAGGTCTGGAAACTTCCAAAAGGCATATCCGCAACAACAAGAGCCCGTTTCGAACCACGAGCAACCGCAGAAACAAGTTCAAGCATAACCGCCATTGATATGGACAATGTGTTTGGGTGTCCGAAAACGACCATATTCGCAGAATCGCCAACAAGAATAATATCAACGCCCGCGGAATCAATAAATTTCGCCGTAAAAAAATCATAAGCAGTAAGAACCGCAATCTTCTCGTTGCGCTCTTTCATCTGCTGAATATATCTTACTGTTATGTGTTCCAATATGCCCCCTTCAGAATATTGATGGTTTAACGCTATAGTAGCGAACACCGCGGGCTGGCAGAAGTTCAATAATCCTTCCGACCTCCTCTGGATTTTTCACAAAATCAACGCTTTCAACATCAACGATTAGCAGCCCGCTTGTGGTATTCCGGTAATAATACTCACTAAAAGCCTCGGCAAGCTTTTCTAAATACTCCTCCTCTACCTTTTTTATACCCCTTTTGCGAAGGTGATAGTACAGGTATTCCGGGGAAGCATAAAGGAGTATTACTGCCTCGGGAGGATTAAGCCCGCGCTGGAGTTCGTTTGCAATCTGCTCGTAAAGCGCAAATTCCTCGTCGTTCAAATTAACCCGAGCATAAATCCTGTCCCTCGCCATAGTTATATCCGTTACAACACCGCCGAAAAGCGCCGGGGAGAGCAGTTTCCGAAGTTCTCGAACGCGGGAAAGAAGAAAGTATATTTGAGTCTGGAAAGCATGTCCACGGGGCGAATTGTAGAACGAGCTGAGGAATGGATTTTCCGAAGCAATATCCAAAATCAATGTGTAGTTTAATCTTTTCGCCAGTTCCACGGCAAGCCCTGTCTTACCAACCCCTATAAGCCCATCAACAGCGATGTTACGAATTCCCTCCAGGATAAGTCCTCCAGTTTCTGTATGATAAAAGTTTCACCCCTTAAGATAATATTATCAAGAGCATTTTTCAACTCGTTTTTTAATTTTTCATCGCTGGCTATTTCAAGAAGCGGGACGATGAAAAAATCGCGCTCAAACACCGCTGGATGAGGAACAACGAGTTCCTCCGAGCGAACTATTTTGTTGCCGTAAAAAAGTAGATCAAGATCAATAGGTCTTGGACCCCAGCGTTCTTTTCTGGGGAGCCTGCCCAAAAATTTTTCCTCAAGTTTCAGCCGTTTAAGCAATTTGAACGGGTCAAGCGTCGTTGTCGCAGAAAATGCTGCGTTTATAAAATTCGCCTGCTCCTTGATCCCGAGTGGTTTTGTTTCGTAAAGCGAGGAAACCGCGTTAACACGCAGAACATCGCCTAATCCCTTTAGTGCCCTCTTGAAATTCGCGATTACATCCCCCTCGTTCCCTCCGAGCGCTATATATGCGACTTCCGGTTTCATATGCTTATAGTGACTCCACGGGTTTGTATGAAAGCCCCATGCAGGAAATATTAAAAATAAAATCTAAAATTCAAAATTACAAACTCACAATAAAGGGGAAAGCATAAAGGAAACCTCCACTTTTAAAAATGATAACCAACCGCAAATTGCTGAAAATATTCATTTAATCTCAGCCTGAGTTCCAAAATACGAGCCACAAGCTCACAAGAAACTACCGGTTACAGGCTTTTGTCATATTTTCATTGCGGGGCTTGAATCAAAAAATAAAAAACTGTAGAATTGGAACACTGAACTTAGTGCTGGGCCCGGGACTTATTATTCCCGGTAAAAACACGATGAACAAAAACAAAATATAAAATTTTATATTTTAATCTTGACAGTGCGTTTAATATATTATACATTAATAGTAAACAAAGGAGAGGCTATGAAACTTTCAACTTTTCTTCGTGATGAGGAAAAACGCGGGCTTGCATACCTGGGAATCAATGATGACGACATTGAAAAAGAGAGCCATCTATTCTACTTTATCCGCAAGCGTGCGGCGAGAAATCTTTATTTTCAACTAAGGGACAAAGGATTGCGTATGGATGAGTGCCTTTATATTATTGGGGAACTTTTATCCTTGAGTTCGGACAGGGTCAGGGATCTCGTTTTCAGGAAGTCTAAATAAATTCTTGAGGAATCGCTTGACTATCCGGGGTATTCGCTATAAATTTTCTGTATGTTTTTGGGAAGGGTAATAAGTCCGGTAGTTTCTACTGCGAAGCATCCGGCATATAAGGGGAGGAAGCTATTTTTAGTACGTAGGCTTGAGCTTACCGGCGAACCTGAGAATGAAGATACGCTTGCCATTGACCTTGTTGATGCGGGGGTTGGGGATATCGTCCTTGTCAGCCAGGAGGGCGGGGCTGCACGAAAAATTATTGAACAACAGGACGCACCGGTTAGAAGCATTATCGTTGGAATTGTTGAACGCTGGGAAGTTAAAGGGGGATAAACTAAATACGAAATCCAGGATTAAATGAGCTCGTTTTTAGTTTATTTTCGGTTGGATTTAACGCCCCAAATTTCAACCTTCTCACATCCCATTTCTACCACCTACCCTCTAACTTTCAAACTTTCCTGCCCCGCAACTATTCGCTTGACATAAAACTTTTAAAAACAAATATTATCAAAAAAGGAGGTTTTATGAAAATCGTGAGGGTTTTAGTGGGTTTTGTTACGCTTATTTTTATCCTTGCCATCCCGCGGATTCTTAACTACCAGGGCAAACTCACAGATAGCGCGGGCATTGCCATTGAGGGAACCTACACGATAACATTTAGTCTTTACAGCTCCGAAATTGGCGGAAGCCCACTCTGGAGCGAAACCCAAAGTGTGGTCGTATCAAACGGGATTTTCTCCACCATTTTAGGCATTGTAAACCCAATCCCCGACTCAATTGACTTCACTTCTCAGTACTGGCTTGAGATCACCGTGAACGACGAAATCCTCACACCCCGTGAACGATTGACCTCAGTCCCATACGCCTTTAGTTCCTTTCAATCTGTAAATACCATAAATGCAATACAGGCAATAAACAGTTCTGCCAGCTATCTTCGGCGACGGGGCATTATGACATTTACCGCCGATAGTGGAATAACCCTATCGGACACAGGGGATTCAATTGTCATTCGTTTCACCGGTGCGGGAGGGACAAGCGGACCAACACCCGGGCTTTCTCAGGTGCTCGCGGTGGATAACTCCGCCCATGGTTTCCAGATCAATATGAATAACAACAGGATTGTGCTTGTCGGGCACCCGATTGATTCAACTGATGCTGCAACAAAAGGGTATGTTGACTCCCGTGATGGTGCAGGGCTACTTTTCACCGACCAGTTCAATGTTCGTGTGGATAGCCTCACAATTTACATAGATTCCGACATCCTGAAACTAAAGCCGGGCGGGATTACAAGCGAGCATATCGCTAATGGCACAATCAGAAGCGAGGACATCGGGACTGGCGAAATCCTTGCCAGCAATATCGCAACTGGCGCAGTAGGGAGCGAACAGATTGCCGATAGTAGCATTCAGGGCATAGATATTGCAGAAGGAACCATAACCGCGGCAAACATAGCCGAGAGCACAATCACCGCAAACCTTCTTGCACCCGCAACAATCACAACCGACAGGATCGCCCCCGACGCCATAACATCCGACAGGATTGCGAACAGCTCGGTCCGCGGGGAGGACCTTTACTGGGACGATATAACGCCTATGCTTGGCGATACGCTTTTCTTCAGCGGGGGCATTACAATAAAATATCCCTGCGGAGAGGCTATCGCGCTTCGCGATGCAGTTTATCTTCCGGGTTCCCTTTCTGGTTGGCTTTACAGGCAACCGATAACAATAAATAACTCAACCGCATTCCCCCAGACGCAGTATCAGGTGAAAATCACGCTAACAAGTACTAACACGAATTTCTGGAACAATGTTTATAGCCCGACAGGTGCAGATGTGAGATTTACAGATACTGATGGTTCAACAATTCTGAGGCACTGGAAACGGAGTTACAATTCGGGGACAAGGACAGCGGAGTTCTGGGTCCGTGTGCCATCAATACCCGCAGCTGGAAACAAGATAATTTATCTTTATTATCATAACCCCAGCGCAAGCGATGTCTCAAATTTCAGCGAGACATTTACAAAGGATTATGGTGAGAGCGGGCTTGTTGCGCTGTATCATATGGATGAGGCAAGCGGTGAGATAGTCTCGGATGGTAGCGGGAACGGCAATCACGGCACATTTGTGAATAGTCCCTCCTGGCAGACGACCGATGGCGGTCAGTGGGATGGAGAAAGTGCGGTCAACTTTTCCACCGGGAGTTGTTTGGGTTTCAATGGTAGCAACTATGTAAATGTTCCTCATTCGGCAACATTGAGCCTGTCAAGTGCAATCACAATTGAGGGCTGGCTTAAGGGAAGCGGAAGCTTGACACCGACAGATGCATTCGCAGACGAACTTGATAATGCCTCAAACATATCCGAGCAAAGCCGGGTTGAATTTACAAGCGGGCTTGTAAAGATTGTTGGCTCTGGACAACCTAACTGGTATGATGCTAACTGGGTATACAGGCGCCCTGTAACGATAAACAATGCGAGCGGCTCAGCTCTTACAGATTACCAGGTTCTCATAACATTTGATTCGCAGGGTTTGATTTCGGCGGGCAAGATGCGCAGTGATTGTGGGGATTTGCGATTTACCTCAAGCGATGGCACGACAAGCCTCAACTACTGGATAGAAAGCGGGGTAAATACCAGTGCAACGAGGGTGTGGGTAAAAGTTCCGAACCTGCCGACGGGAACCACAACTATATATATGTATTATGGGAATCCCTCTGCAACCAGCACCTCAAATGGTTCTGCAACCTTCGTATTCTTTGATGATTTTGAGGGTTCCTCGTTAAGCAGTATATGGACCGCAAACGCCAACAGCTATTCGGTTTCGGGAAGCTTATTGCGCATAAATGTCGGGGCTGTGAGGCTCACTAACCCACTTTCATATTATCTGAACTCGGGCTATGTACTGGAAAGCAGGGTAATTTATTATAACATAACCTCAA
>Ga0123519_10005430_pt1 | contig 20326 bp, 15 predicted proteins | sample YelNatPaOPRAMG02_FD_87396 | JGI IMG/M metagenome (GOLD analysis project Ga0123519, IMG submission 87396) | Hot spring microbial communities from Yellowstone National Park - Yellowstone National Park OP-RAMG-02 (version 2) | ecosystem: Environmental > Aquatic > Thermal springs > Hot (42-90C) ...
CGCCACGCCGACCGCCACGCCGCCCACCACGCCGAACGCCACGCCGCCCACCACGCCGAACGCCACGCCGAACGCCACGCCGAACCAGTCTACCGGCACCCCCATCCACTGTAGCCCCACAGCCACAAGAGGAGGCAGCAGCGCGGCCAGAAACAGTCCCATCAGGGCCAGGTTTCGCTGGGCCGGGTCCTCCCGCAGGGCGGGGAGGAGGTCGCGCCATTCTGCCCCCCGATGCTTCGGGTCGGCGAAGGTCTCCACGTACCAGCGGAGTGCCTGCGGAAAGAAAAAGACCCAGTAGAGGAGCCGCAGGTAGTCCAGGGGGTTCCAGGGCCGGAGCGGGCGCTTCAGTTTGGGGGAGAGGTCCAGGCGGGGGACCTCACCCTTCCCCCTGCCCCCTCCCCCCTCCTGGCCTGCGGTCAGGAGAAGGGAGGGAGAGCCGCCGAAGGCAGAGCGGGTGGGGTGAGGAGCCTGTGCGCCTTCTCCGTTCATCCAAGCGCCTCCAGCATATCCCTCTCGTATTCGGCCCGCCAGTCATAGTCCGGGTCGGCCAGGGTCTCGTAGCGGTGGTAGGCGGCGCGCTGTAACCGGTAAGGGTGGCGCCCGGAGAGGGCGATGAGTTCCCGGCAGGTCGCCCCGTCAAAGCGCGGGGCCTCGGGCGCCCAGGGATGGTCCAGCAGGCGGCGGGCTTCCTCCTCGGTGAAGGAACCGACCTCTGTGGGGTGGAGGAAATCCCAGGGTGTGGAGCCCTTCTCCGGCTTGGGGAAGATATCCCCCGGTCGCGCGCGGCTGGCCGTCACCAGCCGGAAGCCTGCTTCTCGCTGGCAGAGGGCCCGGCACCCTCGAAGCGTGTCCAGGTCAAAGCCCCGCTCCAGGGCCAGGTCCAGTTCGTCCAATAAGAGCGTCACCCGGCGGCCCCGGACGGCGCGACGAAAGTCCTCCCAGGTATCCCCACTCCCACCCAGGTGGCCCACCGTCTCCCGAAGCAACTGCTGCGCCGGGGCGGGCTCGAAGAAATCCCAGAAGAGGACGGACCCGCTGGACTCCAGTTGCCGTTTCAGTTGCCACAGGATGGAGGACTTGCCGATTTTGCGCTCGCCGACCAGGGCAACGGACCCGGTCTCCAACAGACGGAGCACCCGTTCCAATAGCCGCTCGCGTCCGACAAAGCGGGCCGGGTCCCGAACCGCCAGGATGTCGGTGAAAGGATTGGAAGGAAGGGTAGACGGACGCCCCGGGATGGCGTCCGGGCAGGCCTTCCGCAGGATAGAGGTGGGGACGATCAGGGCGGCCCGCACCGCCGGGTCGCGCTCGGCGGCGGAGACCATCCCCACCACGCCGCCCAACGCGTCGTCCCACACCGGCGCCCCGCTGAAGCCGGCCTGCACCCGGTAGCCGGTTTCCTTCGTGTCCTCAATTTGCAGCCAGCCGCGGGCGTTGGGACCACGCACCACGCCGCCGGCCCACACGCCCTCCGGATGGCCAGCCGGGAAGCCGAAGGCGCGGAAGGGATGGCCCCAGAGGTCGCCGCCCTCCACCAGGGGCGCGGGTTCGGCGCCGGCCGGCAGGTCCGCCGCCAGTTCCAGCACGGCCAGGTCGTCCTGGGGTCGCCAGCGAACGACCCGCGCGGTCAGGCGGTTGGGCGAGGGGAGGAGGGGAAAGTCCAGCGGAATCGAGCCTGGCGGGGGCTCCGGCGCGTGTCCGGTCAGCCCCAGCGCGGCGCGCACAACGTGGGCGCAGGTGAGCACCTCCCGCCTCCCCGTCAGGAACCCCGCCCCGACGACGTCTTTCCCATCGGCGGCGTAGATGCGCACCTGGGCGCGGGCCACAGGGGAGAGTTCGCTCCCGGCCGGGGGTGGAACGGCGGGCCGGCCGGCCGGAAGGTTGACCACATTGCCGTCGCCGGTGATGAGGACGCTGCCCACCACATCGCCCCCTACCTGGATGTCCCGTTTCCCAGGGGTAGCCGTGTGAGGCGAGGGCTCGCCGGCCAGGTCCTGGAGCGCCGCCCCCAGCGCCTCCAGGGCCAGCCGGTTGAGGGCGTCCAGCACCTGCGCCCGTTCGGCCCGGCGGGTCTCGGTATCGCCGTAGAGCCGGGCCTGGGCGATGTTCTCCTGCAAGCGGCTCTGCAGCGTGAGCGCCTCGGCATAGCGGGGGTGCCCCCGGCCCAGGCGTTGCAGAAAAGCCCGAACCTGGTGCTCGCAGGCGGCCCAGGGGTCCATAGACACCTCCTATCGCTGGAACTGCGCTGTTTTTCGCCCTATGCTGTCGCCCGCTTACCCTCCGTCCGCCGCACCTCCGGCCAGCCGTACCATCCCCGGCATCGGGTGCTCCCCAAAAGAAAACCCCGCCGGCGCGCTCGACATCGGCGGGTTGCCCTTGTGTACTATTTCCTGCCAGGGCATCCCGCCGTCCTGGCCACCGCCTCGGGCTGCACACAAGCCGCGAGGCTCTTTCTTCAGAGACAATCCTACCACGGCCTTTTCGCCGGGTCAACAGGTTTGGCAAAGGTTGTTGACGGAGCTTGGCAAAGTGGCCCCGTAATCCAGGTCTCGAGCCTTGCCGTTGGGAACCCTTTTCAGCGCAGAGGAGACTTTTCGGTTCGAATGCCCCTGCCGGCCTGGGGCAATTGCAGTAGCCCCAGGGAATAGGGACGATCCTGTCGCAGATCTATTCATCGGGACCGCTTTGCTCCTCACCCGCTGGATTGTCTCCGCTGACTCCCACGGTTGAACCACGGCCAGTTCCCCACGGCTCTCTTCTGCCTGCCGCTCTGTTCTCGCTACACTCGCCGGGTTTCCCTGACCTGGCTCGCGCACTGCCAGACCACGCTTGCCTCCCACCGACGAACTACTCCTGAAGGTTCATCTACTTTCTCCACTCACCTCCCAGAGAACTCCCTTTTCCACGCCCTTCGGCCCTTTTGCTGCCTGTCATGCGATCTCACCTCTGTTCGCTTCTCTCTTCCGGGCATGTCTCTCCTCTCGAAGCATTCCTGCCCGCCCGCCGCCGACCCCACGCACGAAGTGCGTGCGGGTCGAGGGAGTGGTTAGTCGGGCCGCGCCAGCGGCCCGACTAACCACTCCCGTGCGGCGGGCGGGCTGACCTGGGGACAAATCAGGGGAAAATCGTGCCGCATCTGCCGGGGCGGTCCAGGCCAGGCCGGCCGGCCCTCCGCCCCCGGCCCGCAACCGTAACGCAAGGTCAGTTGCGGGCCCTACAGCCCCTCTACTCCACTTTCTTGCGCGCAGCGTCCACCGCTCCAGGATCCGCAGCACCTGGCCGTCCAGCCCCGTCCAGGACTGCTCCAGGATGTCGCCGCTGCATACCTGGTCATGCACGGCAAAGCCGATCGGCAGTATTTCCCCGCGCCGGGCCACCGCCCACTCCCCCGCCGTGTAGCGGCGCAGGAACTCGACCCGCGCCGGCCGCAGCACCGTCACCAGGATGAGCAGCCGCGGCGGCCAGGTCGACCACTGGGCCAGGAATCCCTCCCGCGCCAGGAAGTAGGCGCTGTAGTCGCGCACCTTGCGCTGCCACTGCTGGGCCCACTCGGTGGAGCGGTCCACCTCGATAAAGACCGTGGTGGGGGTGACTCCGGGGCCACCCAGGAGAAAGACGCCGTCGGGCTCCAGGCGGCGCTCCTGCCCGGAGGGCAGCGTGTAGCGGTACGCCGCCTCCACCTCGTTCAGCCAGACCAGGCTCAGGCCGGCCTTTTGCACGGCCACCTGCAGGGCCACGTACAGTTCGGCGATTGCCAGGTAGTGCTCGATAAAGTAGGTCGAGGCCGGGCGGTCCGCCCGCCGACGCCGCCCGTCCGGGCATCCGGTCACGGCCTCCACGTACTCCTGCCCGAGCACGTCCAGGGTGTAGACGTGGCGCGGCGCCCCTGTGCCACGCTGCACCATGTGCGGCATTCGCTCCACGTAGCGATGGCGGTACAGCGCCTTCAGCCGCTGGCTGACGTTGGAGGGGTGGATGCCCAGCAGCGCCAGCACCAGGGGGGCGGTGATAAAGCGCACCGCGTGCAGCGCCAGCAAGATCGTGTGGTCCCGATCGTCCAGGCAGAAAGGGGCGGCCCGCGCTTCCTTTTCGCTCAGCCGGCCATCCCAGTCCCGCGTCATCTCTTCACCTCCTTGGGGATCGACAGGCGCCAGGAGGCCCATAGTCGAGCGGCCCTGTTGGGGGTACATCCATCTATCCCCCGGAGAGGAAGCGCTGCTGTAGGGCTTCCTGGGGCCTTCTCGACTTCCCGGTGCGCTACCCGGTGCGGTAGTCCCTCGGGTAGTCCGGCGGTAGCGCAGCGGTAGCGTACCCGGTACCGGGCGTGGCAGCGCACTTCGATTACCTCCTGCCGGCCGCGCTCTTCCAGCGCAATTCCTGCTGCGCGACCACGACCTGCTCCTCGTAGCCCTCGATCAGCCCCTGTTCATAGGCCTCGATGGCCAGGCGCAGAAAGCGCTCGGCCAGGCGCGAGCAGACCACTCCCTCGCCGTCCTCGTTCACGTAGCCCATTTCCTTGCCGATGCGCCGCAGCGCAGCGATCACCTCCGGCGACAGGGTCAGCCCCACCTTGCGCTTGCGCCGCCGCGGTTCCGCCGGCGTGATCGGCCGCTTGCGCCGCTGATTCCGCCTGGCCTCTTCGGCCGAGGGCCCGTCGGTCTCCGGGGCCATGCCGGCCTGCTCCAGTTCGCGCCAGGCGCTACTCAACCTGCGTGTCATAGGCGATCCTCCGCAGCACCATCTCCATCTCCCGCGGTGCCAAGTCGCGCGGAGCGATGTCCCAGATGGGCCGGCCGTGACGCACCAGTTCCCCCCAGACTACCCGGCGCGGGAGGCCGTAGAGCTGCTCTTTCGGCTCGTAGTAGACGATCGGCCCCAGGACCTGGCGCCAATCGCGGATCGTCTCCAGGTGCTCGCGGGCCCCGCGCACGAACCTGGTGGGTACAATGGCGGTGATGTGCCGGCCGATCTCCTTGAGCCGACGGGCGATGTCCAGCACGCCGGCCTCGGTCGCCGCCTCGGGGATACCGGGCACCACGACATAATCCGAGACGGCCAGCGCGGCCTCCTGGACCTTGCCGGCGTAGGGGCCGGTGTCCAGGACGATGCAGATGCCCCTGACGGAGCACAGCGGTGGCAGGACCTGGCGCAGCACCTCGCCCGGCGGGCCCGCCTCCGGCCGGCGCAGCCCGGCTTCCAGTTCCGTCGAGCGTTCGCCGCCGCGGCTGACCACCAGGTTGTCGTAGCCGGGCACGGCCGTCAGGAACGAGCGGAGCGGCGGCCGGCGGTCCGGCCGCAGGTCCAGCACGGCCCGGAACAGTTCGGCCACGTCGTTGGCCGGTTCCAATCCCAGAAAACAGGCCACGCTTCCCTGCGTGTCCAGGTCCAGCAGCGCCACGGGCCGGCCCTGGCGGGCGAGCCAGGTGGCCAGGTGCACGGCCAGGGTGGTCTTGCAGACCCCGCCCTTGCGGTTGGCGATGGCGATGATCACGGCCCCCTCCTTTCGTCCGCCGGACCGCTGGCCGCCGCCTGGGGCGGGAGCAGGCTGCGCAATACGATGAAAAAGTAGGCCATACGGTTGCGTGCCCCGGCCAGGCGCAGCGCCGTCTGCCGGGCCCGGTAGACGAGCTGCACGAAGGCTTCCTCCTCCATCCCGGAAGCCCGCCACAGGTTGTGCGCCTGGGCGTCATTCTCGCGGAAATGTTCGATGTCGCCGAACTGCCGGCCGATGTCCATCACCAGGTTGGCGATGTAGACGCTGCGCTCGGGCGTATGATGCGCGCCGAAGCGGCCGGCCCCCAGCACCAGGTGGCCCAGCCCCGGCCGGCCGCCGGCCACGAAAGGCCGTGGCCGGCGGGGAGAGGCCCCTTCGTGCCCCGGCTTCTGCGCGGACCGGTGGGGGTCGGCAGCGTGCTCCGCCGCCGGCCCTTCCAGACAGCGTTGCAGGTAGGCCAGGGGGTCGCCGGCGAGCTCCCGGCCGGCCAGGCGGCAGGCCGTTGTCCAGACCTCCTCCGGGCCAAAGCGTTTGGCGAGCGCCCCGACCCGGCCATAGTCGCTCTTCTGGGGCACCGTCCTGCCATCCGCCAGGCCCAGGATGGCGGCCAGATTCTGGGCCAGGATGGCCACCTGCGTGCGGCGCCGGTCGGCAAAGCGGCGCAGGTCGGCCAGCACACGCTCGTAGCGCTGGTTGAGCGCTTCGGGTGGGTTGGACGCGCCCGGAGCGGCCGGCCTACCCGGCGACGGCGTATGCTCCTGCGCCTGGTCCCCCAAAACGCCAGCGGATGGATGGTTTCGAGGGGCTGGGCCGCGTTGCGGCCCACGTTGAGACTCGAAGAGGCTCAACGTGTCTCTTTCCGGTTCTGGTCGGTCTGGTTTGGGCGGGATTTCTCCACCACCTGGCCCGGCAGAAACCGTGCCGCGTGCATTTTCTGCCTCTTGGGCCGGGGGTGGTGGGATTTCTCCACCATCCGTGGTTCCCTGCCTCTCCTGTTGCCAGTCGCGGTGGGCCTGGCAGCTGCGTTGATGGGCGCAGCCCTGGCATTCCCGGCCCTGATCCCAGCGGACGAACTCTTCCCGCGTCAGGGGGTTATGGACCATCAGGAGCAGGCTGTTGGGCTGGAGATGCAGGGGTACGCCGGCCGCTATCCCCGTGGCGTGCAGCGCCCGCAGCTCTTCCGGACCAAAGAGGTCGCCGGCGCGCAGTTCGATCAACAGGCCGGACGCTTTGAGCGCCTGGATGGCATCGCGCAGGGTCCGCGTATCGGCGATGCCCAGGTCCTGGCCCATCGTGGCGCGGGAGGCCCAGGCATAGCCGGTCAGCTCTTTCCATATCCCCCCGCCGTGCTGGTGCAGGCGGATATAGCTCCACACGGCCACGCCCTTGGTGCCGATGCGCCGGCCGTAGCAGTAGAGCAGTTCGCGGTAGACCAGGCAATGGTCCGGCCGGCCGCGCACGGCTCGGGCGTCCTGGTTGCGTCGTTTGCCTGGCTCATGGGCTCCTCCTTTCGTTTCGTTCTGTACCTGGCGGCAGGTATGGGCAGCAGAATTCCGGGGAGCAGATTTCTTGGCAAAACGGGGATTCCTGGCTATGATAGGGGGAGACAGACAGTGAGGGACAGTGAACGCCGGTCTTGCAGACTGCGGGGGGTCTGAAGAGGGGCGCCAGTGCAGCGGACTCCGGGGGCGGGCTGGCGCCGGAAATGCGAGAACAGGGCTATATTTTCCTCTCTTTCCCCATCGTGGCCGACAGCACTGAAAATCCGCTGGGGGTAACCCCGTGGGGGTTCGAATCCCCCCTTCGGCATTCCCTTAGGCCGCGGGGCGTTCTTTCCCCTTCCATCGGATGATCAGCGCCGGTTGGCGGCAGAAGCGAATCACGTTCTCCAGGGTGCTGCCGGCCAGGATCTCCCGTACCGCGCTGCGGCCCAGCGAACCCAGCACGATCAGGCAGGGATCGACTTCCTCGGCCACCCTCAGCGTCTCCCGGTAGGGAATCCCGTGGCGGAGCAGATAGCGGGCTTGTAGCCCAAAAAGGCGCAGGGTACGGCACATCGCTTCCAGCCGCGCCACATCTTCCCGGTCGAACTCGGCCACCTGCTCAGCCGGCCGATGGCGCATGATCCGCTCGTCCTGGACGTGGAGCAGCACGACCTCACGGGTCCCGGCCTCCCCCAGCTGCTTGACTACTTGGAACGCTTCCTCGGCACACTCGGAGAAATCGGTGGGGTGGAGCACCCGCTGGAACATCTGCCGACAGATCCTGCGACACTCGATATGCCCGAGTTCCCGGACGACTTCGAACTTGTAGAGGAGCACCGGGACGCTCGCACGGCGTACGACCTCGTAGGCTACGCTCCCTAACAGCACTTCCTGGGCCAGCGTCCTCCCCTGTGCGCCCAGAAAGATCAGCTCCACGCGCTCTTCCTCGGCGACCCGAACGATCGTGGCCGCCGGCGACCCATACTCCACCCGGGTGACCACCCGCAGCCCTTCGCCCTCCAGCGCCATGCGAGCGACGTTCAGCTGTTCTTCCACGCTCCAACGGACCCGGTCCAGCGCCTCCTGGTTGACCTCCAGCCAGGGAACATCGCCCGAACGAATCACGTTGAGCAGCACAACCTGGCCCATGCCGGCCGGCTTCAAATCCGGAAGGCAGGCAAACACTGCGTTCGCATAGGCGGAAAAGTCCGTCGGGAACAATACCCGAGCAAACACTTCTCACCGTTCTAGGTTATGTTAGTTCACTAGTTTACCCGCAGGACCCCTTCGTGTCAAGTCACCAGGAGGGAGGATGCCCAGCGCGTCCACCGGCCGCGGAGCCATCCCGGCGCCGTTGCTTCGCCATGGCGTTGTTCCCTGCGAGCGAGGGAACCTAAATCGCGGTGGTGCGCGCGCGTCCCAACCTCAGCCGCCTGCTTCGCCTTCCGGGCAAAACTGCCCAGCCTCGCGCCCGCTCACTGCAAGCCCCGCACAGGATGCCTCCGCGCCACCAGGCGCACCAGCCGACTCAACACGACCTCATAGGGATACCCGGCCACGCGCGCCGCCTCGGCCAGACTGGTCTCGGGGCTAATGTCGGGGTTGGGGTTCACATCCAGGACATAGAAGACACCATCGCGCAGCCGCAGGTCCAGCCGGGCATAATCGCGACAGCCGAAGGCGCGGTAGACCGCGCGCGCGATCTCCTCCAGACGCTTTTGCTCCTCCAGGGAGAGCAACGCAGGAACCCGAACCTCGATCTGTTCGTAGGGCTTTGATCCCGGGCAGAATTTGGATTCGTAACTGCAGATGCGTTCACGGGGATCGTCGAACGCCCCGAAATCCATCTCCGCGATGGGCAGGATTTCCAGCTCGTCGTTTCCCAGAAGCGAGACGTGGAACTCTCGGCCATCGACGAAATCTTCTACCAGCGCCGGCTGGCGGAAGGTCTCGTGTACGTACCTCACCCGTCTCTGCAGCTCCGCCCGGCTGAAGACGACCGCCTCGGGCGAAAGCCCCACGCTGCAATGCTCCAGGGCCGGCTTGACGATGGCTGGGAAACGCTCCCAACCATCCACTTCCGCCCGCTCGTACACCCGCCAGTATGGCACGGGCAGGCCACAGCGGGCCAGAAACCGCCGCACCCTGGCCTTGTCCCAGGAGCGCGAAAGGACCTCAGCACGCGAGCCGGAATAGACAAACCCCAGCCGCTCGAGCGTCTGCGCCACCAGTGCTTCGCTACGCACGACACCGGGCAGTTCCTCGCAAGCGTTAAAGACGATCACCTCTTCCGGCCGAAAACCACGGAGATACGAAAGCAATTCGGGTGTCCGAACCAACACCAGGTGAACCGCATGGCCTCCCTTCACCAGGCCCGTCTCCAGCGCAGCCGCCTCCTGAAGCGCACTCTCAGCGTCCGCCTGCGGCCAGGCTGGGTCCAGGTTGAATAGGAGCAGGACAGGCAGGCCGAGCCCGTCATCGTGGCTGTTCAAGATCCCTCCTTCCCGGGAAATCCCTCACCGCACTTCATCTGGCGCATGCCCTCTGACGAACAACAACCCGTCGCCCTGCCCCAACCTCTTGCATCCGCGTTACCGTCAATATACCAGAAACGGCGCTGCCAGACAATCCCCCAAAGGCCATCTGGGCCCGGACGACCATGACGCGGGAAACCTCCGGTTATCCTCCCCAGCCTGAGAGCGTCCATCGGGTATGCATAACGCAGGATAGATCCTGTGCTCTACTGCTGAGCGCGGGCACATCGCTGCCCCTGGAGGGGAAACCCAGGCGCTCGCGTTCGCACCGCTCCTGTACCCGGCCGGGTTCCATCGTCAGAGCGAAAGCGTCCCAGGAACCTTGGGAAAGAGCAGACCATCCTCGATCCGCTTGAGGCCACAGATGAAACGCGCAAGGCGTTCCACCCCGATCCCAAAGCCCGCGGAAGGCGGCAGCCCCCGTTGGGCGATCTCCAGGTACAGGCGGTATTCCTCCGGGTCCAGGCCCATGCGCTCCATCCGGCTCAGGATCCGCTCGAGGATGTGCTCCCGCTCCCCGCCCGAAAGCGCCTCCCCATACCCCTCCGGATACAGGAGGTCCATATCGACGAGCGTCCCCGGCCGTTCGGGGTCCTCGCGGTCGTAGAACTCGCGTGCCTCCAGCGCCATGTCGACGATCCATAACGGCTCTTCGCTCTGTTGCGAGAGGATGATTTCGAAATTGCCCCCGTAGCGGTCATAGGCATCGCGATAGGTGATCCGACGAAACGGTCGCGCCGGGATGCGAAGTTCCCGGCCGAAGAAGGCCAGCGCCTCGCGGCAATGCTCCCAAACCCAGGAAAGGGTGTAGATCAGGAGTTCTTCACCGAGCGCCATGACCTCCTCGCGCGTGGCCCCGCGCACTTCCAGATCCAGCTGGGTGAACTCCACCAGATGCCGGCCGGTGTCCGCCAGTTCCACCGGCTCCAGCCGGACGTTCGGGGAGAAGGCAAAGATGCGCTCGTGGCTCAGCACCGCGACCTGCTTGTGGAAGATCATGCTGCGGGTCAACTGGTAGCGGTGGCCGTAATACTCTACCTCCGCCCGTCCGGTCGCGTGGCGCAGGGGATCGGTAATGGGCGAAAGGATCACCGGCCGGATTTCGATAAAGCCGCGAGAGCGCAGGAAATCGCCCATCGCGCGTACCACCTCGCTCTGCACGGCAAGCGCGTGCCTCAGGGCCTCCGCAGTTGCCCGGCGATAGGCCTGCTCCGCGAGCTCCTCCACTCGGGTTCGGGGATCCATCGTCCACCTCCTCCGGCGACACCACCAGCCGCCGCACTTACGCTTCCATCCCGCGCGTGCCGCTTTCCTGGGCCCGCCCAGGGAAATTTCCAGCCCCTAGCAGGCACCGCTCCGTTGCCTCGATGTCCTCCGGCCGCACCTCCACCACCACCCGATCCCCTGCCTCCAGGCGGGTATCGCCGTGGGGAACAATCTCCTGCCCCTGCCGTACCACGCGCACCACCAGGCTCCCCCGCGGAAGCCCCAACTCGGCGATCCGCTTGCCCACCGCGGCCGCGCCGGGGCGAAGGACATGCTCGGCCTGGCAGAGCGTTTCCCCCGCAGTTAGTCCCTTCCCCTCCAGGAGCAGAGCACGCACAAGGGCCCCGGTCTCAGGCCCATCCACCAGCAGCACCAGGCGATCCCCTTGCTGAAGCGTGGTGTCCCCACGGGGAATGATCGCCCGCTCTCCGCGCTGGATGGTCGCGATGATCGTGCCGAAGGGCAGGTTCAAGGCCCGCACCGGCCGGCCCACGGCAGCTGCTCCCTGCCCCAGCTCCACGGTCAGCAGCTCGCCCCCACGATGGCTCACCAGCCGCATCTCCTGCATCCTGCGTTCGACCTCCATCCGCCGCGCCAGGCCCAGGCGGTAAGCACGGATAACGTCCGAACGCCGCACCATCCCCACCACCCGTTGGGGATCGTCACGCGTCACAACTGGCACACGCCCCACATCGCGAGAAGCCAGGAGCACCATCGCTTCGTGCAGATTCTGGTCCGGATACAGCACCACCGGGTTCCGGGTGCAGATGTCCACCACCTTCCTGCCCTTCCCCTCCTCCAGGGACCTGTGATAGTCCGAAAGGGTCACCACACCGAAGAGTCGCCCTTCACTGTCCACCACAGCGGCACCGTGATGTCCACTCTGCTCGAACAGGCGCCCCAGTTCCTCTAACGACAGCTCTGGGGAGACCGAGGCGAAATCACGCGTCATTGCCTCTTCGACCGTGACCATCTCCAACACGTGGCGATCCCGGCCCTGCTGCAGGTAGATCCCCCGGCGGGCCAGGCGGCCGGTGTAGACAGAACCGGGACTCAGGTGTTGGGCGACAAGCGTGCTCACCGCGGCACAAAGCATCACCGGAAGAATGATGCGGTAATCGCGGGTCATCTCGAACAGGAGAAGAATCGCCGTGATCGGGCAATGCACCGCCCCGGCCAGCACTCCCCCCATCCCCACGAGGGCATACGCCGGCGGCGGAGCCGCAATCCCAGGCATCAGCTTGCCCACCGCCTGTCCAAACGCCCCACCCAGCATGGCGCCGATGAAGAGCGACGGAGCAAAGACCCCACCGGAACCGCCTGCCGCCAGGGTCAGTGCGGTCAGGAGAGGCTTGAGCGCCATCAGCGCGACGAGTACCCACAGCGCCATCGCTTCCCCGCGTAGCAGCGCTTCCATGGTGTCATATCCCACACCGAACAGCTGGGGGAAAGCAACCCCGGCGGCACCGACCATGGCACCTCCCAGGGCAGCCTTGAGCCAAAATGGGCTGCGCCACGCCTGGAAGTGTTCCTCCAGGCGAAGCAGCCCGCGCACGTAGAGGGTCGACACCAGCGCTGCGGCGAGTCCCAGGCCCAGGTAGAGGAACAATTCCCAGGGAGAGCGCAAGGTGTACTCGGGGATGCGAAACGCCGGACTGTCTCCGCGCAACACGCGGGTGATGACCGACGCGGTCACCGCGGCCAAGACCACCATCGCAAAGCCGCCGGTGGTGAACTCGCCCAGGATGACCTCCTGCGCGAAAAAGACCCCCGCGATCGGGGCGTTAAACGCGGAGGCGATGCCGCTGGCGGCGCCACAGGCCGCCAGCGTGCGGATCCGTTCGCTGGACAGCCGGAGCCGTTGCGCAAGCCAGGAGCCGACCGTGGCCCCGATCTGCACATTGGGGTCCTCCGGACCGACCGATCCTCCAGCGACAATGGTGAGGATTGCCGCAAGCACGCGCGCAACGGCCGGACGCATCCGCACCCGGCCTCCGCGCAGCGCCATCGCCTCCATAAGACCGGCCACACCGTGCCCCACTTCCTGCGGGGAAAGGATACGCACCAGGCCGGCGGCAAGGACCAGGCCCAGCGCCGGAAAAGCGACGGCGAGGAAGCAATTCCCCCAGGCAGCGCGTGTCGGGCGTTCAAAGAGCACCCACTCCGGGCCCCAAGCCAGCCGCAGGGCAATCCCATTGCCACGTCCTATGAGGCCGTTCTCGATCCCCAAGTGAAATAGGTACGAGCCGAGCGCAGTCAAGGCACCAACCACTGCCGCGTTCAGGGCAAGGAAAGCCGGTCCCATGCGCTGCACGCGCCGCACGGCAAGCAGCCAGAACGGTTCCTTCTCGCTTGCACATTCCGCATCCATTCGCGACCGTCCTCCGGGCCTGAACGAAAGTACCGCCATTATACCACCAAGCCACCCGCCCGCTCCGCGCGCGTGCCCTGGTTCTGGGACAGGCATAAGCTGAAACCGCCAGTTGCTGCGGCACGAAGGCCCTTGCTGTGCCCGCGGGAGCGTGGGGTAGGCGGGGACATCGGCCCGTGGCTACCCGAGGTCGATCCACAAGACTTGACAGCGGTGTCGCATTTTCGCTATGATGGGCCCAGCAGACGGACACGGGCGGGCATCCGGGAACCGCCGCCTTCCTACGGAGAAAGGAGGTACCCGTATGGTTCGCTACTTCGTTTCCCCGGAGGAGGTCGAAACCCAGGTCTTCGACTGGGGCCACCTGAAGTGGCTCAGCGCCCCCGATGTGACAGGCGCGGAAAAGTTCAGTACCGGCGTGGTGCTCCTGGCTCCGGGCAAAGGGCACACAACGCATTGCCATCCGGGGTGCGAGGAGATCCTCTACGTCGTTTCGGGCCACGGCCGGCAGCGGGTGGCCGATCAGGAAATGGAGCTTCGGCCAGGCATGCTCGTGTTCATCCCCGAAGGCGCGGAGCACAGCACCGTGAACACGGGCTGGGAAGCGCTGAAGCTGATCGCCGTCTATGCGCCGCCTGGGCCGGAGAAGGCTCTCCGCGAGATGCCCGAGTGTCGGATCGTCCCGCCCGGCGAGCTGCCCTGACGGGCTTTGGGGCACAAGTCTTCTGGAGGGAAGAACGATGAAAACCGTGGTCCTCGTGGGAGCGCTCGACACGAAAGGGAAGGAACTGGCCTACGTGCGGGATCGCATCCAGGAAGCCGGCCTGCAGACCCTCGTGGTCGACTTTGGCGTGATGGGCCCGCCTGCCTTCGAGCCAGACGTGCGCCGGGAAGAGGTTGCCGCTGCCGCCGGGGCAGATCTGGCCTATCTGGCTTCGGGCGAGCACAAAGACGAGGCCATGGAAGCGATGGCGCGGGGGCTGGCCGTCGTCGTGCGGCGGCTCTACGACGAGGGGAAGCTCGACGGCATCATCGGCATGGGTGGCACTGGTGGTACCGCGATCGCGACCGCGGCCATGCGCGTCCTCCCCATCGGGGTCCCCAAGGTGATGGTCTCGACCGTCGGTGGGGGCGACGTGAGCCCGTACGCCGGCACGAAGGACATCACCTTTATGCCCTCGATCGTCGATGTTGCCGGATTCAACCGCATCAGCCGCCGCATCTATTCCAACGCTGCCGGGGCGGTCGTGGGCATGGTGCTTGCCGAGGCGCCCCAGGCGGGGGAGGACAAACCGCTGATCGTCGCCTCGATGTTCGGCAACACGACGCCGTGCGTCGACCGCGCCCGCAGCATCCTGGAAAGCCATGGGTATGAGGTGCTCGTCTTCCACGCTACGGGCACCGGCGGGCGGACCATGGAAAGCCTCATCACGGACGGGTATATCGCCGGTTCCCTGGACATCACCACCACCGAGCTGGCCGACGAGGTCTGTGGCGGGGTCCTCAGCGCGGGCCCAGAACGCTGTCTGGCCGCTTCGCGCGCGGGCATCCCGGCGGTGTTGGTCCCCGGATGCGTGGACATGGCCAACTTCTGGGCAATCGACACCGTCCCGGAGCGCTATCGCAACCGCAACCTCTACCGCTGGAACCCCAACGTTACCCTGCTGCGCACGAACGTCGAGGAGAACCGGCGCATCGGCGAGATGCTGGCCGCGGCCGCGAACGCGGCTACGGGGCCAGTGGCCATCGTGCTGCCGCTGAAGGGGGTCTCGATGCTGGACAGCCCCGGGGGCGCCTTCTGGGACCCGGAGGCCGACCGGGCCTGTTTTGAGGCGATCAAGGCCAACGTGCGGCCGGACATCCCGGTGATCGAGCTGGACCACAACATCAACGATCCCGAGTTCGCGGACCGCTGTGCGCAGCTCCTCTTGGAAATGCTGAAACGATAGGAGGGAAACCATGGCCTTTATCACGCGGGAAGAGGCGTTGGCGCGCCTGCGCCGTACCGTCGAATCCGGACGGCCGATCGTAGGCTGCGGGGCCGGCACCGGCATCTCGGCCAAATTCGCCGAGAAAGGGGGCGCTGACCTGATCATCATCTACAACTCGGGGCGGTACCGCATGGCCGGCCGTGGATCCCTGGCTGGCCTGATGCCCTACGGCGATGCGAATGCGATCGTCGTCGAGATGGCTGCGGAGGTGCTGCCGGTCGTGCAGAACACCCCGGTGCTGGCCGGCGTGTGCGGCACCGACCCGTTCCGCCTGATGCCGGTTTTCCTCAAGCAACTGAAGGAAATGGGCTTCACCGGCATCCAGAACTTTCCCACCGTCGGGCTCATCGATGGGAACTTTCGCGCGAACCTGGAAGCGACCGGCATGGGGTACGATAAGGAGATCGAGACGATCGCCCTCGCCCACCGGATGGATCTGTTAACCACCCCCTACGTCTTTGATACCGATCAGGCACGTGCAATGGCCGAGGCGGGCGCCGACCTCCTGGTCGCACACGTGGGGCTCACCACCTCGGGCTCGATCGGGGCGGCTGTCGCGCTGACGCTGGACGAGGCGATCGAGCGGGTCCTCGCGATCGCGGAAGCCGGGCGGTCCGTCCGCAAGGACATCATGGTCATCTGCCACGGCGGCCCCTTCGACGAGCCGGAAAACGTCGGCGTGGCGCTGGCTCGCATGCCGGGCGTGGTGGGCTTTTTCGGCGCTTCGAGCATCGAGCGGCTGCCTACCGAGCGCGCGATCCTGCAACAGGTGCAGCAGTTCAAGGCATTGCCCCTGGCGCGCGCATAGCCGATGGGATGAACCGATCTTGCCCCCCTCCTGCCGCAAGCAGGAGGGGACTTTTTGGACGAAAGCACAGGAAGTGGGTATAATGGCCGGCGAGCTGAAGAGACCAAGGAGCGAGCCATGATGCGCCAGAACCCACCGTGGGAACTGGAAATCAGCCTGGACGATGTGCTGCGAGGCCAGGGGGCCGACCCGGCCCAATTGCGCCGGAGAAGCCCCGTTCTGGTAGAAGCCGCCGAGCGGGCACTGGCCGAGGGGCGATCCCTGATCCAGCCGGCCGCGGTCCATCGGGAAGTGGCGATCCTGCGCGCCCGTCACGAACGCTTGGAACTAGAGGACGGGGGATTCCTGGCAGGTGCGCTGCCGTTCCAGCACCTGGCCGGCGCCGAGCGCGTGATCGTAGCCGTCTGCACCATCGGGGAAGCCCTCGAGACGCGTGTTGCCTCCCTGATGGCATCCGACCCGATCTACGCCCTGGCGCTGGACGGGTTTGGTTCGGCGGCCGTGGAGGCGCTCGCCAACGCCCTTTGCCGGTGCTTTTCTACCGAGGCCGAAACCGCGGGGGAAAGGACCTCCCTGCCCTTGAGCCCCGGGCAGCCCGGATGGCCGCTTGCCGAAGGCCAGGCGCAGATCTTTGCCCTGGTGGACGCCTCGACGATCGGTGTGCAGCTGACCGATCACGCCATGATGGTCCCGCGGAAGTCGCTTTCGTTCGTCGTGGGCGTGGGGCGCGACTTGCAGGTACGGGGCAGCCCATGCGAAGCATGCCCGCTCAAGGAGCGTTGTCGCTATCGGAGCGACCGCGATGCCTGAGCCTTCCCGGCACCGGGTAGAGCTGGAACCGATCGGCCGGCGGGTGGACATCGCGCCCGGCCGCACGCTGCTCGATGCCGCCCAGGAAGCGGGCATCGACCTGACCGCCATTTGCGGAGGCGCCGGTACCTGCGGGCGCTGCCGCGTCCGGGCGTTGGAGGGGCTATTGAACGAGCCGACCGCGGCCGAGCGACTGGCGCTTTCCTTCCAGGAGTTGGCTTCGGGATTCCGTCTGGCCTGTCAGGCGGTTCCCCTCGGCAATGTGCGGGTGGATATCCCGGCGGAATCGCTCGCCACCGCTCAGCGGTTGCAGCTCGAAGGGCAAGTGGAGGAAATCGAGTTGCGGCCGGCCGTGGTCCCGCTCGACGTGCACATGGCCCCGGCCACGCTCAACGACCTCACGGCCGATTGGCGTCGGGTCCTGAAGGCAGCAAATCTACCCCACTTACGCCCTTCCTGGCCGGTGCTCACGGGCCTTTCCGAGATCTTGCGAGCCGAAGGTTGGTCGGTGCGTCTGGCCATCCGTCACGAAGAGGTGGTGGCCATCCTGCCTGCAGGAACAACGCTGCTGGGCCTGGCCGTGGACCTCGGCACGACCAAGCTAGCGGCCTATTTGGTGGACCTGGAGAGCGGCCGCACCCTTGGGCGTGCCGGTGCCCCCAACCCGCAGATCGCCTATGGAGAAGACGTCGTCAGCCGCATCGCTTACGCCAACCGCGAGGAACAAGGGCGGGCGTTGCTCCAGGAGCGGGTAGTGGAAGCGCTGAACGGTTTGATCGAGAGCTTGTGCCAGGAGGCGGGTGCTCTCCCCGAGCAGATCGTCGAAGCGTCCGTTGTGGGAAACACGGCCATGCACCACCTCTTCGCCGGCCTCCCGGTGCGGCAGCTTGGGATGTCCCCCTATGTGCCCGCGGTGAGCGATCCGCTGGAGATCCCGGCGCGTGAGTTGGGGCTGCGCGTGAACCGGGGGGCCTATGTGTATTTGCCGCCGAACATCGCTGGCTATGTGGGCGCAGACCATGTGGCCATGCTGGTGGCAACCGGCATGCATCAGGATGGGCGGACCCGCCTGGCGCTGGACATCGGGACGAACACTGAGATCAGCCTCGCGGTCGGGGGGCGGCTGCTTTCCTGCTCCTGCGCTTCCGGGCCGGCCTTCGAGGGAGCACACATTCACGACGGCATGCGCGCGGCTCCCGGGGCGATCGAGCGGGTACAGCTCATCGGCGACGAGGTGCGACTTCAGACGGTCGGGCATGCACCGCCGGTGGGGATCTGTGGCTCGGGGATCCTGGACGCGGTGGCGGAATTGCGCCGGGCAGGCATTCTCAACGAGCGAGGGGCCTTTCAGCTGGAAAGACGCGGTGTTCGGCGGCGAGACGGGCAGGTGGAATTCGTGCTGGTGCCGGCCGCCCGGGCCGGGGGTGGGCGAGAAATCGTGGTCACACGCGCCGACGTGAACGAGATCCAGCTGGCGAAAGCGGCCATCCGTGCCGGGATTGAGGTACTACTGGCCGAAGCCGGAGTCCGTGCCGAAGCGCTCGAGGAGGTCATCGTCGCGGGTGCGTTCGGAACCTACCTGGATTTGCGCAGCGCGCTGGCCATCGGGATGTTTCCGCCCCTTCCCTTGTCCCGTTTCCGCCAGGTGGGGAACGCGGCCGGTGCCGGTGCGCGGCAGCTGCTGCTCTCCGTCGGGCTGCGCCAGGCGGCCGTCGAAGTCGCCCACCGGGTCGAGTATATCGAGCTCACCACCCACCCGCGCTTTACGCCCGAGTTCGTCCAGGCCATGTACCTGCGGTGAAGGCTGGTTGGTCTCGAATCTTGGGCCGTCGGAGAAGCACTCGTTCCCCTGCTTTGGATTCCCCGGGGCGAGTGCTGCGCAAGCCAACCAAGCCCCATTGCAACGCTGTTCTCAACAACGGGGAGGCTCCGTGGAGCCTCCCCGTCTCCTTACTGCGCACGAAACGCGCCTTCCCTAGCGCGTATCCACCCCCAGGCGGGTTCGATCGCACCCCACGACGTTCACCACAATCGGTGGGTTCGTGGTGAAACTGTGGAGCTGCCCGTCATCCGACTGGAACCACTTCACCGTGAAGCCAGAGTTCAGGTAGTGAGGTCCACAACTGGTGAACTCCTGATGTCCACCTTGGTTCACGCGCGTCACCATGTCGATCGTGAAGACGATCATCTCGCCCGGACTCAGCACGATCGGCTCCCCGTTGTTGTTGCGAGCAGTAAAGGTGAAGCGGCTCTGCTGACACCCCGCTCCTGGATTCGGCACGGTCATCCGGAGCGTGAACCCCGTACCCTGGTAGTTGGGAAACGTGCCCTGCCCTCCTGGACTGCCGGCCGGGTCGGGGATCTGCTCACACCCGAAGTAGTCTTTACCACCCCCGCTATTGATGTCCCGTGTTCTGGGAGTAGGTGGGTAGAAGATCATGTCAAAATCGTTCGTGGCTTGGTTGACGATCATGTAGGTGTAGTGAAGGTGCAGGAGGGTGTAAGCCGGAACGGTCAGAGGGTCAGTGGAAATCGCCTCGTCGATCACCACCTCTTTGCAGGCTGGGTTGCCATTGCAGGGCGGCGGCGTAGGCGCACCGGCTGGGAAGACGAAGCAAGTGTCCTCATTCCCGCCGTACAGACGCTGACACTCCGCAGCATCGTTGATGTGGAGGAGGATCGTCTGGGAAACCGGCGGCGTGGCACTGGTCCAGGTCGCCGTGCCCATCACGATCCCAGTGGTTCCATCCAGCTCAATGTTGCTGGGGTTCCCATGGCCGCGCACGAAGGCGAAGTATCCCTGTATCGAACCCCAGTGCACCTGGAAAGGATCCCCGTTCGCGCCGTGAGCCAGGGCCGTCGCGCTATCCGGGTTCCCAGGGGGCTGTGCGGGATAGATGCAGTAGGCGATCAGGCCAGGAACCCCATTCACTGGCGACCTGTCCTCCAGCGAGTCGAACACGTAGGTTGTGGTGTCGCCGGTAACCGAGAACGAAGCGCCCACAATCGGTGACGGCAAAAAGTTGTCGATTGCGGCGATGCTCGGACAGCCGCCCTGGGCCGGGCGGGTGCTCGCCGAAAACGCTGTCGGGATGGGCTGCGTGACGAGAGGCAATAGCGCCAGGATGAGAGCGAGTGTCAGACAAAACGCGCCGGTCCTAACTTTGTGCCTCATAGGTCCCTCCTCCACAATAGCTGCGATCTGCTTGCGGGCTCCCTCAAGCCTTTTGTTTCGCGCCGTTTCACCTCCCATGTGATCACGATCGAGCTAGAGGAGCTTACCGGGATACCCTTCTTCTCTGCCTTTACTCGAGACGGGGAACTTTTTTTAATTATAGCAAGCACGGGCGTCCGTGCGCATTAGCTCACTTAAAATATCACCGAAGTGCTATTATTGGCTCAAATGATAATATCACCGGAGGAGCCAATGCGCACTGAGGAAATGATGAACACTCACGAGCGACGGAAGTATCTGCGCATCGTGCGGGCTCGCTATCTGGCCGCCGATCGAAGGACCAAAGGGGACCTCCTGGATGAGATGGAAGCCGTCACCCATCTGGACCGGAAG
>Ga0123519_10005435_pt1 | contig 20308 bp, 18 predicted proteins | sample YelNatPaOPRAMG02_FD_87396 | JGI IMG/M metagenome (GOLD analysis project Ga0123519, IMG submission 87396) | Hot spring microbial communities from Yellowstone National Park - Yellowstone National Park OP-RAMG-02 (version 2) | ecosystem: Environmental > Aquatic > Thermal springs > Hot (42-90C) ...
CCCTTTCCCATTTCCTTAGTATAATTCTTAGTCGTCAGAGGAAAATAAATTTATTCTCGCATTATTATACAGATAGTTGATGAAAGAAAAATCCTGAAAATTGATGAAACACAGATATATATTTCATATTACTAAGAGCATATGATTCGTTCATTCTTTTCTCGTTATTAGTCCATTATCACTTTGTTGTTTTTTCATGAATGCTAAAGTATCATAATCTATTCTTCCCATAAGAGCTTCATCAAGAAGGTTTGCCATGCAATTCTATGGTCCTCTCATGAATTTCCTCTCAATGATGAACATACCCCATGAAAGGATACATCCCGCCACTCCAAAGGAGGATGCACACATAGAATCATTCAATTCAATCCTGGAAAGAGAGGTCATTAGAAGGTTTGAGTTTGAGAGCTTTGAGGAAGTGGAATCCACAATTTCGAGATGTGTGGATTTCCATAACAATGAACGGTTGCACAGTGGAATAGGGTACATTAAACAAAGGGAGATGAATGAAAAATGTATGGAAAGGATTCAGGAGGCTTGAAATATTACAAGACAATAATGTCTCCAATTAGGGGACCTAACCATGATGTACGTTGACGGTCTTACCAAGACTTTCGGAGGATTCATTGCTGTTGATGGGTTGACTTTTCAAGTGAAAGACGGGGAGATTTTTGGACTTTTAGGCCCGAATGGTGCCGGGAAGACGACTACAATAAGGATGCTTGCATGTCTCATCTCAAGGACGAGTGGAGACGCAAGAATTGACAATCTTTCAATAAGCAGTAAAGAAGATTCAATGAAGATTAGGAGAATTATCGGACTGGTAGCAGAGAACGTTGGCCTTTACGAGGAGCTTAGCGCATACGGTAATATAGACTTTTATGGAAAACTTTACAGAATTCCTGAAAACCAGCGTAAAGAAAATATAAGACACTTGTTGGAAGAGCTTGGCCTCTGGGAAGTTAAAGACAGGCCAGTCGGAACGTTCTCAAAAGGGATGAAACAAAAGGTTGCCATTGCCAGAGCTCTTGTGCACGATCCAAAGATCCTCTTCTTTGACGAGCCCACGGCTAACCTGGACCCAGAAGCAGCCAAGGTGGTCCGGGATTCTATCCTGAACATGAAAAAGGAAGGGAAGACCATATTCGTCAACACGCATAATTTGGATGAAGCTCAGAGGATCTGCGATACTATTGGGATACTGAAGACAAAACTCGTTGCCATAGGATCACCAGAACATTTAAAGGAAACATTGCAGAAAGGCAAAACTGTTATTGAACTTGAAAAAGTCACAGACGTAATCGTTTCAGCAATAAAGGCTGTTTCATCTGCTAACTTAGAGGTTGATGGGAGAAGATTGGTCATAGACGTCATTGATCCTCAGACCGAAAATCCAGTCTTGATCCAGGCAATAACATCGGTTGGGGGCAAAGTAGTAGCAGTGAACCAACTTTCACCTACCATGGAAGAAGTTTACCTCAAGGCAGTGAGGGGGAAAGGATGAGCCTAAGCAATGCATGGATAATTACTCAGAAGGAGTTTGCTATAATACGACTGAAGAAGACTATGATTTATTTTTACGCAGTTCTTCCTCTGGCACTGTCATTTGGCCTTCCTTTATTAATTTGGCATGTGATAAATGGTGCTTCTATAAGGGCTACCGATATGCATTACATATCAGGACTTTTGAACGCCTTTGAATTCTTTTTTGCGATTATCGCAGTAATACTTTCTTCCTATACTGCTGCATACAGCATAGTTGGTGAAAAAATACAGAAAAGTCTCGAACCGCTACTTTCTACGCCTGTCTCAGATCAGGAAATTATTCTTGGTAAGGCTCTTTCTGCTTTCATCCCATCATTTGCAGCAGTATTATTGGCAAACTTAATTTACATGACATTGATGAATAGGGTTACATACAATCTCCTTGGGTATTCTTATTATCCTAACTTATCGGCAGTCATCGTACTTCTTCTTCTGGTACCTGTTGGGATTATCCTTTCCATAGAAATTAGCACAATATCTTCATCGAGAGTTACTGATCCCCGTAGCGCTTACCAGCTATCCATGGTCGCCTTCATCCCATTCTTTACCGTCTACGTTTTGACTGAGATCAGTGTGATTTCCCTTACAAGCATGACCCTGCTGATTATATCAGGTATTGTAGCGGCAGTTGACGTTCTAATGTATCCCTTGGTGATTAAAACGTTCAGTCGAGAAATGATTCTTACAACCTGGAAGTGAGAAAACTTTTGCCCAGATATACCAACTTAGTTTTCAAAGGCTGATTCTGGTTCGGTTCAGGGTTATTGCATTCACAATGGTCCTGTTTGCAATCCAGGGTAATCACATGTACAGCAGGCCAGTGTGGAAGGCCTGTGAGTTTGCTCCTAGTGATGTGATGCATCCATCTTGAATTTAATTTAACCACCTCATGCCCGCAGTTCTTGCAGATACCGAATTCCAAATGTTCCATAATTGAACCTCCTTTTCTTGTTATTTTATGAATTCATTATTAATACGCCTTTTGCAGCTTTCGCTGCACATTTGCTCAGTAAAATGTCACTTATAAGTACTTCCTATTTGTCTTATGAGAAAACGTAGAGATATTCCGTTAATCTTATAAAAGTTCATATTCTTCTCATTATTTAGCTGAAATGACCCTAGAATCTTACCACAACTAAATAGTTTGGTACCATTCTCTCAAATTCAGCCAGATTTTAGAAATCCTCATTAGCAGTAAATTTCATCTCCTATTTATGAAAATCTGCAAAATTCTTGTCTTCGTACAACCAGCACCTGACAATTCTGGAATCTATATGGAATTCGGGTGGAGAAATATCGCACTTTGAAAACCTTTTAGTGCACGTATTTTTGTAAACACAACCTTCCCTGGAAGGTTCTCCGACTTCAAGTTCTGAAACAGACTCTCCCTTCTGCGTCAATGTAATATTTGCGTCCATAAGATCTGAAGTATAAGGATGCAGTGGCCTCTCATAAATCTCCCTGACGCTACCTGTTTCAAGCAATTCGCCGAAGTAGAGAACAGACAAGGTGTCACACATGTATTTTATTACATTGAAGTCGTGGGTTATGAATATGTAGCTTACGGACAGTTCATCTTTTATTTTTCTGAGCAGATTCAAAATCTGAGCTTGGATTGAAACATCCAGTGAGCTCGTGGGTTCGTCAAGGATCAGTATCTTCTTGTCTTCAATGATAGTCCTTGCAAGGCTGACCCTCTGTCTTTCACCTCCACTAAGCTGGTCAGGATATGCAGCAAGTTTGCTCTTCGGTATCTCAACCAGTGAAGCAACCTCTTCAATTCTGTCCCTGCCCACGGCCTTTGAAATTTTCCCAAGAGGGTTGAGGCCTTCTTCTATAATCTGGAAGACGGTGAGTTTAGGGTTAAGACTCCCGATCGGATCCTGAAACACTATACCAATGTTCTTCCTAAGGTATAATACATCCTCTTTTTTCCCGAAATTGATATCTCTGCCTAGAAGGGTAACGCGTCCTTCAACAGGTTTGTTTATTCCAACAAGTGTCCTTGCAAGAGTGGATTTTCCTGATCCTGTCTCCCCAATAATTCCGTAAGTCTCTTCCCTTTTCAGCGTAAAAGAAATTTTGTCAAGAACTCTTTTCTTTGCCTCGTACTTCCTTCCGGAGAGTAACCTCCTCTCCCTGCTCTTAAATTCTATCGATAGATCCTTTACTTCAAGTATTCTCTCATTCATAAAGCCAGCAAGCCACCTCTCTTTCGCCATCTTTTTCCTTGAGTGGCGGAACGGACAGGCTGCAGATTTCCATCGCCTTTGGACATCTAGTACGGAATGCGCATCCGGAGGGAAGATCAGTAAGATCTGGGGGAGAGCCCTTTGAAACCTTTAAAGGTCCTGAGCTGCTGTATCCTTCCGGAACTGAATATTTCAACATTTTTGTGTACGGATGCATTGGATCATCAATTATGTCACTTCTATCGCCAGACTCAACAACTCTTCCTGCATACATCACATATATCCTGTCGCACATAATTGCAGCCACGGCAAGATCGTGAGTAATTATAAGTATGCTTGAAGATATCTCTTTCCTCAACTGGAGTATCAATCCGAGGATTTTTCTCTGTACAATGAGATCTAATCCCGTAGTTGGTTCATCCAGGATGAGAAGTTTAGGTCTCTGAATAAGAGCCATGGCAATTGCAACCCTTTGTCTCATCCCTCCTGAAAGCTGGTGAGGGTAGCTGTTGAGGACTCTATCTATGTCCCTAATCATAACTTCTTCTAGGGCAGTCCTAATGATCCTCTCTGTGTCAGAACCATGGCTACCTCCGCCGATCGCCTTTACGGCCTCTTCCATCTGTTTCGACACAGTATAAACAGGGTTAAGCGACACGAGTGGTTCCTGAAAAACCATGTTTATCCCCTTACCACGGAAATTCTGGCCTTCTCCAGCCTGTGGTAATATTGTTTTTCCGTCAAATATAATCTTTCCAGCAACGATCCTTGCGGGTGGAATGTCCAGGACGCCAACTATTGTCTGAGCCAGGGTTGACTTCCCTGATCCACTTTCCCCGACAATTCCAATAATCTTTCCCTTTTCTACCCTAATCGATACTTCCTTCAATACTTCAACTGTCTTGTCTATAGTTTCGAAATTCACGGATAGCCCATTAACTAGAAGCAGCTCTTGGCTCAACTTGCTTCCTTCGTTAATGAGTCCTTCCGTATTAATCATGTGCCATCAATTTGAATCGTAGGTCTCCCTGACCTTGATCTTTATGTCTCTCTTGGCCAGCTCCGAAAAGAATTGTTTAGTCGGGACTATCTGTTCGGCAGGCTTCACTCCCTTGCCTTTGATAATCCCGGAAATCATCATCTGTGCCACAATTGAGGCTGGAACTCCAACTTCCTTTTGTGAAGCCGAAACCTTCCAATTCTCATCAAACTTGAAATAAGCCAGTACCTCAACTTTTTTGGGTCTTCCCTCGTCAAGTCCTTTAGCCTCTACAGATGTAATCTCATAGTCCCTGATCTGAATACCTTCAGGGGGGTACATTATTCCCTGTGCCTTCAGGAACTGGAATAGGAATTCCCTTGGCACAATCTCCCTGCCGTCAACTACGATCTTTGAAGTGTTACCGAAGCCCACATCGCTCAGAAATTTCAGTTTCTCTATATCCCGGCTCCCCTCCTTCCATTCAACAAATTTTATTCCCTTCTCCGCGAAGCTTGAAGGCAATGTGGCCAATTCTGAATGGGCTGTCCTGAATATTCTAATTCTCCCCACTTCCCCCCCAAAATCATATTCTTCGCTTTCAGAGAATGGTTCAGATTCCTTAAATGTACCATCATAATGAACTGCCTTAAGAGTGAACTCATCAAAAAGTGTACTTGGTGACCAGGTGAAGAACAATTTGTCGTAGTTAGTTTTGTCAACCCACCCATCTCTAACCCTTATCTCGTCCACCTTATCCATCCTGCTTACCGCGTAGCTTGCCATTATGTTTGATATTCCTGGCTGGGCTCCCATACCTATTATGGCCAGCAGTCCAAGGTTCTTGAATTCCTGATCAAGTTTAAGCTGTTCCAGTGTCACATAATACAACCCACCGAGGTCAATGTAGTTGGTCCTGGCTTCCAGCGCGGCTTTCATTATTTTAATATTATGATAATATTGAACTGCATTTATAATAACATCACTACCCTTGATTGCCTTAATGAGATTTTCTGTATCGTTGACATCCACCTTTATGTATTTGACTCTTTGATCCTTGAATTCAACGTTTTTCACAATATCTGCTGCTATTATTTCGTCAATTTTATTATTTTCCATTAGGTCGTATACGGCGCATCTGCCGGTAAGGCCCATTCCACCTAAAACTGTGGCCTTCATGGTACTGTATTATAATAGAATAATATAAAGATTTTGCAGAAATTGCAAAGATATTGAAAAAATTCTAATAAACTGTATTTTTATTTAAACAAAGTTTAATTTAAAAGAAACGTGTCAGAAAAAATAATATACCCTGTGAGAATATGTATGTATATATGCAGGTTGTGTGATAATGGAAACTGGAAATGATGCAGACCAAAAGATTATTGGAATGCAGGAAAGGGTTAGAAAATACGATACAAAGAAGTCTATGAATCTATACAAGAGAACAAAGAAGCTTATACCGACAGGGTCTAGTTCTCTTATGAGAACAAGTTCCTGGGATCCGTACCCGCTCTACATAAAGGGAGGGAAGGGATCAAGAATATGGGACGTTGACGGCAATGAATACATAGATTTTCTGATGGCATTTGGACCTGTTATAAATGGCCATGCTAATGAATACATAAATTCAGCTGTTAAAAAATATATCAAGAACGGAGATCTATTCGGTGCCCCTAACGAGCTGGAGTACAAACTGGCAAAGGAATTCAAGAAATTTGTTACCACTCAGGACATGGTAATATTTGCTCTAAGTGGCTCAGATGCAACTATGAACGCGCTGAGGATTGCGAGAGCGGCAACAGGAAAAGATGTCATACTGAAATTTGAAGGTCACTACCATGGGATGCACGACTATGCTGCTGTATCTGTCGAGGCACCGCCAATTGTGGCTGGACTTAGCTGGTTTCCTAAATCCCTGCCATATACCGCTGGTATTCCACAGGGGGTCATAGACAGCGTCGTTGTGTCGACGTGGAATGATCTGGAGAGTCTTTCAAAAATACTCAGAATCAGGGGAAATGAAATCGCAGCCATCATCATGGAACCGATAATGGCAAACTCGACTGTTGTCACGCCGGAGGATGGATACCTCAAGGGTGTAAGGGAGCTGGCAGATGAATATAACATCCTTCTGATATTTGATGAAGTCATTACGGGTTTCAGAGTAAGTGAGGGCGGGGCTCAGAAGTTGTATGGTGTAACACCAGATCTCTCTACCTGGGCAAAGGCCCTTGGGAACGGTTATCCAATATCGGCAATATCAGGGAAAAAGGAGTATATGGAGCTTATAGGAAATGGTGTAGGATATGGTGGAACTTACTTCGCATCTCCCATCTCACTTGCCGCCTCTCTAGCGAACCTCAAGTTGCTCGAGGCCGATGACTTTGCAGCTTACACAAGGTTGGGCAGAATAACAAGAAAGATGGGGAAGGGAATAGAAGAAATTGCAGATAACCTCGATGAAAACATATTTGTAAACTATGAAACGGGAGTGATTGCATTCGTGTTTACAGACCAGAGAAATATCACAAATTACAGGGAAAGTATTGTGATGGACTGGAACAAGTACAAGGCAGTTCAGCAGAAGATGTTGAAGAGGGGAATATATTACCATCCTGACGGAGCCGAGAGGATGCCCCCATCCACCGCACACACTGAGGCAGATATAGATAAATTCCTCATAGCGCTGGAAGAGTCAATAAAGGAATACAACAGGGAGAATTAAGTACTTTGATACACAATTTTAATTTTTTTCCATATTATCAGAAGAATTGAAATAGTTTGTATTCTTATATAATACGTGAACAGGAAAAATTCCTATGATTCAACAAAGATTCGGGAAATCTGTACTGAATTAACGTACGGAACTTGGAGAAGACAGAAGGGATGGCAACCCTTTGTCATGGTCAGGGCAGAGGATTCATATTTTGAAGATGAGCAGGGTAAGAAGTTTCTCGACATGTCATCACAGTTGATGTGTTCCAATCTTGGACATGGAAACAGGAGAATAAAGGATGCAATCATCGATCAACTTGACAGGTTTGAATATGCACAGCCTTCGTATGCCACAGAGATAAGGGCCAAGGTTGCCTCTGAATTGAGGGACATACTGCCATCAACGTTAGTCAAATATTTTTTTGGATCATCCGGGACAGAGGCGAATGAAGCGGCAATCAAGACAATAAGGATGTTCTTCCAGAAAGAGAGAAAGATCAAAATAATATCAAACTACAATTCATACCACGGTTCAACCATGGGAAGCGTTAGCCTGACGGGAGACTTCAGGAGAATTCCAGTAGACACTTTCTATTCCTCTCCCTGGATAATTCATACTCCCCTACCGTATTGCTATAGGTGTCCATTCAAGCTCAAGTATCCTGAATGTGACATTGCCTGCGCCGATTACAATCAATACGTAATAAAAGAGGAGGGAAATGTGGGAGGAATGATAATAGAGCCTGTCACAGGCACAAATGGTGTCATCGTTCCCCCTGATGGATACATGAAAAAGATCAGGGAGATAACAAAGGAGAATGACGTTTTTCTGGTTGCCGACGAGGTTATGAGCGGGTGGGGGAGGACCGGGGAATGGTTTGCTGTCAACAACTGGAAGGTGGTACCTGACATACTTACAACGGCAAAGGGGATAACGGGTGCCTACGTACCACTATCCCTAATGGCAACGAGCCGGAGAATATCTGATTACTTTGATGAAAATTACTTTGCACACGGTCATACGTATGAGGCTCATCCGGTCGCCCTTTCAGCTGCATTTGCAGCAATACGTGAATACAAGGAGAAAGATTTGATAAGAAGGGCGAAAGAACTGGGAAATGTACTTAAGAAGAGACTTGAGGAAATAAAGGAGAGGCACAGGTCAGTGGGAGATGTCAGGAGCATCGGCCTGTTTGGAGCTATAGAACTGGTAAAAAACAGAGAAAATAAAACACCGTTCAACAGTTACACGGATAAGCTTGCAGGATCTCCAATGTTGACAGACAGGATAGCCAGGAAGGCAATGGAAGAGGGCGTTTACGTCAATAACTGGCTCAACCACTTCATCATCGCTCCACCTTTGATAATTCAGGAAGATGAACTGCTGCACGGAATGGAAATTATAGACAGAAGTCTAACTATCGCAGATGAGGAGGTTGACTGATATGAGGAGCGTCAAGAATTTTATCAATGGAGAATTTTCAGAACCGCTGGGCAATGAAAAATACGATGTGTTTAACCCCGCATTCGGTGAAAAAATTGCATCTGTCGGGGAAGCTAAAAGGGAAGAAGTAGACAAGGCAGTGGAAATTGCAGTGGAAGCTCAAAGGAAATGGGAAAGAGTCCCGATTCCAGACAGGATCAGGTATATATTCAGGCTTGAAGCGCTTATGCGGGAGAACATTGACATCGTTTCTGAGATCACTACGAATGAACACGGTAAGACATTCGATGAATCAAGGGGGGACATGATAAGGGCTATACAGAATGTCGAGGCTGCAGCATCTTCCGTTTATAACATCATGGGGAGAAATAATAGGAACGTCGCCGATGGCATAGACGAAGAGATGATCAGAATTCCAATTGGTGTATTTGGGATAGTTTCACCATTCAATTTTCCCGTGATGATTCCATTCTGGTTCATGCCTTATGCTGTCGCGCTCGGGAATGCCGTGGTGATAAAGCCTTCTGAGAGAACACCAATGAGCATGGAGAAGATAATGGAAATTGTCAAGAAGTCAGGCATACCGCCGGGAGTAGTACAAACTGTTAATGGAGGTAGGGAAGCAGTTGACTATCTCCTTGAAAACAAACATCTGAAGGGCATAAGTTTCGTCGGCTCAACAAAGGCGGCAGAGGAAGTCTATAGAAAAGGGACAGTCAACAGGAAGAGGGTTCAAGCAGGAGCATCTGCAAAGAATTTTGTTCTCGTAATGCCGGACGCAGACCTGGAATCGAATATCGGAAATATAATAGGTTCGTTTTACGGGAATGCAGGTGAGAGGTGTCTCGCAGGTTCTGTTCTAGTTGCATTTCCGGAGAATCACGATTCAGTACTGAAAATATTCGAAAGGGAAGCAAGGAGATTGAAGGTGGGCTATGGAATGGAAAAGGGAGTGAACATGGGTCCGCTCATTCGCAAGGAACACTTGGAAAGAGTGAAGGGTTACATTGATTTGGGGGAGGAGGAAGGTGCCAATATAGTACTTGATGGCAGGAAATTTGCTGATGAGAAGCATATAAATGGTTATTTCCTCGGACCAACAATACTGGACGGGGCTAACGGGAACATGAGAGTTTCACAGGAGGAAATTTTTGGTCCAGTTGCAAGCGTTTTAACAGTCCACTCATTTGAGGAAGCAATTGATACGATAAATAGTAGTAGATATGGCAATGCCTCCTCCATTTACACTGCATCTGGATTTTATGCCAGGGAATTTACTGAAAGGGTTGAAGCAGGAAATATTGGTGTGAACATAGGAGTTGCAGCTCCCATTGCATTCTACCCCTTCTCCGGAATGAAGGAATCATTCTTTGGAGATATACATCCTCAGGGAGGGGAGGAAATATTCTACTTTTTCACTGAAAGAAAGGTTATTATTTCTAAGTGGTCAAAGCCTATTTGACCAATTATTGTTTCGATTTTCACTATTATGAATATATTTCCTGACCATTTTTTACAATAAACTTAAATATTGTTTAATCACAGTGTTATCGTTCTACAAAAAATTTTAATGCAAGTTTGTATACTACTGATGAAGCATTATGAAGAGCTCCATCAAAGTGGCTATTGTTGTCGTAATTGTCTTAGTTCTTATTGTGTCTGGAGTTGAGATTTATGCATATCATACGCATTCCCAGACAACTAATACAAACACAACGAAGGATACTCTGACAGTGGACGAGGGACAGTATCCCGATAGTCTGGATCCTGCGGTAACTTACTCCACTCCAGGCTGGGAGATAATGAATCAGGTGTACCAGGGGCTTGTGGCTCCAAATGGTACCAGTGAAACATCATTTGTGGGCGTACTGGCTAAAAACTGGACCATTTCAAGCAACGGAATGAATTACACGTTTTACCTAAGGCAGAATGTTACGTTCAGTAATGGAAACCCGTTCAATGCATATGTAATGTGGTTCTCAATTTACAGAACGATCATAATGGATCAGGCACCAGAATGGATATTGGGACAGAATCTTGCTGCAAACGGGACAAATTTTAATGTGACCGCATCCATGCTTAACAGCATAAACTACACATCCCCAAATTCAACAGATCTCGGTTACATGGAATACGCGAACCAATCGGTCCAGGTCGTGAATTCACATGAGATAATAATCCACCTGGGTTACGGATACAATGGAAATATGCCTTATAACGCATTCCTGATGACACTCACCACTCCTATGGCAGCGGCTGTGGACCCAATAGTAGTTGAAAAGAACGGTGGGGTCGTGGCAGGGTCTCCAAATTCCTGGATGGAAACAAATGCTATTGGAACAGGCTTCTACGAACTCCAATCTGCATCACCAGGCCAGAGCATTACCCTTGTAGAAAATCCAAACTATTGGGCCAAATCATTGCCTCAGAACCAGTTGAATGAGGCCATCCAACCCCCCTATCTAAAATACATCGTTATCCAGTATAAACCTGTGGCCTCCATAATTTCAGACTTGAAGTCTGGAAGCGCCCAGATTGCAGAAGCGCCAGTACAGGACTACAATACATTGCTGGGAATTCCAAACCTGAATGTCACCATGCTTCCTATTCAGTTCGGATCATCTGAGGGTGCATATTTTGTATACATGGACCCATTGGCTTTCCAGCCATTCCAAAACATTGACGTGAGGAAGGCAGTTACATTCGCAATAGATTACCAGGGGATAATCAGCAGCGTGTTTGATGGACATGCGGTGCAATGGATAGGCCCCATACCTCCCGGATTCCAGTACTACAATCAATCAAAGAGTGGACTGCAATATTACCAGTACAATGCAACACTTGCAGCACAGTATCTAGCGCAGGCAGGTTATCGTGCAATCCTACCAAACGGAACTGTCATAAATAAAGGGGGAAGTCAATTCCCAGCGGTGAACTTCCTCTATGATTCAGATTCATCATCGGAAACTTCTGCTGCCCAGATAATAAGTCAGGATCTGTCAGCTATTGGTATAACGGTAAATCTTAAATCACTGACATTCCCGTCATATGAAGCTGTCGTATTTGCTGCTGGAACGAACTCTACTGAATATCCAATGGGCATAAATTTCTATACAGAGGATTACACAGCTTCCATCGATTATGTGTCAGCACTTACCACTAACTACATAGGCACCTCAGATTACAACAATAGTACAGTTCTCAACTGGACAATCAACGCAAGTTCATCCCTGAATCAGCAGGCAGTCATACAGAACTTTACATACATAACGCAGGCGATGTATTACCAGTACTATATGCCGTGGCTATATGTTCCTTACTTCCTCAGCATTCATCAGAACGACGTTACAGGTATGATACCAAATGCAGCCGGTTCAGGAGCAGGCTACTTCATGTACTATAATACAGTGCACTACACATGACGAGGTGATCGATTGGAAGGGAGGCGAGAGCTGGCTTACTTCATAGCTAAGAGGGCAATCGCTTCCCTTCTTGTTATTATTGGTACAATAATAATTGTTTTTCTTATTTCACATCTCCTGAGTCCAGATCCAGCTGTCCTCTGGGCTGGCCCAAAAGCGAGAGCCTCGACAATAAAATCCGTAATAATCAGATACCACCTGAATGCCCCGATTTACGATCAACTCTATTATTTCATAATTGGTTTTTTCTCAGGTAATCTCGGTACCGATCCTGTTTCAGGGCAACCGATCCTGAAGGAAATTCTATATTACTTTCCAAATACCCTTGAACTGGTCCTGACAGCCCTAATTTTCATAGTTCTGATAGGCGTCGGTTTGGGATATATTGCTGCCGTGAATTTCAGTTCAAAGAAGGATGCCTTTATCAGAATCTTATACACATCTGCGTGGGCCTCCCCTACGTTCCTCGTAGCCATCCTGGCGATCCTGATTTTCACCTCATACATTCCGATCTTCCCGTCAGGGGGGATGTATTCGCCATCCATCATCCCTCCAACGAGAGTCTCAGGACTATTCGTACTGGACTCACTCATTGCCCTGAACTTCGGCGATTTCGTGAACGGGTTATATCACCTGATCCTCCCTGCATTAACTCTTGCATTCCTCAATTTTGGGATCATAACCAGGATAAGCAGGAATGGAATTCTTGGAGTCAAATGGCTCCCTTATGTCAAGTCTGCAAAGGCGCGTGGGCTTAGTGAGAAGGAAATCAACAGGAGCCATATCCTGAGGAATGGCCTTATAGAAACTAACACAGTGATAGCTGTGATGTTTGGGTGGCTGATAACAGGTACAATAGTGGTGGAGGAAATATTTTCCTGGCCTGGAATAGGACGTTTCGCTTATTCGGCTATCTCTTCTGATGATTACCCTGTGCTCATCTATGTAGTCATCACCTTTACCATTTTTGTGATAATTGCAAACCTCCTGGCTGATATCATGTATGCTGTTCTTGATCCAAGAATAAGATTGAGAGGTGATTGATTGTTCAAGGGTCTGAGGAAAGCAATGAATATAATTTTCTCAAACAAGCTTTCCACCTCTGGCTTCGTGATCATTTCTATATTTTTTGCCATTGCGATTGTTTATGAGATTGCGGGCAACAGGATCCTCCCTTATAACCCTCTCCAAATAAATTTGTATCAGGTGAATGCTCCCCCATCCTTCTCTCATCTGTTCGGAACGGATCAGCTCGGAAGGGACATATTCTCAAGAGTAATAGCGGCAATACCAATTGACCTCGGAATCTCCATGTTCGTTGTAATAGTTTCTGCTTTTATTGGTATATTTCTGGGTACAATTGCAGGCTATTTCAGGGGTGTACTTGAGGAAATCATAATGAGGACCACAGACTTGTTCTTTGCATTTCCACCGCTAGTCATGGCCATGGCAGTTGCGGCGACCCTTGGTCCAAGCCTCCTGAATGCATCCATATCAATAATTTTCGTCTGGTGGCCCCCGTATGTGAGACTCGTAAGAGGAAATACTCTCCAGGTTGCATCAAGTGAATTCATAACTATGTCCAAAGTGCTTTCAACTCCATTCAGGAAAATATTGACAAGGGGCATTCTCCCTAACATCATGACCACCCTCCTCGTGTACGCAACCATGGACATCGGGACTGCGATGCTGACTCTCTCAACACTCGGTTTTCTCAACATAGGAATACCAGTATACACGCCAGAGCTGGGTTCGATGTCTTCAATACTGACCACAAGTTTTTACACCGACCCGCTGGAGGGGCTAATTCCTGCGTTCTTCATTTTCATAATAGTAATGGGTTTCAGCCTGATGGGAGAAGGAATGGCTGAGCTAATAGACCCAAATATCAGGAGTCATCTTATTTCAAGGAGAAAGAGGCTAGAGGAATTCTCCAGGGTAGAGGCAAAGGAAGGAGGGACCACAAGTTAAATTTTCATCATTCATTTTGATTTCTCTTCCTCTTTTCCTGTGACGGGAAAGGGACAAATATCAGGGCCACCACAAGTACAATTATTATTGCCATTATCTCATTGCTTTCTTCCGGAATGTACTGTGTATTCCCAGTTATCCATAACTTCATGACCCCGAGAACAGGGAGGTAGCCTACGGCTACGCCATATACCTGTGTATAATTTACAAGGGAATTGTCTATTCCCACGTCCTGGTCAGCCGCTATGTAGAAGCCGTTGTACTTCAGCTCTGAGTTTGCAAGATTGTAATCTCCCATGGTCACGAAACCTGTCTGACCAATGTAGCTCTGCAAGTTTATTGCTACGTTCCTGTGGGCATACCCGACGTTGTAGATGTATACAGTGGATCCGTTTACATCAAGCCAGGACGGGTTATCATTGCCGTACAGTTCAGGGACATCTCCTACCCAACCGTACACGTAAAAAATTGCCCTGTGGATCACCAGTTCGTTAAGGAAATGGTTGTCGTAAACAATCACATCCCCATATTCTCCATAGTTAGTAGGCCCACCATGTTCCCTTGCAACTAAATACGTGTCCACAGCCTTATATCCAGTAATTTTCTTTACTGCAACTATGTCTCCTGTATTTATGACGCCAAATACAAAATTATTGCCATGCTGCATCGACTTGGATTCAACTATGACTGCAGGAGGCCAATTTCCTGTATACAGGTATAAGGCAGAAAATAACAGAACAATGATGAGAATTAATGAAACTATGCTTACTATGCCCTTCAGATGCTTCTTCTGCACATCTTGGAAATGAATTATTCCTAATGAGTTTATCGATTCACTTAGATGGAAAAATTTCAGGAAGGTAATTATTTATTAACAGCATTTCTATACAGGTTCATATGAGATCTAAAAAAAATACAGAAGTTCCCTTCAATTCTCTGGATAAGAAGATTCTTTCAACAATATTTGACTTGAAGGACATGAACCTCAGCACAGTCTCAAAGAAGGTTGGCGTCTCAAAATCTACAGTGCACAACAGGCTCAAGAAGCTTAAGAGTGGAGAATATATAAATGGTGTGATACCCCTTATTGATCGATCGTTCCTCAGCAAAAGTATCACGGCATTCTCGATGATCAATGCCAGGTATGGCCCGGAATATGCGGAAGAGGTGGGAAAGAGAATATCAAAGATTAAGGGCATATGGGCTGTCTACTTTGTTCTTGGCAGCAATGATTTCGTTGCTCTAATTAGAGCCAGGGACAAGTCAGAACTTGAAAAGATTGTGAACGAGCTGAGCAAAACCGAAGGGGTAGAGAGGAGCGAAACCATTATGGCACTTAACACTCTCAAAGAGGATTTCCCGGAATCACTTAAGCTGATAGTCAATGAATAGCAGTGAAAGATCTCTTCCGGATCAAAGATAAATCCAGATTGCTTATAATAACAAATTTTTTTCTTTTTGTCTGAACTGAAAGCAAAATATTTCCAGATGCGTCCGGATGCAGGACGGTTAGTCTGCTTAATATACCTATATGGAATTGGGAGATGGGGAAAAGAACCATGCAGATGTTGGATAGACTCAGTTTTGCTGATGCGCCTGTTTTGAAGACAGAAATACCCGGTCCAAAGTCACTGAAGATGATTGAAGTCCAGGATGAACTTGAAACTTCCTCCAGGTCTTATACAAGATTCTTCAAATTTGCAATTGAAAAGGCCAGGGGATCAACCATTATGGATGTGGACGGAAACGTATTCATAGACTGGTTTGGAGGCGTCTCTGTAATGAACCTCGGGCACGGACACCCTGCTGTACTTGATGCAATAAAGGGACAGCTTGACAAAATATCACATATAACGGAGATTCCCACTGAAGCCAGAATCAGATACCTTGAGACATTGAGTTCCGTTCTGCCCGGAAATCTCAGGGGAAGATCCAAGATTATGCTTACAGTCACAGGTGCGGATGCTTGTGAAGCTGCTGTCAGCCTCGCTAAATATAACACAAAGAAAAATTCAATTATCGCATTTTCAGGTTCATATCACGGCATAGCCGGCGGTATTGTTGGTGCAACGTCCAACTACCATTACAGAGAGTATGCCGGTTACTCAACGCAGAACTTTACCTATGTACCCTATCCCTACAGCTACAGATTTCCCTGGGAGGCACGTAAGGAAGATATGCCGAAGGAGATTGTAAACCTTATCAGATTCCTTATCAGAGATAGCTATTCCGGAGTACCTCCTGTTGGGGGAATAATTGTCGAACCAATCCAGGGAGAAGGAGGGTACATCGTTCCGCCTGATGATTTCCTCCCGATGTTGAGGGAGCTGTGCGATGAATACTCTATCCCGTTGATAGTTGATGAGGTGCAGAGCGGAATAGGGAGAACCGGGAAGCTGTGGGCTACCAGTCACTCCAATGTTACTCCAGACATAATGTGCATTTCGAAGAGTATCGGAGGGGGAATTCCTGTTTCTTCAATAGCCTACAGGAAGGATTTTGATTCTATCCCGACGGGGTTTCACCTGGGAACATACAGGGGGAATCCATTGGGACTTGCTGCAGGGAATGCAATCCTGAACATAGTGAACGATGAGAATTTTCTGAGCGGAGTAAGATTAAAAGGAAAGAGAATAATGAAAAGGTTTGATGAATACGCGGATGATTCTAATATAATAGGAGAGGTAAGGGGGAAAGGGATGATGATAGGTGCTGAACTTGTTAATGACAAAAAGAGCAAGACTCCGGGAACAGAGCTTGCAACTTCCGTGAGAGAGAGCATGTTCAGGAGCGGAGTCCTTATGCATACTTGCGGTCATTTCTCAAACGTCATGAGGTTCATGGCCCCTCTCACTATTGAGGATGATCTGATAGACGAAGGCCTTGATATTTTTGGTATGGCAATAAGATCTGCGGGGAAATGAACATGGAAATTTCGACAAGAAATCCATATACTGGGGAACAGGTGGGCTCATACAAAATGGATTCATTCAAGGACGCAACAGAGAAAATCATTCAGATAAGGAAACATCAGAAAAAATGGGCAGAAGACATTGATCAGCGGATCGATTTTTTTAAGGATACAATCAGGGGAAATTTTGAAAGGGAGTCGGAGAATCTTGCAAGACTGATGACAGAAGAAATGGGGAAGCCAATTTCTCAGAGCATTTCTGAAGTGAAGAAAAGCATAAAGCTCATCGATTACCTTATCGAAAATGCGCAATCAATATTCTCCCCTGAGAACATTAAGACTGAAGCGAGCAGAAGTTATGTGAGATTCGACCCATTGGGTATAGTGATGGCAATAGAACCGTGGAATTTTCCAGTCTGGCAGGTGGCCAGAGCAGTTTTCCCTGCCTTAATTGCCGGAAATGGTGCAGTACTGAAGCATGCCAGCATTGTAACCGGAGTATCATTAAAAATAGAGGAACTCATTGACCTTCCTGTTTTTAGATCCCTCGTTATAGATGGGAACACTGCCACATCACTGATCGGCCAGGTGGAAGGAATAGCATTCACGGGTTCCACCCCTACAGGATCTGGAATCGCATCTGTTGCAGGCAGGGAGTTGAAAAAGGTTGTTATGGAACTTGGAGGGTCAGACCCATTCATAGTTCTCAATAGCGCAAGCATTGATGATGCTGCTAAGAATGCTACATTCGGAAGATTACAGAACAACGGGCAGAGCTGCATAGCATCCAAGAGGTTCATAATCCACGCTGATGTGTACGATGAATTCAAGGAAAAGATGGAGAAGGAATTTTCCAGGGTGAAAGTCGGAGATCCCATGGAAAAGGATACCTACCTTGGACCATTATCATCCGGCAGCCAGAAGGATACAGTGAAAGAGCAGATTGAATTCCTCAGCAAAAGGGGAAAGATTACATTTTTCGGGAAGGAAGAGGGTAATATAATTCCACCAACGATTGTGGAATACGGAGAGAATTATCAGGAGGAAGTGTTCGGTCCAGTGGCAATCCTGAAAAAATTCTCAACGGAATCAGAGGCCATATCAATGGCAAATGAAAGTCCTTTCGGTCTAGGAACTTCAATATGGGGGAGAAGTGATGAAGCCGAGCGTCTTGTTCCCTCCATTGAAGCAGGCATGGTGTTCATAAACAGCATAGTTTTTTCGGATCCAAGGTTGCCATTTGGAGGAATCAAGAAAAGCGGGCTGGGAAGGGAACTCTCGAAATATGGTTCAAGGGAATTCACGAACATGAAGACTGTTTGGATCAGCTAGAAGAAACAGTGATTGCCAGATGCCCCTTGTGGAAGCGAGATATGTCCTTAACCTCTTCCACAGAAAAATTTTCCTCAATTTTCCTTATTTCTTCTTTGACAGAAAGTTCACTTCTCAATGAAAATGTTTTGAGCATTATAATTCCTCTCTTCGAATTGTAAAAAAGCATGTTTTTTGAAAATATATCGACCTGGTTTGGTTGTGAAACGTCCTGGTAGATGAGATCTACCCTGTCCACAAAAGGAGCAAAAGTCTCGGGTCTCTGGGCATCAGAAAGAATCGGAAAAACATTCTTCTTCACCTCAGAAAGGGACATGAGTTTAATGAATGGTACTGGCGAAACTTCAACGGAGAATACTGCTCCGGAGGAAACTGCATCCGACATGTGGGAAACAGTTGTGCCAGTTGCTGCACCCAGGTAGAGGACGTGGTCTTCCCTCTTTATCACCGGTTTCAGTCCAACCTTTATGGAGGACGAAAGCTTGCTTCTCAGTGGTGAAAAAAGCCTGTAAGAGCTCTTTCCCCTGACAGTTACTGCCTCGCCATATATGGATTTCCCATCTTTTGAGAGGGAAAATATCCTTCCCCCCTCTTCATAGAAATTTGGTACGAATATCTCACGCATCACCCGAACATCTCTAGGTTTTTCTTTGTTTGGGTAGACTTGTTACGCTGGGCATTCTCCTTCTCTACCCCCTTCACAAGGTCAGCCTGGGTGATGAAATCCCTGTGATCCCTGATTGCAAACATTCCCCCCTCTATGATTGATGCCTTCAGGTCAGCTCCGGAGAATCCTTCCGTAATCTCTGCAATCCTGTCAAGCCTGACATCTTTTAGATTCATTTTCTTTGTGTGGATTTTAAGAATCTCTTCCCTCCCCTTTTTGTCTGGTAAAGGAATCTCTATTATCCTGTCGAACCTGCCAGGGCGAGTCAGTGCCTCGTCCAGCGTGTCTGGTCTGTTTGTTGCTCCCACTAGCTTTATGTTTCCAAGTGGTTCAAATCCGTCTATTTCAGCCAGAAGCTGCATCAGAGTTCTCTGGACTTCCCTGTCCCCAGAAGTAGACGATTCAATTCTTCTTGACCCGATTGCATCAAGTTCGTCTATGAATATTATGGATGGCGCCTTTTTCCTCGCAAGGTCAAAAAGTTCCCTCACCAGCCTGGCACCCTCACCTATATATTTTCTGACCAGTTCTGATGCAACAACCCTTATGAATGTGGCATTTGTATTGTTTGCGACTGCCTTTGCAAGGAGCGTTTTACCTGTACCCGGTGCCCCGACAAGCAGGACTCCGGTTGGTGGATCTATCCCAACTTTTCTGAATATCTCAGGATTGAGAAGCGGTAGTTCAACCATTTCCCTGATCTCACGGATCTGCTGGGTTAACGCACCAATATCTTCATATGTTACCTTGGGTTTCTCTGAAATTTCCGCTGCCACAACAGTAGGATCATAGGCTTCCGGTATCACAGATATGACTGACAACGTCGCCTTATTCAGGGCAACTCTCGTGCCCACGGTTAGCTTGTCTTTGGGAATATGTTCAGATGCATATACGAGGAAGCTCGGGCCTGTTGAACTTCTTATTACTACTCTCCGTTCATCAACGACATCTTCTATAGAGCCAATGAGAAGGGGAGGTAATTTGAGCCTGTTAACTTCTTTTTTCAACTTCTCAATTTCATCATTTAACCTTTTATTTTCTAGCTCTGTGTACCTTCTTTCCTCTTCTGCCGCTCTGAGTTGCCTGATCACTTCTTCGACGTCATTGTACTCATCTACGTCATCATC
>Ga0123519_10005438_pt1 | contig 20307 bp, 13 predicted proteins | sample YelNatPaOPRAMG02_FD_87396 | JGI IMG/M metagenome (GOLD analysis project Ga0123519, IMG submission 87396) | Hot spring microbial communities from Yellowstone National Park - Yellowstone National Park OP-RAMG-02 (version 2) | ecosystem: Environmental > Aquatic > Thermal springs > Hot (42-90C) ...
ACCGGAACCCAAATCCTAGTGCAGCCGAGCTTTCTGGTTCGTATTTGAGTGCTGCGTCGTTCAATTGCAGCTTCGCTAAGGCGTCTCGTAGGTCTTCGTATTGGTTCGAATCCGTGGGATACAACCCACAAAAGACCATCGGGTGTACTTCTCTGTAACCGGGTAGGGGTTGGGCAGCTGGGTTTGTCGCATCTGTGACAGTGTCTCCAACGCGTGCATCGGCAACGTTCTTTATGCCGGCAGCAAAGTAACCAACTTCACCTGCACTAAGTTGGTCTACCTGCGTCATATCGGGCTTGAACACACCCACAGAAGTTACTTCAAATTCCCTGCCGCTTGACATCATCCGAATTCGCATTCCGGGGGCTATTCGGCCATCTACTACGCGGATGTACGCTACAACGCCGACATACTGATCATAATGGGAATCGAACACCAATGCTCGTAACGGGGCATTGGGATCTCCAGATGGTGGCGGTATTCTGTTGACTATTGCCTCGAGTATTTCATCTGTTCCGATACCGAGTTTGGCGGAAGCTCTGATCGCATCGCTGGCGTCTATGGCAAGCACGTTTTCTATCTCCTCAGCAGTTCGGTCCGGATCGGCCAATTCCATGTCGATCTTGTTGATTATCGGGATGATTGCGAGGTTGTGGTTCATAGCTAAGCTAGTATTTGCTACTGTTTGTGCCTCGACGCCCTGTGTAGCATCGACAACCAGTATGGCTCCCTCACAGGCTGCCAAGGATCGGGAGACTTCGTACGAGAAATCAACATGGCCCGGGGTGTCAATCAAGTTCAAGACATATTTCTGGCCATCTTTGGCTGTGTAATTCAGCCTGACAGCCTTCATTTTGATTGTAATGCCCCGCTCGCGCTCGAGCTCCATATCGTCCAAGACTTGATCTCTCATCTGGCGCGCGTCGACTGCGCCCGTACGCTCCAGGATCCTGTCGGCGAGTGTGGACTTGCCGTGGTCAATATGTGCGATGATGCAAAAGTTTCTTATGTTGGACTGCAAATTCTCCATTTATCTACTATTTTACCAGACATCGGCTGACCTTTGGGCCATCAATCACAATTGTTCGTCCGATTGACAGGCTGCAGGCGCGTGATATAATTGAAATAGCCGGGCAGTCAGCTCCCGGCAGTTTTTGTTGAGAGCATCGGGATGAAGAATTACAAGACGCTAATTGTAATATTGCTTATCACGCTCTGCTTTGCAGCTGGCTACACGGTGCGGACTAATGCTCGAGAGAAAGCTACTGTTCGACGGGTTAGCGTATCCCCTGTTCGTGCCCCTGGTGTGCCAGTAGCCACAACCCAGCTATGCAGCGCAGGAGATATTGACCTAGGACCACTTGAGATAATGCTGACGGTTCTAAGAAATGTGCGTGAGCACTTCGTCGATCCCATAACGCCTAGCGACGAAGGTCGTATGGCAAGGGAAGCTCTCAGGGCAATGCTCGCCTCGTTTCAAGATCCTAACACCCGGTTTCTGGACCCGGAGCAGCTAAAGCTGGTTAGGGAGGCAGCTGAAGGGCGCTTTCACGGCATTGGTGCAATACTTGGCATGAAAAAAGTCAAGACAGGCAACATCCAAGAAGAGCACCTCGTAGTCATAACTCCTATCGATAGCGGTCCTGCTGCCAAAGCTGGGTTAAAGAGCGGAGACCATATTATTGCAATAGATGGCAGAGATGTGTTGCCCCTGGATCCTTTTCAGCGCGCCAACGAAGTTATCAAGGAGGAGCGAAAGAAAGCGGTCGACAGAAACTTATTGAAAAAGCACATCGAGTCGGAGACCAAGCGCATCGAAGAGGGTATTCCCATCTTGAAAGCTGAACGGATGCTTACGAGCGAGGATGATAAAGAATTCGAGCTCACTGTGCTGAGAGACGGGGCAACAAAGCCCATAAAAGTAAAGGTTAAGACCCAGGATTTTACAGTTGAGCCAGTGTCATGGACTCTGGTAAACGATGGGCGGTTTGGCTATATAAGAATCAGCTGTTTCTCAAACAGCACGCCGCAGCAGTTTGAAACCGCTGTAAAAGAGCTGAAGTCCAAGGAAGTCGAGGGGCTCGTGCTGGACCTTAGAGACGTCGCCGCGGGGGATTTGGAGACGGTGTTGTCAGTGGCAAGACTTTCGGTACCAGAACGAGTGTTCGGCTTTGAGTGCAAGTCGCGTAATAGAAAAATACCGATCAGAATCGAACGGTGCTCGGACGAGCGAGTATGGAAGGGTTCCTTGGTGGTTTTGGTAAACGCAGGGACTGCGCGAATGGCTGAGGCATTGGCTGTAGCGTTGAGAGACAATTTGTCTGCCAAACTAGTCGGTGAATCGACGTATGGGGATCCCTCTGTGGTCACTTTGATGGAGCTTAGTGATGGTTCCGGTGTGTCGATTACAACGGGGCAGATGGCACCGCCGAAAAGTTCTGACTACCGCGGAAAAGGTTTAGCGCCTGATGTTTCGGCCAGTTCGAGCGAGCAGATGAAAGAAGCTATTAAGATTCTAGAGTCGTTAGCGAAGAGAAGCGTATCCACGTTGTCCAGGAATTAGTAATATGAGCAGACTTGGCGTAGATAGAATTATCCCTGTAGTGTTTCTGTTATTCGCCGCGTTCATTGTGGGCTTTCTTGCTCCCGATGTATTAGCAAGCAGAGCCTTGCACCAATTTACCGCGAGCCTTCAGTTATTGCCGCAGCGGCTAGAGAGCTTGTTATTGGAGGGTCAAAGCAAGAGCCAGACTGAACCGCTACCTGTTATCGAGACTTACTCTGCCGTGTTAGAACGGTTGAAGGCTGAGTATTATGGTGCAGAAATAGACGAGCGCAAATTGACCTACAGTGCTATCCGGGGCATGCTGAGCGCGCTGAATGATCCGTTTACTCGTTTTTTGGATCCAGAAGAGTACAAAAGCATGCGCGAGGAAAACGAGGGTAACTTCACCGGCATAGGTGCCCAGTTAGACACTAACAAAGATGGTGAAGTATACATCAAAGAACCCCTACCGGACACGCCTGCAATGCGCGCTGGGGTCAAAGCCAACGATGTAATTGTAAGCGTTGATGGCAAGCCGATTAAGGGTCTTGATATCGAGCAAGTAGTGAAAATGATTCGCGGACCGGCTGGAACGAAGGTCAAGTTGGGACTCAGACGGAAAGGCACCCCTAAGATAATCTATAAGGTCATTACTCGCCAGGTAGTGCAGTTTCGCATGGTTAAATCACAAATGTTGGACGAAAAGAACGGCATAGGCTACATTCGCCTCTACCAATTCAACGAACAATGCGATACTCAATTTGACCAGGCTCTGACCCAGCTTGAAAAACGGCACTTAAAAGGACTGATTTTGGACCTCAGAGGAAATCCTGGTGGGTTGTTGCAAGCGGCTGTGGATATTGGAAGCCGGTTTATTGACAGTGGCCCGGTGGTCGTGATCCAAGAGCGGGGGGGCCAGAAAAATCCGATATATGTGAAAGAGGAAAAGCACAACCACAAGAGATATCCGCTCGTCGTACTTGTCGACAAGCACAGCGCGAGCGCTTCTGAGATCGTGGCAGGTGCAATCAAAGACGACGCAGTTGGAACTTTGGTGGGTACGAAAACCTTTGGGAAAGGACGTGTTCAGACCATAATGCCTTTACAAGATGGCTCCGCAGTCGCGATTACAACCGCAAAATATCTTACTCCGAGCGGTACCGACATCCATAAAAAGGGCATAGAGCCTGACATCAAGGTTGAAGCACCGGACACGTTCGAAGTTGGTGACTTAAAGACTGACGTACAGCTTGCAAAAGCCTTACAGGTTCTCAAGGTCAAGATGGGCATTTTACCGGAGAGCGTTCTAGAGGAGCTTAAGAGAGCTGCACAAGCCAAAACTCCCACTGCTGCTACGGCAGCTGCTTCCGCACAATCCCCGAGATAGGCTGGCGAGCTATTTGTTATTGGTTTAAATGATTTTCAACCATGGCTTCAAGGAAGAAAGCTAAGCCGAACAGGTCCGAGTCTTCGCTCTTGCTGACAATGCTTGCCGTGGCAATCATAATCGGCGTAGCGTTGGGAACGTACTTGGGTAGGACTTCGCTTCCCGATAGGTCCACACAGCCTTCTAATAGCAATCCTGGTGCAAAAACGGCAAGTCCAAAACCTGTGCCCCATATCAATCGTCCTATCGCTGCAAAGCCTATGCAACACCAGCCGAAGAGGCAACACAAGTCAACAAACGTTGAGGCAAGCGAGACAGAACCCCATAGGGTACGGCAGGTCAGTCATGAAATAGCTAGGTCGGATAAGAATAAGCAATTTCAGCGCGCGAGAATTTTGGCGACCGTCAAAGAAATCGCACGTGTCGATAGTCCAATTCTGGTTGCACTGACATTCGACGCAGGTGCGTCTAGTGCGCCGACATTCGATATACTGGATGCTCTGAAAGCAGCTGGACTGCATGTTACGTTCTTCCTTACGGGAAAATGGTGCGAACGCAACGAATCGATTGTGCGCAGGATCGCAGATGAAGGGCATGAGATCGCAAACCATACGTACTCCCACAGAGACCTGCGCAAACTGGGAAATGAAGCCATTATCGAGGAGCTAACCAGAGTAGATGAAATAGTTCAGCGCATCACTGGACAACGTTGCGCTCCGTATTTTCGACCACCTTTCGGCGCACGAGACAGACGCGTTGTAGAAGCGGCTGGTGAGGCCGGCTATAGGTGTGTGTACTGGTCGGTAGACAGCTGGGATGCGTTCAAAAAAGATATTACTGCCGAGGAAATCAGAAGTCGTGTTTTGCACGAGGTGCAGCCCGGAGACATCGTGCTTATGCACTGCGGTAGTTGGGCGACTGCTCAAGCATTGCCGCAAATCATTCGGGATCTGGAATCCCGAGGTTTAAAAATTGTCAGCGTATCACAGTTGATTGGTGCAAAGTAACGAGTAGCAAATCAGAAGAATGCGCCGGTCGATTTATTGCCGCGTAACTACATGCCAGTCTTCTGGCGTAGCTACTAGTAGCGTATACGCAAAGTATTCATCGCCAGTGTACGCTGGTGGTTTGGGATCTACAAGTTCGATAGAGATGATTCCAGTTGCAGCTATATAATCGCCAACCTGCACTCCTAATGCGTTTCCGGGCAGCTTGACTCTCAATCCCCTAGGAATGGTTCCCCGCGGTGGCAGTTGATTGAGGATCGCGGTGCCATCGTCGATAATTGCAGTTGCATTCCAAAAAGGTAATGAAGAATCAACCCACACCACGCGTCCGAACACCCTTACACGCAGTCCAACGCAACTCAATCCGGCACTGCAGCGCAACGACGGCTGTACTAGCGTCTCCGCTCCACCAACGTCTTTGATCGAGATGCCGAGCGGACTAGGAAGTCTGGTATTGCTAGGCGTAGTGCTCCACGAGCTTGCGAGGATTATCGCCTCCATATTATGATGCACGAGTGACCCGCAGACATTTATTCTTTCGCCGATCTGAGGTATCGGGCCACCTGAAGCATCGAAATACACTGCTATCCCGGCGGTCCTCTCCTCGTCTTCTATATACCCCTTATAGTAGCTTCCATCTATAGACATCACGGGTTCGTTGGACATAAACGTGACGCGTTTCTGCTCGATTAGCACACCAAAGTCACCCAAAGAGGATTTTAGCGCGCCTATGCTAATTGATGTGGGTAAGGTCAATGTGGCGTGGTCCACTGCAATTACGTGCCACTCCAATTCCCAACGCTGTCGAATATCTATGAATACTGTTACTATTCCTTGCGCTCCTGCCACGGCCGAGATACTCGCTAGGTACCAACGGTTGTCATTCGCCGACGGCGTACCTGTCCACCATCGTATCGAGGGTGAGCTTGGGTCGACTCCGCCATTCGGATCAATCCCAACACGAACCCTGGTGTCCAATGGTACGCCGCCGCGGTTGAACGCAACATACCGAACTGAGAATACGCACATCGTACCAGCCGGCCAAAGCACCCTTTGGAAAACTCCACCGTTCTTACAACCCCAGTTTGCGGCCGCTCCAAGGAAATAGGAGCCATCGAACGCACGGATACCACCAAACCAAGAAGCTGAAGCTGACGGCGAAAATGGACCTACAAGTCCGTCTATTGGATGGTAGCCCATAGTGTCGTCGCCGGTAGTATACTGAACCCACGGATAAAGGCGACGCGCTGAATCACCGCCAAAGTCGTCAAAACTGCCATTCAGGAGTTCTGGAGAAGGTGGGGGCAGAGTATAGAACGTGCGATCTGGCGAACACGAGCTAGGATAGCTGGGTCCACTAGATCCACATACTCGAAAATGATACACCTGGTTTTCTTCCAGTCCTGACAACACGACTTCGTGCTTGCAGACTAGTTTCGGATCCTCAACGGTCTTTTTATCATAAGCAGTCGTGCGACCGTATTCCACTGCGGATGTTGTTGGGACATCAGTCTGCCATCGAATGACAAATGCGTTGCTTGACAAGGGGGTAGCACATATGTCACGGAAGTGAATATTGCCGGTGGGCTCTCCCAGCGGTGTTGACCCGTCATTCTGGGAAGCACTGGTCGAAGTCGGAGCTGCAAAAAGCCCTAAGCACAGTGCGCACGAGACCGCAACGACGAACGTTTTATAACTCTCCCTCATGTTGCTTCCCTTATCTTGCAGCCTGTGAGTCGATTACCCCAAAACTGATTATCGGCACTACTGCTCCTGCTCGTTCTACACCAAAACATCGGGGTTGGGATTTCCAAGCCGAAATGACACGTGGCACGCGTCATTTCGCGTGCCACCCGCGGACGGCCTATCCCGTCCACCCAAAACCAAGTTTTAATAGGCTACTGTCTTTTATCTACGATCCGGGAGAAGCTATGATTGTGATATCGTCCTGACGCCTTGGTCGCAAGTTAGGATGTATCTTGCCAGCCGGATTCACCCAGGTGCTGCAAATGCACGTTACCGCAACGTACGAACCAACAGGCGGTGGTTCGATCGTATTTCCTGGTGCCAGGTTGCTGTAACTGACTCTTAAGCCGATATGTCCTGACCCATCATCTCGATTGGCGCCGTCATTGATGTAGAAGATCTTGTTGACTGTGTCTACAAACGTTACCTTGCCCCAGGTTCGGATAAGTAGACCGATATTATTCAAGCCTACTCCACCTTCCACGCCAGGCGTATACTGGTTCAGTGGACCTCCTCCAACATCTCTGTTCGACAGAGCCAGAGGAGCAGGACCTTGAGCGGCTGCAGACACACTGAAAACTGCCAGCGCCAATAGAACGCACACTAAAATTGACCACCTCATAATTTCACCTCAAAGCCTATCTAAATACTTGGCTCGACAATCAAATTTCCCCGTTGCAAGCTACATTCTTGCTAGAAGCTTGTAGCGCTTCCAATAGCTTTATACCTCAGAAACGCGGAATTGGCAAGACCCAAAATAAGGTATCTCGGGCAATTGCCCGAGATACCCATTGTAGATCGCTAGTTATTTGAGTCTAGGGATTAACCCACTCAAGCTGATCCAGACCGGCACCGCCAGTGCCTGGCAGGCACCGCATGTGGATCATTCGGATACGACCCGTTCCAGATACGTATTTGTTGGTTGAGATGCCCGTTACCACCGCCATTCTACCGATGTCACTTGGGTCGCGCGGCCAGTTCTCGAACATGTTGTATAGCCGCACGCACTTGACACCGGTCATTCGAGTGTTCGGCGGGTAGTCGGTTTCGGCACTTACGTCACTAACTGTGCCACTGCCGTCGTCGATCCAGCACCACATGTACCTGAAGCTTGGATCCCAACCGTAGCCAACAACCTTACCGACAACTCTTACCAATACGCCTTCCGTATTCAGTCCGGTCGCGAATACTGCCGGCGGTCCGATCTGGTCGATTACTGGAGGTGTCCCTTGGCCTAGTTCCGGATTCGGTACGTCGCTCAGCCATCCACCGCCGAGTGACTTGACTGTCAACTCGAGGAATGGCGGCACCGTCGCCGGCGATCCGACTGTCGGCATTTCAGTCAACTGTAGTTCACGCGGTCTGTCCATATAGTTGTTCTGGGCAGTACCCGTGCTGTTGAGTTGACCCTTCATGCGAGTGATAGTGTCGCCTATCTGCAGTCCTGGTGGTAGATACTGTGCCGTTGATCCAGTGTAGACCTTGAGTCCGGAGACGCCAGCCTTTGGATCGGTGGTCTTGTTCAGTTGTTCTACCCAGAACCACTTTCCGGCGTCGTAACCACCTATATCGCCGACGTCAACATAAGTCACCACCAGCGGGTTGGTCGTGCTGTCAAATATCGCAGTACCGTCACTTGCCCGCTTAATCACGCCTAGCTCAGATGCTATTGGTATGACGTGAACGTCGCTGGGTTTTCCTGGTCTCAGAGCACGCGCTCCAGGTTCGTGCTGATCGAGGATACAATACATATCCACCCTATCTCCGACCTTCGGCAGCGTGATTCCGGTTGTTTCTAGCGTGTCCACGTCACACAAAGCGACGTAGCCATCGTACGGCAGCTTCACCGTGAAGTGCTGATTCGCAGCATCTACGGACATCACTTCGCCATCTAGCACGCGATAGTAGCTATAGAGCACATTGCCGGTGAAGTACGTCCCGCGATCCATTGTTCGTACCGGCAACTGTGCGTTGTTGCGAGAAAGTACGACAGGCGTCAGAGTAGGTGTTACTATACCTGCCGAATAGCCACTCGCTTTGTCATATGTCCCAATCACAACGACTCGATCGAGCTCAACAATGTCCGGATCCCCGGCTCGCACGCTTATCTTGACGCCCATATTGACGCCAAGGAACTTGGTGTCGCCAACGAAGTAGTAGCCGTTGAATCCTTTCCGCCCTTTGGCAGGATTAGCCGCCTGACGCGTCACAATGCCCATTGCGCACACGGTCCTTCCGCCAGGCCTGTAAGATCCCACCGACCATTTGTAGACTACCTGTGTGGCAACCAAAGGCCAGACACGTCCATTTATATTGCCTGTGGTTCCGCCCAATGTGACAGCAATTCCAGATTTGGGCCAGTCAGTCTCTCCAAGGTTATCTGGCCAAGAACCTGTGGCGCCATGTGCGTTTGCGACGTTAAACTCAGCGGGATATGTAGCGCCAGGATAGGTCTTGCCGGAATAAACTTCGTCAGGCTGCTGTGCCGGGTAGATCACATTGTCGGCGCCTTCCGTAGCGTCTACCGTGTAGTAGCCGTTTGCATCGGTCACAGCTTCCGTCGTCCAAGTGCCATATGCGTTCGTTACTGAACACTTGACGGTGACGTTCGCGGCTGGGTATCCGCTGTAGCCTTCGATTATGCGTCCGGAGATCTTACCACCTGTGACGTAGATCTGGAGGTTCCCCTCTTGCACTGGGACCTGCGGGTAATGCACATCGTACATATAGACCTTTGCGGTGTGCCATCCAGCCGCTGAACCACGTGCCACAGTAACGTCGTTCCAGTAAGTATTCTGGTATCCGTCACGGCTACGCAGGGTCATAGGCCAACCGGTGTTTGGATCGCCAACAGTGCCCCATCCCAGGCTCGGGCAATGTACCTTAACTGTAGCAATATCGTTTACGCTGGGGGTATTGTTTCGATCTTCTGCCACAACCGTTATTCTTGTAGGCGTGTTACCGTCAGCAATGATTGGGTTTGACACCGCGTTGCCTGGCACAGCCGAGGCGGAGACTAACACCGGCACATACTCTCCAGGCCAGTAGACTTCCATGCGACTGGTTGTGCTGTGCGAAGTCGGCACGCCAAGCGGTTCTTCGTAAACTCCGAAGAATGCCGCAGTCGTACCTATAATGGTCGTGTGTCCACCAGTGAGAACGACATTTCCGGCGGGGTCAGCCTTGACAAAGAAGGGCCACTTGTTGCCAGCATAGTTTGTTCCAACGCCGTAAGTCTTGAATGAAGATGGAGGGTTGTTGTAAGGGTCTATATTTGCCATTTCAGACAGAGGAAACTTGTAAACTGTCCGGTGCTGAACGTCGGTGTCGCGCGGATCGGAGTAGTTGTAGCTCTCGTCCGGAGGTACTGCTACCATTCCTGCTATACGACCGATCCAGACAGTTCCATTGTAAATGTCGATACCAGTGGCCCGGCTGTATTGAGGATACCGGATTGGCGTGGCCTGCCAAGGGGTCATTTGGTCTGTATCCCACACGGAGATTTCGCCGGTCTCTGGATAGGGTCCGTTGCCAACGGCTCCTGCGACGTAAAGGTAGTTGCCAACAAAGCAGGCAGCAAGGAATGTATCATCAATGGCGGCGCCGTAGGCAAGAGGCGTTCTAATGTCCGGAGGCGTAGGCGTTGCGCCCTTACCGTAAGCAAGTCGGCTATTTGTCGATGGTGGCACGCTCGGTGCAAAGTAGGTCTCTGCAATCCTGAACGTATCTCCCTTTCCAGTCACCGCAATAGCGCGACCCTGCTGGCATAGTTTCGTGGCGGTCTGGACCCATTTTGTGCCGTCCCACTTATACTGGAAGTACCGGGCATTTGTTCTGTCCTCGATATACAAATTATTATCTTCATCGAAGTCCAGTCCCCACGGCGCGCTTCCGCCATAGCCTTCGATGGGAGTTGGTAACATTCCCTTTAACGTGCCATCAGCGTAAAACTCATACACTCCCTTGGTTTTGCCACCGGCTGCAGACCAGTTAGAGACGTAAATTCGTCCATAAAGCTCGCTGTTTGGATCTCGATTTACAACGATTCCATACGGTCTCCATCCCTCAGAGGTACCGTCTGGGTTGACTTTTTCCCAAACAGGAACTAATAACTTGTTGTCCGGTGGATCGCCCGGTCCGTAAACAGCAGCGCCGATAGCGCTAACTCTTACTTTGTAGTTGCCTGCGGGTGGCACTGGAGACTGACTAGCTGGGTCCCATTGCAAATCCGTGTGTATACCTTTTGCACAATGCTGATCTGGCGCTGTAAAGGACCACGATTTGGCTACCCAGCCGTCTGAGGACCGCACGATTTCAACGGTTACGCTGGTCGCGTCTTTGTTTAGGAGATATGTAATCTGATACGGACAATCGCCTTTTAGGCTTACTTCGTATACGCCTATGCCTGCCCAAGACGCGGCAGCAGAAAGAACAGCAAGGCACAGGACTGCGCAAAAAACGTTCCTCATTATCAGGTTTCCCCCCTCTCGAGTGGATAGCAACCGGCAAACTAGGCGCTGGTTTAGCAATGAATTATTCCCTGTGTTGTGGGTTGTTATCAATAGTTTTTCAATAGTTTTTGTTCGTGATTACCAGGCTTATACCTACCATTATGAAACAGGGGTGGCACCCCGGAGCGGCGCTCCGTATGGCTGCCACCCCTTTTCAAGGGGGACAACGCCCCATAGTTTCGTAGTGGCCGGATTACGTTTGCGTTCTTTTTGCGCTAATTTGGTTCTGGAACTACTCCGGATTGTAAGCCGGAATGATCAGAGCCAAGTTGTCCTTGTAGGTTCGGAGCCAGTAGGACTTGCCAGCTCTGAGCGTGTCGTCGTCACCCCAACCTTCGTAGGTCAAGATGAGCTGACCCTGACCAACGGGATCCCAGTACTGCATGGAACTCTCTACCCATCCGGCTTCGACAGCCTCGCCCCAGGTCTTCAGGGTCGTACCATCGGTGAACCAAATGTTATCACCAGTTCCGGCAGCTCCGTTGGTTGGAGTGTCGTGATTAAACGGCTGACCGAACAGATGCCACCCTCCAGCGTTTGTGCCATCAAGCTGGTTGCCTGGGAGGGATATCCACATATCTGTCATAGTTCCGCTGCCATCCGGTACGCCATCCGGTACGCCGTTATAGCTGAAACTCTCGGCGTTGCTGATGTTGTTCAGATAGTAACCCTCTCCCAGCAGAATGTTGCCGAAAGCACCATCCGGCTCAAAATAGACTTCGCCTTGGCTTGGAGCATCCCATCTAAACAGGTTGAAATCGATGTCTATTCCGCTGAATACGGAATATGGATCCGGGTCGAACGGCACCAGCGGACACGCGACAAAGTTCCAACCGCCGTAAAGGTCAACCGTCACAGTGTCAGCGAAGCACATTCCAGAGCCAACGACAAGCAGCGCAAGCGCTAAACCCAATGTTCTCATCTTTTCACCTCCTTTCGCTAGTTTTCCAATTGCCGAATAAGATGTTTTCAACACGCTTCCACCTCCCCCTTGCTTGGTTTCTTTTTTGCAACCGCCGATTTCCCTTGCTTTATAGCACAGGTCCGGCAGACTGTCAACCTTTCGAGAAACTCTAGATATCGCTTTATGATATGATGTGAATCGAAATAGCGTCCTTTATAATTGCTCTAGCTTTTCAGGTTTCTTTACTTTTCCACAGTATTCACTTTTTGTTTGGAAGGAAGAGCCGCCGGCCGGATTGACCGGCGGCTTCTTTTCAGTTGGTGCACCAATCAGTTTTCGATTGTTTGTCTGATCTTACTTTCTGCGGCGGATGCCGAATCCAGCCAGACCCACGAGTCCTGTCGTCAGGGCGATTATGCTGCCAGGCTCCGGCACGGGCTCGCGAACCAATCTAAACATATTCTCGATCGTCTGACCAGGCTGAATGTCGTAGACTGCTGAGAACTGCGGTGCCGTAGAAGTTCCGTTCTCCCGCGGGTTGAACGTATAGAGGAGCGTATCGCCCATATACAACCTCACGAAGAACGCTTCCGGATCCGGGTTCACCGGCCTGATATCCGGTTGAGTTCCGGTTACTCCGCCCCAGTTGTCGTCCAGGTCGTTAGTTGCACTGGACTCATTCCACGCAGTCAGTCTGAATTGGCTCGCCGGGTAACCCGACTTGGCAGCAACCGTCAGTTTCCACTCCATAACTACGTTGTATGGCTCCGGAGCGCGTATTTCGCGGAAATAGTAGTTGGGCTCAGAACCCGCCAAATACATGTAAACTACTGTCGGACCAGGTGTCTGCGAGTTGCGACCGGTAGTTCCGGTGCCGTACTGGTTAACAGAACCGTAATTTGCACCGTTGAGGTCGCTGACCCTCAGTTTAACAACCCACGCGGTGTCCAGAGCAGCGGATGCTGCCGTCGCCAGTGCTACGAGCATGACGACTGAGAGAACGATAAGCCTTTTCATCATTTCACCTCCTCCTCTCTGCTGTAGAGATTTAACTGTTGTTTGAGATTTGCCGCTCCTTCTTGTGCTCACCAATTCGCTGTCCCCTTTCTTCTGAGTTTTGAGCGATTTGCCCAATGCATATACTGCAAATTTCGTGCCAATCGCTCTCTACTCACTACGGTGCACCACATCGGAGAATCAGGAGCACAAGCTTTTAGGCTATCTTTTTGTTAGTGGAGCACCCTGTCCGGCTTTTGCCGGCTCATCTACCGTTCGGATTCTATCACCGCTCTTGAGGACTGTCAACGCCTGACATCAAAATCAGGTATTATTACCTAAGAATACTTGCCCTTCAGTCCTCTCGCTAGCACATACTGTACTCCCACCGACCCGCTGTCCGATCCGAACGGCGCTCCCTCAGGTGGTATTTGTTTCTCCCTCCACTACTCGCGGCTTGGTCGATTTCTGCTTCTCCGCAGCGCTATCGCCCAAGCCATTAGCTTCATTCGCAATGTATCACCGAAATTGCGAGTAGTCAAGGGGCAGGAAAAAAAATTTTTGTGAAGTTTCTTCGAGACAGATAAAATACCCCAGTTTTCCAAGCGTGTGCACCCGTGCGAAGGTAACAACTGCGAAAACGGGTAAGTACGTGACGGTTGGCATTGATAAAAAATACATCGCACGGGGGAATGAGAAATGATTAGGAGACCGGCTGTTGCTGGGATGTTCTACGACGGCACCGAGCCCGCGCTGCGCCAAAGCATCACGGATTGTTTCCTAAGCCCGCTCGGTCCTCGGAGTTTGCCTCACTCAGTGGGACGAGGAGAAAGGCGAGTCGTGGGATTGGTTTGTCCACATGCTGGCTATGTTTATTCGGGACCCGCTGCGGCACACTCGTATAGCGTCCTGGCCGAGGATGGCATACCTGAGGTAGCTGTCATTTTAGGACCTAATCACCACGGTCTTGGCGAAATTGTGGCTGTGAGTGTTGCCGACAAATGGGAAACTCCTCTAGGTTTGGTTGAAGTAGACGTGCCAACAGCACGCGCGATAATTGAATACTCTGCCTATGCAAGGGAAGACGAGCTTGCCCACCTGCGGGAGCACTCCATCGAAGTGCAGATTCCTTTCTTGCAGTATATTGCAGCTGTCGCTCAGTCTAGCATTCGCATAGTCCCCATAGCCATTGGTCATATGAGCTATCCATCTTCACGAATGCTCGTTGCAGATCTCGGACCAGCCATAGCCGAGGCACTAGTTGACAGGGACGCGGTGATAATCGCAAGTACGGACTTGACCCACTATGAATCCAAAGCTAGAGCGCAGTTCAAGGATAACTTAGCAATTGAGCAGATTCTAAACCTTGACGCCGACGGACTGCTGCGCGTTGTGGAAGAGAATTCCATTAGCATGTGCGGCGCAACTGGAACTGCCGTTATGCTGGCTGCATGCAAAACGCTAGGCGCAACTTCAGCTCGCCGGCTCGCATATTATACATCGGGCGACGTCACAGGCGATACTCGTCAGGTGGTAGGCTATGCAGCAGTCGCCATTTTCACTTCATCCTAATTTGGTATTCAGAAGTTTCTATGGTTCCGGCATTTTCTGTCGGAGGGCGGCGACGAATCCCGGGTGAGCTTTTACGCCTTTTCTTTGCGCCTCACGAACGTGCTTCCAAGCCTCGCTATAACGACCTAGGTCATATAATGCGAGTGCAAGATTGACATGCGCTTCAGCAAGACTTGGACGCGTGCGCAGTACCTTTGCAAATTCCCTTGCCGCACCTTCGGAATCACCCAGGCTTAACAGAATGCGCCCGAGCTCGAAACGCGACAAAGCATCCGAGGGTCTAAGATCGACTATCTTCTTGTATTGTGCTAGTGCTCCCTTGAAGTTACCAGCCTGAAGATACAGTGAGCCAAGCGTTCGTAGGAATCTGACGTTCTGGGGGTCGAGCTTGACGGCTTTCAAACTATTTTTGAGCGCGCCGCTCAGATCGTTTAGCTCCGCCAACGCAAGAGCCAGATCGTTGTAAGCGTCTGCGTAGTCAACTTTGAGGGCGATTGCTCGGCGAAACGCTTCCGCTGCTTCTTGCCATTTTCTATTTCTTAGCAACGCAAGGCCAAGATTGTAATGTGCTTCGGGTATACCCGGCGAAAGGTTGACAGCAATCGTAAAGCAAGCAAGTGCTTCATCTAGCTTTCCGCGCTTCATTAGCAAATTGCCCAAGCAGGTATGTGCGGGAGAATAGCGCGGGTTTTTGCGAATGGCAGTGCGGTAGAGCTCCATGGCTTTGCTTACTTTGCCTGCTCTTTCGTATGCAAGCCCTAAATGCGTGTAAGCTAGAGCGTTGCGCTCCGTTACACGCACCGCATGTCCAAACAGAGCGAAGTCGTCGCGCCAATAACCTACCTGTTTATATGTCAGAATTGCCAAGATGCAAACCACAGCCGATGCAACAGCAGTCATCAGTTTGCTTGTGTTACGTTTTGTCAGTGCGGATACGAGTTCTGGTACTCCCCAAGCAATAACTATGAAAATACCAATGAGAGGTACGTAGGTGTAGCGGTCTGCCATACCCTGCAATCCCACTTGGACAATTCCTATCACCGGCACAAGCGAGACGATGTACCAAAACCAGCCCACCGTCAGGTATGCTTGCTTGCAAGAGCACCGCAGGGCCAGAAGTGAAACAATAACAAGAAAGATTGCTGAGCCTGCCACCTGCCAAGCAGGAATTGTATTCTCTGGATGTGGGTAAAACGCTGCCAAGCGGACGGGAAACACCATTTTGACCAGATAACCGACATAGGAGACTACTGCGTTCGCCACTCGTATGCCAAGAGGGTAATAATCAAATCTGCCAACTGCTCCTCCTCGAGACTGCGCGATATAGGTCACGATACAGGAAGCCAAGGCTATTACGCATAGGGGGATTTTCTCGATTGCAATACGCCGGAGGGTTTCTCGGTCCGTGGCAGTTGGGCGAATTCTACCAAGAGGCCAGAAGTCTATCATGACCAGGATGATCGGCAGAGAAACTAGCATTGGCTTCGCAAGAAGACCGAGGACATAGGATCCGATTACGAGCAAGTATCGGCGCGCGGACGGTTTGCGCGTCCAGCCAACATAAGCGAGCATGGTAAGCAGCCAAAAGAATGTTGAGAGCACATCTTTGCGCTCAGAAACCCACGCCACAGATTCGACATGCAATGGGTGCACGGCGAACAATGCAGCTACGAAGGCACTGCGACCACGTTTACCAGTCATGGTTTCTAGTAGATGAAACAAGAGCAGTGCGTTTGCAATATGAAATAGGAGATTTGTGATGTGCAACGCTCTTGTACCCGACGGATCCAGACTGCAGTCTAATTGTAGCGAAATCCAAGTCAGTGGGTGCCAGTTCGACTCGGTAAATGTAGTGAAAGCCCAGAGTATATTTTCTATAGACAAACCGGACCTTACGTGGGGATTGTTTGTCACGTAAAAGTGATCATCTAGGTTGACCAGACCATAGTTCGCCACGCGTAAATACGCCGCGCAGGTGACCAACACCAGTAGTAAGCATATAAGAAACTTCTCCGCGTCAAATGAATTAACGTAGGCTTTGCTGTTACTCATCGCCGTTCGCTCCAGTAGTGTGGCTAATCTACCATATAGCCTGGGTTGGTCGGACGATATCCGGCGATTGGGATTTGGAGTGCTAGCTTTTCTGAAATTGGTTGGGCGTCTGGACATTTTACAATATGAACTTGTTCCATTCTGCCAAGCAGAATACCTGCTGGCAGGTATTGCGTTTCAATCGCGCTAAAATACTAGCAAGCATCAAAAAAAGACGCGATTGATTTGTTAGATGGGGGGTCCTTGGAAGAACTGGACCGCAGCTTTCCTGGGGGAGGACTACGGAAAATGGAAACATATCAGCGTTTATTGGGAGAGATCGAACAGATTCCTGCAATCGACGTCCACTCTCACATAAGTTTGGACTCACCAGTTGCGTCAGATCTAAGTCAGATCGCGTTGTATCACTTCATCAGCTCTGAACTGGAGACAGCCGGAGTTGATCCGGCGATATTTGACGTTGAAAGTCCCAAGAAGAAATTAGCAAGAGCTGCGGCAGGCTTTGCAAGCGTGCGTAACACCGCAAGTTGCTGGTGCTTAGAGCAGATACTGGGCGATTTGTTCAACCTTTCTCTACCTCATGAGATTACTGACATAGACAATGCATTTGATTGCGTTCAAAGTCTTGCTGGCCAGCCGGAATGGACGCGAGAAGTGTTGAAACGGGCTAATGTATCAAAGGTTCTGGTTTGTATAGATTGGCGAAAACCGCTCAGTAGTAATGAGGACGTATTCGCGCCTATTTTGCGTGTGGACAGTTTAGTAAACGAAGCGCATTCTGCTCGCACGCTTGACCAACTTGGCAAAGCGACTGGGCAGTCCGTGTACGAAGTAGGAGAGCTAAAGAAAGCCATCAGTGAGCTTTTGGGCAATGCGAAACGCCAAGGTGCCGTAGCGGTTGGCGCCGCATTTGAACCGCAGATCGACTTCGTGCCAGGAGATAGGGAGTCCGCTGGGAGTGTTCTGTCTCTTGCATTGTTGGGTCAAAAGATAGCGCGCGAAGATCGAAAAGCGATTCGATCGTACGTTTTGGATATAGTCTTGAATTGCTGCGCAGAGTATGAACTTCCGTTCCAGTTGATGCTGGGCGTGAGGCATGTCCAGGCATCTGATCGAGCAATAACTGGCTACGAGTCGACTTCGGCGGCAATGTACGCTGATCTGTTCAGAAGGCACAGCGACACAACGTTTGACGTTTTTGTTTCGGATGCTACCATCTGCCACGAGCTCCTGGTTCTTGCACGGAATTACGCGAATGTACTTTTATCAGGTGCTTGGTGGTACCTACAGTTTCCGAGTTCAATTCGTAGAATCCTTAGGGATCGCATAGAAATGCTTCCGATGACAAAGAGTTGTGCCTTTATTTCTGATGCGCATTGTGTTGAGTGGGTTTACGGTCGTGCGCGACTTGTGAGAAAAGAACTCGCGCTGACGCTTTCGCAATTGGTATCCGAGGGATACTTGTCGTTTGAGACGTCACTGGAAATTGCTAGAAACTACCTGCAAGATAATCCCAAGCGTGTGTATAAGATCTGATGCCTACGGTCGCTTACTATACTCTAGGTTGCAAAGTAAACCAATATGAGACCGAGCAAATCAGAGTGGCTTTAGAGAATGCGGGATTCCAGACGGTGCCGTTCGGTTCAAAGGCAGACGTTTACGTGATAAACACGTGTACTGTGACAAAAGCCGCGGATGCGAAGTCACGTGCGGCAGTCAGGAAAGCTGGTCGACTTAACCGCGATGCTTTCATCGTAGTTACTGGGTGCTACGCCGAACTCGAACCAGAGACAGTGTCTCGGATAGACCGAGTAGACTTAGTCGTCGGCAACCGCGAAAAGGAGAATATCCCCAAACTGATCGTTGCAAATTTTTCTTCCCGGAATTCCCAGTACCGAGAGAGTGCTGCCAATGAAGCTGGTTTTGCTAGTGTAAGCCAAACAGCAGATCGTGTGCGTCCCCGCATTCGAACTCGTGCAATTGTAAAAGTGCAAGATGGCTGCGACCACTTTTGCACTTACTGCGTTGTTCCTTTCGCTCGTCCAGATGTCCAATCGAGGCCTCTAGTAGAGATCATAGATGAGGTAAAGGCACTGGTCGATTGTGGGTACAAGGAAATTGTGTTGGCAGGTATCAGGCTGGGTTCCTACGAGGCTGGGAAGTCCAGATTGCCGGACCTTATCGCGGAAGTTGCTGGTGTAGCAGGTGTCGAACGAATTAGGCTAAGTTCAATCGAACCGTGGGAAGTAGATGATCTTCTGTTAGACGTTATGCGGCTTCCAAAGGTCTGTCGGCATCTGCACATTCCTCTTCAAAGCGGGGATGACACCATCCTTGCTAGAATGAATCGTCCGTATTCTGCAGAGCAGTATCTCTCATTAGTGAACTTGATTAGGGAGAAGATTCCGGGCGTCGGAATTACGACGGATGTGATGGTTGGTTTTCCAGGGGAGAGTGAACTGGCTTTTGAGAACACGTGCGAAGTTGTTTGGAGGGCTCAGTTTTCCCGATTGCACGTTTTTCGATACTCAGTTCGCCCTCGAACTCTTGCTTCTAGTATGCCCGATCAGATTCCGGAACGCGCTAAAACTCAAAGAGCTGCAAAGCTCATAAACATAGGTCGGGAGTCGGCCAAGTCTTTCGCACAAAACTGGATAGGGCGAACATTGGATGTTCTAGCAGAGACCAGAGTAGCCGTTGGCAAAGATGAGAAGACCTCCTGTGCCAAAATGTTGCCGTGCGAGGGAGCAATGGTGCTGAAAGGTTTTTCCGACAACTACATCGAGGTACATTTTCTAGGGCGATCCGGTGTGACCGGAAAGATCGTTCCTGTTAGAATCTTAGATGTGGACGACTTGGGCAGAGCAATCGGAGAAATGGAGAAAATCTGTTCCTAAGGTAGTTGAGCAGACGTCTGAGGGGTTACAAATACGGAAAACCTGAGACTAACCTACTCGTTCATCGATACAAGAAAGGAGGAGGATGCTGTGTCTGATTGTATCTTTTGCAAGATTGCAAACAAAGAGATGGGCAAGCTCATCTACGAAGACGAACTCGTGGCGGCTTTTGACGATGTTAATCCGCAGGCTCCGGTGCACGTCCTAATTATTCCCAAGGAGCACATCGAAAAGCTTCTAGACATACAGGACGAACAGCACAAGGAACTGTTGGGGCATATATTAATGGTAGCTAATAAGATTGCATGTGAGCGCGGGATTGCTGATGCCGGGTACCGCGTAGTGGTAAATTGCAATAAAGACGCCGGGCAATCGGTTTGGCACTTGCACTTTCACCTGTTAGGCGGACGCAAAATGCACTGGCCACCAGGATAGAGACTAAACCTAGTTGGCTTCAGGACCAGCGTTTTGATGGCGTCTTTGTATACGAGGTTTGGAGTGCCACGTTAGGTCAACCGTTATCGGACATTGCACGATATTGGGCATTACGAGACGCAGAAAGAGGTGTGAGGCAATTGCATTGGCCGATCGTGAGCACGAATGAGGGGTGTGGAAATAAGTAAAAGCCCCAATGGTTGAGCGTGCCTGAGGTGCCGGAGGGTCAAAAAAGGCGGAAATCTACCCCAATTA
>Ga0123519_10005443_pt1 | contig 20293 bp, 14 predicted proteins | sample YelNatPaOPRAMG02_FD_87396 | JGI IMG/M metagenome (GOLD analysis project Ga0123519, IMG submission 87396) | Hot spring microbial communities from Yellowstone National Park - Yellowstone National Park OP-RAMG-02 (version 2) | ecosystem: Environmental > Aquatic > Thermal springs > Hot (42-90C) ...
CTACCCATCCTCCTTATCCAGTCCCCTATCGTAGAACTCGATGGCATTCGTTCTATTTCACACATCCTCCTCAACGCCTTGTCCTCTCCTATCATCTTTATGTCCTCTATGTGTCTACCCCCGCCTATAAGCATTATCACAATCGGGTGCACATACTCCCAAGCATCATATCCCCTGTTTGATCCAGACGGAGACATATGTTTTTTTATCAAACTCTCTACCCCAGCCCTCTTCAGACCCTCACTATAAAATGCAAGACCTGTTCTTGGAGTTATATCCTCATCTGTTCTCAGTAACTTAAATTTTAATTTGAGTTTTAACTGACTTTTTGTTAATAACACAAGTGCTTCCTTTTGGATTCACTTAACAGGTTAAGATTAATATTAATCTTAAATCAAAAATTCAAGAGGAGGCATTATATTTTTATGTCATTTCTAACGGCAAAATAGGGAAGAAAACTAAATGGCCCCCAATTCCATAATAATTCTATTTTCCTGCCAGTCATTTCAATTGTTATTCACTCCGGTGAAAAATAGAGATATTTACAAACCCCGATCAAATTTGATTGCAAACCTTATATTTTTGATTTAAATGATATCAGGTTTCTTTGTAATCTTTCATCTGTGCTGGAGATTCTGTTTATGAGAAGAGGAGTGATGGTCTTTTTGGTGATATCTATGATGACAGTGTTATCAGGTGGTTGTTTTCTCTTCGGTAAGAATGAGCCGCCTCCAAATCCCCCCCAATTTATAGACCTTTCGACTATCGGGGGGAGTTCCACACTCGGTCCAGGGGATATATTTGAGGTAAAGGTGTATGGAGAGCCCGACCTCTCCGGTATATTCAGGGTCTCATCAGATGGGTATGTGAATTTCCCATTGATTGGTAAGATAAAGGTAGATGGTCTTCCTGCCATAAAGGTAGAGGAGATAATCATTTCCCGTCTCAAGGATGGATATCTGAAGGATCCTCAGGTCTCAGTCTTCGTCAAGGAATATAATAGCAAGAAGATATTTGTGTTCGGAGAGGTTCAGAAACCTGGTACATTTACCTATGAGGACAATATGACTGTAATACAGGCGATAACACTGGCAGGTGGATTTACCAAACTCGCTGATAAGAACAAGGTGAGCGTAACCCGTATCGAGAATAATGAGGAGAAGAGGATATACCTCCCTGTCGAGGATATAGGTAAAGGGAAGGAGAAGAACTTCTTTTTGAAGCCTGGTGATATAATCTTTGTACCGGAGAGTTTCTTTTGATACCCCCCGAAAATGAGATCAAATTTCAGAAGATTGATTTATTGAGGAGTCTTTTTGCTCTCTATATTCTATTCCTTCCCCTACTCTTTGGCTCAGTTCACTATCCCGTCCTTTTTACAGAATATATCGCTGGTCTGATATTAATAGCCCTCTATCTCTATTACAGGCAGTCCATAGAATTGATAAGACCATCGATGGTCTTCGCCTCATTCATACTCGTTACTGCTATTGTTACCATAATACAACTTATACCACTCCCCCTTGTAATTATAAAATTTGTCTCATTCAAGGAGTACGAACTCCTATCCTCGATAAATGACATATACAGCAATCTTATCTCACCCATTAATTTTTATACCCTCGCAATTGAGCCATACATCAATCTTGAATATCTATTGCGAATCATAATCCTCTTTTTCTTCTTTATCATAGCCTCTCAGAGGGAATTTACCGAATCTATGATTCTACTCAAGGCAATTGCCCTCGCCGGTGCTATCATTGTTCTATACGGATTTATAGAGGGATTGCTGAACTTCAAGACCTTCTTCTCTTACAATATTCACCTCACAAATGAAGGGATACTCCCATCTGTGTTCAGGAATACGAATCATCAGGCGGGTTTTTTAGGTATTGCTGCCTTTTCCTCAATGTCTCTATATTACAGTGTTCGTGGACGCTATGAGAGATTATTCTACCTTTTCTGCTCCATCATCTCTGCAATGGGTGTATTTATTACTCTATCGAGAGGGGGGATGGTGGCTTTTGTTGCCTCCCTGATCTTCCTCTTCACATTACTGAACAGAGACAGGTTGAATATCAGGCGGTCATCACTTCTTTATGCGGGGATAGTAATTGCTATTAGTGTGGCATTCTATCTGGCATATCAAGAGATCATCTCAGAGCTCTCAACCCTCACAGATGCAGAGAGGATGCAGAATGAAAAGTACAGACTTGTCCTCAACTCTCTGGGGTTGTTTAAGGATTTTTTGTTTCTGGGTGTTGGGAAGGGTGGTTTTGAGACTATCTTCAATATCTATCGTGAGGATAACACATTTGTAAGCTTCTCCCAGATGGAGAATCAGATATTCCAGCAACTCGCTGACTATGGGGTGATATACTTCATCGTTATGCTGGTGGTGCTCTTCTATTTTGCTTATCTCTTCTTCAAGTATCCCCTCTCAACCCGAACAGCCCTTCTGGTTACAACTCTATTTTATATACTTCTGCAAAATCTTGTGGACTTCAATCTCGAGATATTCTCCATACAGGTGACCACTCTTGTAGTCCTTGCCTCTGTAATAGCCCGATACTGTTTTGTTGAGGATGCCTCGGGAGAGCCAGTCTTTGAGGTATATTCAGTCAATCTGAATAAGAAGATGTTTTATATGACGATGGTCCTTCTGACTGTGATATTTGCTGGGGGGTTTTATCTGACATATGAGAATCTGAGGGAGAGGAAGGAGGCGGAGATAGAACTGATGCTGATATCGGGTATGAGGCCTGATGATGGGTACTTCAAAGAGCAGGTCAGAAAATATCCGTTCAACTATTTCATCCCCGCATCAATCGCCGCAAGGTACTATCTAAATACAGGTGAACCAATCATAAAATCCTATTTATTACACTCCTCCCTCATAAATCCCATCGCCTTTGAGCCACACTATATGCTCTACAGGTATTTCTTCAGGCTCAAAGACTACGCCAATGCCCAGTCTCAGTGCAGGCTTGCCATCAGAAATTCAAGGGATAACAAGGCAAGGCTGATATTTTCTGAGTTAATCAACTCAGTTGATAAGAGGGAGTTGTATAAATATATCCCTTATACCCCTGAGATATTTACCTCCTTTTCAAACTATCTGCTGAGTTTGAATGAACAGGAACTCGCAAAAGAGTTTATTGAAGATGCCCTCTATATGTCCCCAAATGATCCTGAAGTCCTCAAGAGTGCGTTCTTGATTTATATCGCTCTTAAGAATATCCCTGATGCAGAAAAGATAGTAAGTAAGTATGAGAGGGTCAAAAATGATTATTCCCTTCACCTCTTAAAAGGCATTCTGTACGAGGCCGAGGGGAGATTTGAAGAGGCACTCGGGGAGTATAAAATTGCGGATGATATTAGTCCGCTGAATTCTGATATACTTATGAGGCTGGCAAACCTGAGCGTCAGGATGAATAATCTTGAAGAGGCAAGGTCATATTACATCAAATTGTTCCTCTGTGATAACATAAATACAGATCTGAAGGTGCAGATATATCGCAGTATTGCTAACACCTATCTACTTCAGAAGAATACCTATGAGGCTCTCAAGTATCTTAGAATCGCTCTGAGTATGAGGCAGAATGATGTGTGGATTAAAAACGAAATTGCCTCTATCTGTGAGCAAAATGGCAATTTGCAGTGTGCCCTCTCAGAGTATACAGGGATTGCAATCATAAACCCCAATTTCCCGGATATTTACAATAAAATTAGGCGCATCGAGGAGAGATTGAAGGCGATAGAAGAGGATAAAAGGCTGGAGGAATTAAAGAGATAGACTATCTCGCCCCTTCGAAATCCACATAGAGGGCATTTGCCTCCTGCTTTGTAATAAATGGTACCCTCTGCTTCAACTTGATCTCTATCTTTACTACCTTCATCGGGCCATTCTCAAGTTGAGGGGATATGTACGCTACAGGAGAGTTAAAGTAGGAGGTGTCGAGAGGCCTTCTGTTGTTCTTCTTGGGGATGTCTGTGTTGTAGATCTCGAGGACAAGGGTCTTATCATCCTTCTCCTTGATAGTGTATTCAGCCTCTTCCCGTGTCTTTACGAATATCCTTGAACCGTTTGCGCTCATCTGGAAGCCTATCCAGGTCAGGGCGTTCCTCCCGGACGAGGACTTCTTCCTTGGTGTTTCTATGTGCTGGGCCTCCTCTTTTTCTTTACGAATATCCTCGCTGCTTGCGATTCTGGCAGGGGCGGGTTTGAACTTTGGTTTCTTCTCTTCCTTTGCTGGTTTTGGCTTTGCCTCGGGCTTCACCTCGGATACAACGGGGGCAGGTTGAGGCTCGGGTTTTGCCTCGGGCTTCACCTCAGATACAACAGGGGAAGGTTGAGGCTCGGGTTTTACCTCGGGCTTCGCCTCGGCTACAACGGGGGAAGGTTGAGGCTCGGGTTTTACCTCGGGCTTCACCTCAGATACAACAGGGGAAGGTTGAGCCTCGGGTTTTACCTCGGGCTTCACCTCGGCTACAACGGGGGCAGGCTGAGGATCGGGTTTTACCTCGGGCTTCGCCTCGGCTACAACGGGGGCGGGTTGAGGCTCGGGTTTTGCCTCGGGCTTCGCCTCGGCTACAACGGGGGCAGGTTGAGGCTCGGGTTTTGCTTCGGGTTTTGCCACTTCCTGATTTTGAGGTTTTACTTCTGTCATATCTTGAGGCTCAGCCGTAGATGCAAGCTTTACACCCGCAATCTTGACAGAAATGCCGTTATCTGTTGGCTCTATATTGAAGTCGAGCTCAGTTGCAGTTACAATAGTTGCCCTCAGTATCGGGGCGTCACTGGAGCCCATCTGTGTGAAGGATACCTCTTTTATCCCATCTGACTCGACCTTGATCGAATTTTTTACAGAGCCTCCTTTTTTGCAGTCAGTGAAGTCCAGCACAATTCTGGGGGGGTTGGGGAGTTTCATACTGGTGAAGCTCACAGGCCCGTTGAAGTCAAAATTGATATCAATCCCGTATGCATCGGAAGATATATTTACCCTGTTCAAGGTATTGACGGGCTCCTGTGCATAGAGAGGTGTACAAAGGATTAAAAATGATATAATGAGTAAGTAGTGTTTCATTTATTCCTCCTATACCTTATATATTAATATCATTGATTGGCGATTATTGCAAATTTTTGACACTAACGTTTTGAAAAATACCTCCTCCCCTTCCAGTCCACCCCCCTGTTTGTGATATGCCTTAGGGCAGACCTGATGGCAATAAACGAAACTATGGTAGATGAGAGAGGGGCGAGAATAGCATATAGAGGATAAGTCTTACTTATGTACCTTATATACATCTGTAAGGAAAGGACAAAAAAGTACCCCCCTATGAATACACAGGACTCTGTTTGAGGGAACTTAATAAGCCCGTAGATGAGCCATATAATCGGCAGGTATGATAAGAGGATGGTAATGAATATCATCTTTATGAGATTTGTGACCCTGCTTTTTAGTATCAAAAAGAGATTCTTGGTCCAGCCATTAATAAAGTCCGAGAAGGTTTCATACATCCTGATTGAGAATATCTCTCTCCCGAAACCTAAGAATATCTTAAAACCCCTTCTCTTTATCTCGTAAGCCAGAGCGGCGTCCTCTAGTATGGCATCCTTTACAACCTCATGAGTACCTATCGATTTATAGACATCTCTCTTGATGAAGATAAACTGGCCGTTCAAAAAGGATATATCAGAGTCTGGGTCATTCACCTTTTCAGGGGAGTTAAACAGGGTCACCATAGCCCCAACAGATGGTAAAAGCAACCTCTCGAAGAAGTGTTCACTCTTCACCTCAGGGAAGAGGGAGAGGCAGTCAATGTCTTTTGACCTTACGGTCTCTACAATGGTTGACAGTGCCCCATCTTTTAATTCACAATCGGCGTCAATGAAGAGGAGCCACTCTGAGTCAGGGGATGCCTTATTGAATCCCTCAACCAGAGCAAGGTTTTTTCCGCACCACCCCGTCCTGATCTCAGGCCTTATTACCCTGAGATTGGATATCCTCTCTTTGAAAGATGATGCAACCTGACCTGTATTATCTGAGGAGTTGTCGTCTACTACCACCACCTCATAATTCTGATAGTTTTGCTTTGCAATTGAATTCAAAAGGTTGGGGAGTCTCTTCTCTTCATCTCTGGCGGGTATGATGATACTTATCTTAGGGTTGTACTGAGTATTTGAGACCGCCTTTATATGTGTCTCTTTGTTGACCTCTCTTATTCCTTTTATGAAACTTATTATCCAGAGCAGGAATACTATAATGGATAGAATATAAAACAGGTACATACAGTTTATAGGCGTTCTGAATCAGGATATATTGATAATCTTTCGAGATGCCACTTCTATTATAGCAAATAGGGTATAATAGGGTGTTTGACCTATTTCAATTATGCAATCACTCATCGAACAGTCCTTCTTCTTCAGAAGGTTCAATAGTTTTTCTATCGAGCCGAGTCTCATTCCCGATGGGGGCAAATACTTCTCCTCAATCTTTATTGAACCCTGTATCCCGCCGGTGGCCAGATCCAGAAGGGAGGAGACTGGAAATGTTTTGAATTTAGGGGAGATGGAGATTCTCCTTTTCTCAAAATTGAAATGACTGGCTAACAGATTCAGATAATACCTTTCAAACTTTACATCCTCGGCGCTCCGCTTGATGGCGAGGGAGGAGGCAGGGTATTCACTCTGGTCTATCTCTGGGGAGAACTTGAATCTTGCGTTTTTTATAAGAAGAATATCTATAAGGGCATCCTCTTTGTATTTAACATCAAATTTGCACCCTGCAAGGGACTTCCCTCCCAGCACCAGATATCCGTCTCCCTTCTCTGTGTACATAAAGAGGGTACCCCTGCCATCCTTATCGATGTATATATGTATAAGGTCATCGATGCTTACCTGTTTCAGGTCACCGACGAAGGCAGGCTCCTTAAACCCCGCAGGTATCTCGTGTTTCTCTCTCTTAAGGAGTGTCTCCACTGTGGCACGGAGTTCGTCAAATGAAAAGGGCTTTGTAATATATCCCGCCGCTCCCAGATCCATCGCCATCTTTATATCCAGGTCCTGATTTTCTACTGTGAGGAATACAAATGGGATCTCCTTCAGTCCAGGGATATCTTTGATACAGGCAATAAGACCCCACCCATCCATAATTGGCATATTAATATCACTTATTATGAGTTCGGGTACTTCTCTCTTTGCTATCTCCAGGGCATCTTTTCCATTGGAGGCAGTAAATACCGTATACCCCATCTTCTCAAAATACTCCTTCAAGAGAGAAGATACCATTGCACTGTCATCAACTATCAGGATGGATGGTATCATTTGAGAGTCTCCTTGAATCTCTTTTCACCCTCTGTCTTCCACCACTCCTTCCACCTCTCTATAGACCTCTCTCTATCCTTTTTTGGTGCGTCATAGAAATATCCAAAAAACTCCCCTGTCAGTTCCTTTAATTCCTCTATTGAGAGGTAGCGGATATTTTCATCCTTGTGGCCGAGACCCTCTATCATCCATAAAACCCGTGGGAGCTTCTGATGCCTCTGCCACCATTTCTGCCAGTCTTTGATATCGTATCCAAAGTCCTCCTTGCATATGTCTCTCAGGGCATTCAGGGCGGCCTCTCTGACTGTATCCGATTTTGAGGAGAGGAGTTTTATAAGTTGCGGGATTGACTCTACATCCTTGAACTGACCAAGAGAAAGGGCTGCTACCTTCACCTTCTCCACATCACTGGAATTAAGCTCAGAGCGTAGACGACTGAGTACTATGGAAAATTTGGGGAAGGCTCTATATCTATTCAAAACCTCGATGGCAACCAGGGATATCTTTGGTGATGTGTCAAATATGGCATCAAGGAGATACGGGATTGCCTCCTGAAATCTCAGTTTGGAGAAAATAAATACGGCATAGAATCTTATAGTGTGATTACTGTGTTTGGTGAGAGGTGCTATATACGGGATTGCCTCTTTCCCTATTCCCACAATGAGTTGAATGAGATTTGAATGCTCCTCCACATCTGAGATGTCAGAACTCGACTGCATTAAGGTGTCTATTTTTAACTTGCCCGGGAATCTCTTTGCGATATATGGGAGGGCCTTCTCTTTTATCGTCATAATTTCGTCATATGCGGGGGAGTTTATGGCATTTGGGCTCTGCTCAATGGTATCGAGGAGAAGATTTATGCGGTACTCCTCTTCTTTCTTCAATACATCCTCACCCGCCTTTTCAACCTCTACGGGCGATCTCTCTTCTACCTTCCTGTCTTCTGCAAGTTGATCTTTCGTCTCTGTATGAGAGGGCTCTACATACTGGCTCAATTCTTTTATCATATCCTCTGAGAGGACATCTTCTGTCCCACCTGTCGATCCGGCAGGAGAGGGCCCAGTTCCTGATGAGGGCATTTCTTCTACTGATAACTTAGATATATCCATAGTTGTCGGCTTTATGTCCTGGGTTGCTGGCTCGACAGGATTTGATGCCATATCCGGACGGCTCCCGGCAACCTCTTCGATTCTGACAGGCTTTGCCTCCCCCAATTTCTGTGTCTCTGCCTTTGAGACGAACCTGACTTCATAAGGGGGCGTGTTGAATTTTAAAAATCTTATGAGTTCCTGTAATTGCGTAGAGACTATATGGAAGAATGTGAGTATATGAGGTACATCCTCCCCTCTTACTAAGGACTCTCCATTGTCGGCGTAAAAAACTCCAATCGTCTTTCCAGCAATAGAGATAGGTACAACGAGTACATTTGGGGGGAACGGTCTTTTTAAGGTCCTTATAAATACCTCGTTATTCCCGGAGAGAGGCATCGTACCGAGGAAGTGTGCCCCTGTATCCCGCACTATCTTGAATACCAGTTCATCCGTCACAGGCAATTCAAGTTCCATGAAGTCCTTTTCGATACTCCTATCCTTACCTAAGAAATTAAATCCCCTAATCTTATCTTTCTGAAAGATGAGGATGGCACAGAAGTCAAAATACTGATAGGCGTATTTGAGGGCAAAAAACATTATGCCATCTCTGTCCTTTATCCCCTTTATGTCCTCAAGGGCCTCCTCCCGGGAATATGTGTAAGGCTTTATGATGTCTATATCAATCTCTTTGACCTCCCTTTTTTGCTCAGGAGATGGTTTCTGAGCCCCTGCCGTCTGAACTACCTCTTTCTTTGCGGGGGGTTGTGCCGGCAGCTGCGTCGGTGCATGCTGCCTTGCCTCTTCCTTTATCGTCGCTGAACTCCTTATCTCAAACTTTTTATTTCTAATACACTCAAAGAGCTCTTCGTATCTCTTATTTGGTTCTACCTTATAGTGCTTGCAAAGCAGATGCTCAATCCATAGATCAGGGGCTATGTACGGTTTTATATCCAGCCCGAGGAGGAATGATATCTCCTCCAGAAGGGAGATATCTGTAGGGTCACTGATAATCAGGGAGAGGGTATTGTGGTCGATTGAGAATGGGATGAGTCTGTATCTTATGACAAGTCTGGCGGGGAGAAGGGCAATGATATCCTTGCTTATGTTTTCGACCTTCTCTATGGGGGGCACCTTCATCTTTGAGGTAAGCTCGAGGTACTTTATTATAGTCTCCTCATCAATAGCTCTTATATCGAGCAGATTGGTATCGATCCTCCCACCTTTTTCTATCTGCATCTGTTCGGCTACAAGGGCGATATCTTCTGTGATAACTCCGTCCTGAATTAACCTGTTTAATAGATTCCTTTCAAATTCTGTCATATCTTTAAAAGTTCCAGCCAAATTCTTTTAACAAAGGGATGCAAATTTGTCAAATAATCAAATACCAAAATTCAATCTTCTCTGCTTCTGTCTGTATTTTGACCAAACCAGTAATATTCGTCGACCATTCTATTCCTCTCCGCCTGTAATGATTCAAAGTGTCCATCCTCCATCTCGGCAAACCTTATAAATAGCCTTTTTGCGCTCTCATCTGCGGATTCACCGGCAAGTCTTCTGTATAAATTCGATGCCTCTCGCTCCTTCTCGATTGCCATATCAAGTATCCTTAGGGCATAGGACCTTTCAAAGTTTTTAGGGATCTCCACCTTTATGTCCTCAGGATTGATGTCTGGATTGGTGCCGAAGAGTTCTATATATAATTTTTCGAGTGATTCTCTGTGAATCTTCTCGTCGCCAGAGAGGGATTCAAATAATACTTTTACATCCGGGGATGTGACCACCTCTGATAATTGCTTATATGTAAGGAATGCCTCAATCTCCCTCTTTATGGCAAATAGAATTGCATTCTTCTCTGTATTGAACATATTTCACCTCTGAATTTTTATGGTCCTATAAACATCTGACCGAGCCATTCTGAGGAGCCCGCTGAGTCAAACCAGTCAGGTTCTTTTGAGAGTAGTTTCAACTCCTGGGTGAGTGTCTCTTTGTGCCCCTTCTCAAAATCAATCAGATAAGAGAGTATCTTTCTCACAGATTCCTCTCGGGCCTTTTTGTATCCCTCCTGATAGAGTTTTATAGACTCTTCCTCCATCTTTATCGCCATCTTCAATATTTCAGTATGGGACATCTTCTTCATATCCCTTGAGATATCGGGTTTTTTCAGTAGATGCTTGTTGGGGGCGACCTTCTTTTCACCTGTCATCTGCAGGTAAATGCCTTTCAGGATTTCACAGTGCTCTGCCTCTTCATCTGCAATATTCAATAGCCTTTTTTTGACAACCCTGTTCGACACCTTCTTTGCAAACATCCTGTAGAATGCCTCGGCGTTCACCTCTTTGGTGATCCCCAGCCCAATAATCTCCACAGGTGTAAGACCTTTTGCGATCCTGATTTTCTTATGCGCCATCGTACATACTCCTTTCGTTCCTTGCAAACCAGTCTTCTGGTGATTTGATATATTCAATCGAATCTTCTATCGAAATCAGATGACCCTCTTCCTCTTTAATCAATCGGGATATGAAATCTTTAACAATTGGGTCACTTGCCTTTTTCAATGCCTCCTGATAGTGTTTAATAGAGCCCTTCTCCATCTTCTCTGCGATCTTGAGCGCCTCGATCTCTGCCTTATACTCTCTGACTTTGAGATTTTTTGTAAATATCTCTTCGAATATTCGACCTTCGATCTTTCCCAGTACGGTATCCTTTTTATAGATCCTCTTCCCCTTCAGGATTGAATCTGCTATGGTCTTAATGCGCTCATAGTGAACCTTCTCCTCCCGGGCGAGGTGATTGAACAGACTTTTTACAAGCCTGTTTTTTGATTTGCTTGCGCTCATTTTGTAAAACTCATAGCCATCCATCTCAAGTCTGGATGCCTTTTCTAATACCTCTACAAACTCTTTCATATAACACTCCCTTGAAAGACTGAATGGGTGTATTCTTAAACAATCTACTATTTATGTCAAGAATTTAATGCCGGATTAAGTAATCATTCAGTTACGAGTGGAAATTATTGTTGTTCATAGAATGTATAGAGTTTGGGAGTTTGTAGAATTAAACTGAATCTTTACGAACAGGTGACTATTTTTCATAGACAAAATGGGTTTGTGGTATTATATATTAAACCGGCTATTATCTTTTGCTTGCTTGTGAGGCATATATGGAAATCAAAGGAACTACGATACTCTGTTTGAAAAAGGCTGATCAGGTGGTGATGGCGGGAGATGGTCAGGTCTCCATGGGACAGACTATATTGAAACACTCTGCAAGAAAGGTGAGGAGGCTGTATAACGATACAGTCCTTGCAGGATTTGCGGGCTCCACTGCTGATGCAATGACTCTCTTCGATAAGTTCGAGGCAAAGTTGAAGGAATACAAGGGGGATATTGTAAGGAGTGCTGTCGAACTTGCAAAGGACTGGAGGACGGACAAAATCCTGCGAAGGCTCGAGGCGATGTTGCTCGTTGCAAACAAGGAGAAGATACTCCTGATATCCGGGCTTGGAGATGTAATAGAGCCCGATTCCAGTGTACTTGCCATTGGCTCCGGTGGCCCCTATGCCTATGCCGCGGCGAGGGCGTTAATTGAAAACAGCGACCTTGATGCAGTAACAATAGCCGAAAAATCTATGGATATAGCGGCAGATATCTGCGTCTATACCAATAAAAATAGAATTGTGGAGGTTCTTTAATATGGCGAATTTTGATAGTAGTGAGGAAAGGATTTTCAAGATAATGAGTTTCACCCCTCGTGAGATAGTCTCCGAACTCGACAAGTATATCGTAGGACAGGAGGAGGCAAAGAGGGCAGTTGCTGTGGCAATCAGAAACAGATGGAGAAGACAGCAGGTGGAGGGGGATATCAAGAATGAGATATACCCCAAGAATATCATTATGATCGGTCCAACCGGAGTTGGTAAGACTGAGATAGCAAGGAGGCTTGCAAAAATCGCTCAGGCACCATTTGTAAAGGTGGAGGCAAGTAAATTCACAGAGGTGGGCTATGTCGGCAGGGATGTGGATTCTATGGTCAGGGACCTTGTAGAGGTAGCTGTAAAGGAGACAAAGGAGCGGGCTATGGCGATAGAGAGGGAGAAGGCAAACAGGATTGCAGAAGATAAGATACTCGAGATACTATTCCCCCATACCAACAGCATAAATACAACTATACCCTTTTCCAGCCCCACGACCTACATCAACGAGAATAGAGCGGAGATGGAGAAGAACAGAGAGCTACTCCGAAAAGGTGAATTCGATGAAAGGATTATAGAGCTGGATGTACAGGTCTCTCAACCCCCTCCGATTCAGATGCTCGGGATATCCAATATGGAGGATGTAATGCTCCAGATGCAGGACCTTCTCTCTGGTATTATGCCGAGAAAAGGGAAGAAGAGAAAGATGAAGGTTCGGGAGGCACTGAAGATTCTCGCTGATGAGGAGGCTCAAAAGCTCATTGATATGGAGAAGGTCACTAAAGAGGCACTCTTCTGGGCAGAGCATATGGGGATAATATTCATAGATGAGATTGACAAGATAGCGGGCAGAGAAAGCGGACACGGACCGGATGTCTCGAGGGAGGGTGTTCAGAGGGATCTACTCCCGATTGTTGAGGGCTCTAATGTATTGACCAAATACGGGACAGTAAAGACCGACCATATACTGTTCATTGCAGCGGGGGCTTTCAATGTAGCAAAGCCATCGGACCTGATTCCGGAGTTGCAGGGACGCTTTCCTATCAGGGTAGAACTGCATCCCCTTGGCAAAAATGAATTTTTGAGGATACTCAAGGAGCCAAAGAACTCGCTGATCAAACAGTATAAGGCACTCCTTATGGCAGAGGGCGTAGAACTCGAATTTACTGACGATGCCCTTGAAAGGATATGCGAATATGCCTTTATGGTCAATCAGAAGAGCGAAGATATCGGGGCAAGGAGACTTTACACAGTTATGGAGAAACTCCTTGAGGATCTCAACTACAGCGCCCCAGAACTTTCGGAGAAGAGGGTGGTAATAGACAGGGCTTATGTAGATAATAAACTTGACAGATTCGTCAATTTAGAGGATTTATCCAGGTACATTCTATAGGATAGGATCATGCCGTATATCATCGGTATAGACTTAGGAACTACAAACTCCTGTGTAGCCGTCTTCAAGGATGGACAACCCGTGGTGATCCCGAACAAGGGGGGATATAAGACTACACCCTCCATCGTAGCGATCTCCGAGAACGATAAACGCCTCGTAGGTCATGTCGCCAAGAGACAGGCGATCACAAACGCCGAGCACACAGTCTATGCCGCAAAGAGACTCATTGGCAGGAGATATAACTCAGAGATAGTTGAGAAGATAAAGAATATGGTACCCTATAAACTCGTGGAGGGACCAAACGGAGATGTGCGGGTCGAACTGAGAGGGAGAGTCTATTCCATCCCTGAGATATCCTCGATGATACTTCAGGAGATGAAGCTTATTGCTGAATCTATGTTGAACGAGCCCGTAAACAAGGCAGTGATAACAGTACCTGCCTACTTCAATGATGCCCAGAGACAGGCAACCAGAGATGCAGGTACTATCGCAGGACTTGAGGTGGAGGCTATTATCAACGAACCCACAGCGGCAGCCCTCGCCTATGGATACGGAAAGAACATCAACAGGAGAATAGCCGTCTATGACATAGGCGGAGGCACCTTCGATATCTCAATAGTGGATGTGGCGGGGGAGAATTTCAAGGTAATCTCAACAGCAGGTGATTCATTTCTGGGCGGTGAGGATATTGACAACAGGATAATGGACTATTGCATAAGCACATTTATGCAGGAGACAGGGATTGACCTGAGGCAGGATGCAGTGGCTATGCAGAGACTCAAGGAGGCAGCAGAGAAGGCAAAGTGTGACCTCTCTGTACTCACCTCAACCGAGATAAGCATCCCTTTCATAACAACCGATTCAAAGAATAACCCCTTACACCTCAAGATCACACTTACAAGGGACTTTCTGGAGGAGATAAGCAAGAGCATAATCGAGAAGACATTCACCATTTGTGATACAGCACTCAAGTCTGCAAACATCTCGAAGTCTACAATTAAGGATGTACTCCTTGTTGGTGGGCAGAGCAGGATGCCTATGGTCGCCCGAATGGTAAAGGAGTACTTTGGCATAGACCCATCCAAGAGGATCCACCCCGATGAGGCGGTCGCCATAGGTGCCGCCATTAAGGGGCATATGCTCCAGAGCCATCAATCTCATGCAAAACTTGTAGATGTCACCTCTCATTCCCTTGGGATAATGGTCGCTGGTGGTTATTTCAGTCCCCTCATAGAGAAGAATACAGCCATCCCGACTAAAAAGACCAGGATATTCACCACCGTCAAGGACAATCAGGAGCAGGTGAAGATAATTGTACTTCAGGGCGAGAGCAAGAGGTGCGAGGAGAATGAATTGCTGGGAGAGTTTATACTCAATGGACTCAGAAAGGGTCCAAGGGGTTCAGTAGAGATTGAGGTCACCTTTGAGATTAACTCCGACGGGATAGTTATGGTCTCGGCAAAGGATATAAAGACAGGCCTAAAACAGGAGATTATAGTGACGGCTACCTCAGGTCTCACAGAGGAAGAGATTCAGAGAATGGCGGAGGAGAATCGAGACTATCTTCTCGAGACAAAGGTTAGTGAGGACTTCGAGAAATACCGATATGAATCCAGAAAGATGATAGAGGAGGTAGACTCCATACTGAATCGACTGAAGGATAGAATGGGCAAAGACGAGTTCTTCAGGGAATTACTGGGGAAGGTAGACAGATCCAGAGAGAACCTGGAGAAGGCAATCAAAGAGAAAAACTTAGAAAGTCTTATTGAAGAACTTGAGGTATTCAAGAGGATTTACAAGATGTGCAAGAGCCTTTCAAGCAAAGGATGATATATGCCACACAGGATAGAGATCTGCATAAAAGATGTAAACCTGGACGGGGCGGGGGAGAAGTTAAAAAGGAGGATAAAGAGGGATATCGGGATTGACATCGATAGAATCCGAACCTCTGATATCTACAATATTGGACTTGAACTCAGCCAGGATAGACTGGAGTTCGTAGCAAAAGAGGTATTCCTGGACAGAGTGATAAACACCTATTCAATAGACAGGATTGCCTTCGAGGAGTTTGACTATTATCTCGAGGTAGGGCTGCTGCCGGGTGTTACTGATGATGTGGGGAGGACCGCAGAGGAGGCACTGACAATCGCATTAGACCTCAAAGGTGAAAGACCTCAGGTCTTCTATTCAAGGGGATTTGCCTTTATATCAAAGGGTCTCAAAAAAGAGGATGTAGTAAGGATCGCAAAGGATATACTCTGTAACGAACTCATCCAGGGCTACAGGGTCATCTCAAGGGAGGAGGCAATAAAATCAGAGAGGAGAATTACAGTATGGTTCCCTCGCGTTGAGATAAAGAGAGAGATAGAGGTAAAGAGTTTCGACCTCTCAAAGATGAGTGACGAGGAATTGATGCAACTTTCAAGGGATAGAACCCTGGTTTTGAGCCTCGAAGAGATGAAGACTATCAGGGACTACTACGAGAGAGAGGATATAAGAAAGACAAGGAGGGCAGCGGGTCTTAATGAGACTATAACCGATGTAGAACTGGAGTGCATTGCCCAGACCTGGTCCGAGCACTGTAAACACAAGATATTCAATGCAGAGATAGAATATGTCGACAGTGAGACAGGTGAGAAAAGAAATATTGATAGCCTGTTCAGGTCCTATATAAAGAGGACCACAGAGGATGTGCGAAAGGAGATGGGAGAGAGGGATATATGCGTCTCCGTATTCTCTGACAATGCCGGTGTAATCAGGTTCAATGAGAGATACAATCTGGTCTTCAAGGTGGAGACACACAACTCCCCATCAGCCCTTGACCCCTATGGAGGTGCCCTGACAGGGATTGTAGGTGTAAACAGGGACCCCCTCGGCACAGGGAAGGGCTCAAGACTGATATTCAACACCGATGTATTCTGCTTCGCCTCCCCATTCTACAACAAACCACTCCCCCCGAGGATATTGCACCCTTTGAGAATCCTCGAGGGTGTAAGAGAGGGAGTCGAACACGGTGGGAATAAGAGCGGTATCCCTACAGTAAATGGTTCAGTAGTCTTTGATGATTCCTTTTTGGGGAAACCCCTCGTCTTCTGTGGTACCGCCGGGATTCTACCCGTCAGGGTCTGCAATGAACCCGGGGAGAGCAAGGAGATAAAAGAGGGGGATTACATAGTAATGGTAGGTGGAAGGATCGGTGCCGATGGGATTCACGGCGCCACCTTCAGTTCCGAGGAACTCCACAGTGGTTCACCCATAACAGCTGTGCAGATTGGCGACCCGATTACCCAGAAGAGGATGAGCGATTTTCTGCTCTGTGCAAGGGGTCTCTGTCTCTACAGGACACTTACGGACAATGGGGCAGGTGGGCTTTCGAGTTCAGTAGGCGAACTGGCAAATATCTGTGGAGGTGCCGAGATAGACCTCAAGAAGGCTCCATTAAAATATTCGGGCCTCAACCCCTTCGAGATACTCATCTCCGAATCTCAGGAACGGATGACAGTTGTAGTACCAGAAGAGACCATAGACGAATTTATGCGATTATCAGAGAAGTTCAAGGTAGAATCTACCATCATAGGGAGGTTCACAAAGAGCGGCTACTTCGATATAAAATACGGAGACCGAAGGGTGGGTTACATCAACCTCGAGTTTTTGCACAATGGAAACCCGAAGATGAGACTCAGGGCTGAGTGGAAGAGAAAACAGATAAGACCATACACCTTCGAGATGCCAACTGACCTCAATTCGGTCCTCCACTCCCTCCTCTCCTCCCTCAATATATGCAGCAAACACTACTTTGTCAGGCAGTACGACCACGAGGTGCAGGGTGGTTCTGTACTCAAACCCCTCGTAGGTGCCGAAAATGATGGTCCATCAGATGCGGCTATAGTGAGACCTGACCTCACCACTATGGAGGGTGTAGTAGTAAGCCACGGCATAGTCCCGAGATACTCCCATCAGGACACATATTCAATGGCAGCCTGTGCTATAGACGAGGCGATAAGGAATTATATCGCAGCAGGCGGAGACCCGGAACATATGGCGGGGCTGGACAACTTCTGCTGGCCCGACCCCGTTGAATCACCTAAAAACCCCGATGGTAGATACAAGCTCGCCCAGTTAGTCAGGGCAAATATGGCAATATATGACTACTGCACATACTACAGAATCCCCCTTATCTCTGGAAAGGACTCAATGAAGAACGACTACATATGGGGTGACCTAAAGATCTCCATCCTCCCCACCCTCCTCTTCTCAATCATCGGGAAGATCGAGGATGTCCGAAATGCCGTCTCTATGGACTTTAAGGAGAATAAAGATCTCATCTATATAATTGGATTGACAGATGGCAGAATGGCATATTCAGAGTATCTCTATCTAATGGGCAGGCAGGATGAAGGGGAGGTTCCATTACCACACAAGGAGATATCCCTTGAGATATTCCACAGGCTCCACAATATTATGAAGAGAGGACTTATAAGGTCCTGTCACGACATAAGTGACGGCGGACTTGCCGTATGCATTGCTGAATCCTCATTTGCAGGCGATCTTGGAGCCGTCGTAGACATCTCAGATGTCCCAGTGACTATGGATCTGCGAGAAGACTTCATACTATTCTCCGAGACACCTGGCAGATTCATAGTCTCCATAAGGAAAGAGGATAGAGAGGAGTTCGAATCCCTGATTAAAGGTGTTCCTTATGGCTTAATAGGGGAGGTTCAGGACCAAAAGAGACTCATCATAAGATACAAAGAAAGGGTCCTGATAGACGAGGATATCCTGCGACTTAAAGAGAGTTTTACAAAGACACTTGATTTTTGAGGTAATATGAACAGAGTAAATGCAATTGTAGTTTCAGGTAATGGTATAAATTGTGAGATGGAGATGGCCCATTCTCTGAGGCTTGCGGGCGCAGACAGGGTGGACATTGTAAACATCTTCTCCATACTTGAGGGAGATGTAAGGATAGAGGATTACAACTTTATAAATTTTGCCGGTGGATTTCTGGATGGAGACAATCTGGGTTCAGCGAGGGCCGGGGCGGTCAGATTCAAGTTCGCAAAGATAAAGGACTCAGAGGAGAGGCTTTTAGATAAGATAATCCAGTTTATAGATAAAGGTGGGCTTATACTCGGTGTGTGTAATGGGTTTCAGCTCCTCGTAAAATTAGGACTACTTCCCGGCTTCGACGGTGATTACACCACTCAGAGGGTAACGCTCACATTCAACCAGAGTGCCCGATTCGAAGATAGGTGGGTATACCTGAAGGCCAATAAGAATTCAAACTGCATATTCACACGGGGCTTAGATACAATATACCTGCCTGTAAGACACGGGGAGGGGAGATTTTTAGTTGACAGCGAGGATACACTGAACAGATTAATAAAGGACAACCACATAGCCCTTCAGTACATCAGAAAGGGCGGGAGTGAATATACTATGTATTATCCCGATAACCCCAATGGCTCCATTCTGGGGATTGCCGGGATTTGCAGCAAAGACGGGAGGATATTTGGACTTATGCCTCACCCGGAGGCATTTATCCACTTCACAAATCACCCGCGATGGTTCAGAGAGAAACTCCCAGAGGAAGGGGATGGGTTGAAACTCTTCAAAAACGCCGTCGACTACCTGAAAAGATAGATTAGAGAATATGTCCTGACAATAGTCTACTTATAGGTTGACCCTATAGTAGCAGGAAAAATATAAATGGCGAGAAGTGGTTTAATAATAAAATTGAGAGATACAAAAACGATGTCGACTTTTGACGGAACAGGCGATAATCAATCTTACAGAAAAGATTGTAGAAAAAATGGAGAGTAGGAATATTTCGAGAACAGATCTTACGAAAAGACCGGGGCATCAAAGGCAATAGTTACTAAGATTTTAAATGGCAACCCTAATCTAAGACTATTGTATCTATTGCTAATGCAATGGACTGTAAGATAGACTCGATGTAGCCAGTGGGAGATGAGATAGAAGACATCCAGTCAGTTGACACAGGTATAATGAATAGCACACTTGTGGCTCAGAACCGATATCCCCTCGGAACCACCACAACCCCATTCTCAGAGACATAGAATCTTCTTCTATCCTTCTCAAGATCATATCCTATCTCAGTCTTCTCAGGGATATAAACCTCTTTATCTATTATTGCCCTTCGGATACGACAGTGCCTCCCTATCACCACATTGTCAAAGATGACTGACTCCTCAATCTCACAGTAAGAGTTTACCCTAACACAGGGGGAGAGGATGGAACGTCTCACCACACTCCCGGATATTATACACCCCTCGGATATAAGAGAGTCGAGGGCGTAACCTGCTCTTTTGGATGCGAAGTCTGCAAATACGAATTTGGCAGGTGGCATATTGAGCGAAATTGCCTTGATGGGCCATTCGGCGTTGTAGAGTGAAAATGGCGGAGATACCGATACCATCTCCATAGATGTATTGAAATACCCGTCAATAGTACCAACATCCCTGAAATAGCCCCTCTCGTTCTCGTTCATACCTGGCACTATATTGGACTTGAAATCATAGGCATAGACCTTATGCGTCTTTACCAGTTTGGGGATGATATCTCTCGAGAGGTCGTGTGTGCTCGTGTCGTCGTGGCTATCCTCAATCACTGCGTTTATCAGGACATCCTTTTTGAATATGAAATTCCCCATTGAAGCCACAGGAGAATCGAAGAAGATCATATCCCTGGTGGAGGGCTTCTCGATATAGTGCACTACCCTTCCATCACTATCCTTAGACAGTATCCCAAAGCGCTTGAACTCATTCTCC
>Ga0123519_10005445_pt1 | contig 20289 bp, 17 predicted proteins | sample YelNatPaOPRAMG02_FD_87396 | JGI IMG/M metagenome (GOLD analysis project Ga0123519, IMG submission 87396) | Hot spring microbial communities from Yellowstone National Park - Yellowstone National Park OP-RAMG-02 (version 2) | ecosystem: Environmental > Aquatic > Thermal springs > Hot (42-90C) ...
CTTTGCCAAAATTGGAGCGATGAGCAATGCTGTCATTCCGAGCAATTTCATAAATATTAATAGAGAGGGGCCCGCAACATCCTTCAGCGGGTCCCCTACCGTGTCCCCCACGATTGCTGCCTTGTGAGCAATAGAGCCCTTGCCCCCTAAGTGGCCTGCCTCAATAATCTTCTTTGCATTGTCGAAAGCGGCACCAACATTGTTGAAGAAAGGTCCGAGAAGGGAGGCGGATGATATTGCCCCGATAAGCATCATACCAAGGCCTTCAGCGTTGGAAAGGAAACCCACAAATATCGGAGAAAATACTGCGACTAAACCAGGTAGCACCATTTCCTTCAGTGCGTTCCTTGTGGATATATCGATGCACCTTGCATAATCAGGCTCGGCGGTTCCTTCCAATATTCCATCTATTTCCCTAAATTGCCTCCTGACCTCATCTACCATGAGTTGAGAGGCCTTACCCGTAGATCCGATCACAAGCGAAGCCATGAGAAATGGCAGGCTTACTCCGACGAATAGGACCCCAAGGTCAAAGGGTTCAGAGACGTTTATCGACCTTAATCCAATAGTTTGAAAGAACGTAGCGAATATTACGAAGGCCGTAACCGTACCGGAGGTCATCGCATAAGCCTTGGTTGATGCCTTCATCGAGTTGCCAACCGCATCAAGCGCGGCTAACGAGTTGTCAGCTTCATCCGATACTCCTGACATCTCTATTATGCCGTTAGCATTATCTATTATGGGACCAAAGGCATCAGACGACATAATGAACCCGATCATGAGGTCGGTTCCTATGTTTGCCGCAACGATCGCGTAAAGGGAATAGCCAGATACCACGAAGGAGAAGACTATTGCCGCAACAACTCCTATAACTGGGACGATAGAGCTCTGCAAACCATATGCCAATCCTGTGATTATATTTATCGCGGCGCCCCTTTGAGAGGCTTTGGCTATTTTTCCAACCGGTCCTAGCTCCATGCCCGTATAGTAACGCGCGATTAAGACAGCCAGCGTCATGGCCAAGATGCCGCTGAGGACCGCGAGAAATATTGTGGTATCCTTGAGAAGAAGGAAAGCTAGAATATAGGAGCCAGCGGCTGATATCAAGGCGGTTATGAAGAATCCTAGGCTAAGAGAGCTGGATGGCTTCATTCCTCTACAAGCCTTGACGGAGAATATTCCGACAATCGACGCAAAAATTCCTATGGCCTGGAGCAGAAAGGGAAAGATAACAGCATTTTCACCATACCTGCCAACGTAGGCAAGGCCGATCAGCATTCCGGTCACGATGTCGCCACTGAACGATTGGAAAAGATCAGAACCTCTGCCCGCGCAGTCACCCACATTGTCTCCAACAAGGTCAGCTATAACAGCAGGATTTCTAGGGTCGTCTTCAGGAATCCCTGCCTCAATCTTCCCAACTAAGTCTGCTCCTATGTCAGCAGCTTTCGTATAGATACCTCCTCCAATCTGAGCGAACAGAGCTGAAAGGCTAGCCCCAAAACCAAATCCCACGAGCGAATTAAGATCGGAGAGAACGACAAAAAGCAACAATAAGCCAAGAAGGCTCAAACCAGTTACGGAAAGGCCCATCACACTACCTCCAAGGAATGCTATCTGGAAGGCTTTCGAAGGTGAACTTCTTGCGGCGTTGGCAGATCTTACACTTGCCCTATTTGAAAGGCTCATCCCGATGTAACCTGCCAGGAGCGAGAAGATTGTACCAAGGACGAACGATATAGCTGTCTTCCAGCCAAGGAAGTACCATATCAAGGCAGCAAGCAGTGGAATGAATGAAAATATCGTGCTAGTCTGCCTTCGAAGGTAGGTCCGCATCCCAATCTGGATGTAGCCCGCAATCTTCTCCATTCTGGGAGTTCCAACATCCTCCCTGCCGATTAAGAACGCCAGGTAGGCGACCAGAATCAATGCGGAAACGCCGAAAGCGATTGGTATTAGAATTATGAGCAAAGGCGATCACCTGAGACCCTGGTATAGGCCTTCACCACCATGACAGCGATTGCCAAAGCTTCAAATCTGGTCGCCTTTTCTAAATAGCTGAAAATGGCTTGAATATATGTCTTCTCGATTTAGGATGGGGGGAGGCCAGAATTGAAAGATGCTGTAGAATCGGAGCCACGAATAGTGTATTTCAGAAAAATGGATCAAGTATTATAATGAGTGGGAAAAAGATGTATAGATTCACTGGCGGTGCGACCAGGAGAACGGACCAAAACCGGCTATTAAAAGGAGCCGGCCGGTTCTGCTCTACTCGGTCTTGACGGCAGTGATCTCTATTGTTGATACGTTCCTCTCTCTCAGGCCTTCTCTGGGAGGCAAGACCTCTGTTCCTATTTTGATCTCCTTGATTGTCAGCTGTTTGCCAAGAAACCTTCTCTTCAAGATCTCTATCGTATCTACCGCCGTGGTTATCGATCTTCCCCTAGCCTTGAGGATAACGCCCTCAGAGCTGGTGTTGATCGTCATCAGCGCTGCGACGGCATAGACCATTGGCGATTTCTTGCCTATGAAGATGACATTTGACGGCATAGCCCCTCTGGGCGTAGGAACGGGTCGCTGTTCGAAAGGCTGTTGAGTTGGTTGTTCGGACATTCGATTCACCTGTGCTTTGTCGCGGATAGACATTTCCCAGATTAAAAAACCTTCCTATCAGTTGCTGATGGCTTGCTTGGCCTTAGTTCCATGGCAGAAAGCCCATATTGAAATCCAGTGCGCTAGAACATTCATGTATATGGTATATTCCTCCAAGCTTGCAGCAGATAACCCAAATCTGTGCTTTCAAATTGGAAAGGGGGGTAAACTACAATGGCTGTATTCCCATTCGACAGCCGAACCTCTATGAGTGCTGGCCATCAAGGGTCAAGTTAATGCTTAAAAATGGTTTGATCTGTGAAGGTGAAGATGAAGCAGCTCATCCACAACGGCATCCTCGTGCCCAGATATGAGCCGAAAGGGTACAAAATATGGGTGAAAGGCGCCGAGATCAAGCTCACTCCTGAACAGGAGCAGATGGCCGTTGCATGGGTGAAGAAGCTTGGAACGGAGTACGTAAACGACAAGATATTTGTAAGAAACTTCCTCAAAGACTTCTCAAAGGCGCTTGGAATTAAGGGAAAGGTTGAGATCTCAGACATAGACTTTTCGGAGATCCAACGGGATGTTGAGAAGGAAAAAGCCCTGAAACTCGCTATGTCAAAGGAGGAGAAGAAGAAGCTCGCTGAGGAGCGCAAATTGGTGAGGGAGGCTAACAAACTGAAGTATGGCTATGCTGTCGTTGATGGGGTGAAGGTTGAAATTGGAAATTACGTTGCGGAACCTGGATGCATCTTCATGGGAAGAGGAGACCACCCACTCAGGGGAAGGTGGAAACCTGGAGTTGAGGAAGAGGACGTTATACTGAACCTCTCACCCGACGCAAACCGTCCACCAGGGAATTGGAAGGAGATAGTATGGGAGCCTGACTCGATGTGGATAGCGAAGTGGGTTGATAAACTTCGGGGAAAGGTCAAGTACGTTTGGCTTTCAGATTCATCGGCCATAAAGCAGAAGAGGGAGATTGAAAAATTCGACAAGGCAATGGAACTTGAATCCAAAATAGGAATTTTACGGGAACACATAATGAAGAACCTGGAGTCGAAAGATCCTAGGAGGAAAAAGCTCGCCACAGTTTGTTACCTGATAGATAATCTGAAGCTGAGGGTTGGAGATGAAAAAGATAAGGATGAAGCCGATACTGTAGGAGCAACAACACTAAGGCCCGAGCACATATCGCTGCGAGAAGATGGTACGGCTGTGTTCGATTTTCTTGGAAAAGATGCTGTTAGGTGGCGCAAGGAGATAAAACTTCCTCAAGCTGTTGCGGCAAACCTGAGGGAGTTTATCGCAGAAGCCAAGTCGTCGATCTTCAAGGGAGTGAGATCGGACAACGTGAAACTCTTCTTGAGTGAAGCTGTGCCTGATCTGTCGGCGAAGGTTCTGAGGACTTACCATGCTTCAAAAGCCGTAAAAGACTACTTGAAAGTTGCCAAGGCGTCTGTTAAGGATCCGGACTATGTAAAGAAATTCCACTGCACGATGGCCAACCTTCAGGCTGCCGAGGTATGTAATCATAAAAGGAAGCTTCCTAAGAACTGGAAAGAGTCTTTGTCGAAGAAGGTGGAGAGGTTAAACCAATTGAGGTCCAAGAAGACGAAGAGAGCTGTGGAAGCTGCCCGGGAACTCAGGGTCAAGATCAGGATCATGAAAGCGACGCGGAACTACAATCTTGGGACAGCATTGAAGAGCTACATAGATCCAAGGATCTACCGTGATTGGTGCAGGGAAGTTGGTTACGATTGGAAATTATACTATCCGAAGACTTTGCAGCGCAAGTTCTCTTGGGTTGAGGCCGACCGAAACTAATATACCGCACATTTATGCAGCAATCTCGAGTTTTCTAAGTCTGATGCCTTCCTTCTGAATGACGAAGCCGCACTTCCTGCACTTTAGCTTTAAAGCCTGTTTTTTCGTCGTTTTGACCTTCCTTTTCTGCATTGGAGCCTTTGATCCACCGTAGCCATGGCGATCGACCCTTTCGTGGTGCCTCTGTCCAGCCGCAAGGGTTCTGGCCCTCCCAGCCTTGTAAACGCTCACGGAGTGTGGAGTGTGGGCATTGCACCTGGGACAGTAGGTCTTGATCTCTTCTGGGACTTTCAAATCGCTCAATCCTTGTGTTCGGGGACCTTCGATATAAACAAACCTATGGCATCTTGCGCAATGTAGGGAGAACATTACGAGCCCATGATAGAAAAGGAACCGAACCGGTAATGCCAAGGATCTGGAAGAAGCATAAAGAAAGTCTTTAATAGAGTTTGACACCTGATTTGCGCCATGCCAATAGACCAGGACTTCCAGAAGAAATTGAAAATAAGCGGCAATCACGCTGGACATGCCGTTTGGGGTCCGACAGACCCACCAAAGAAGTTGGGGATTCACGGAACGATCTGTGCGGTAGACCAAGACATATGTGACGGAGACGGCGTCTGCATGGAGGTTTGTCCTGTTAGTGTCTACGACTGGGTCGAAACCCCTGGAAACCCGGTATCGGAGAGAAAGTCCGATCCCGTACGCGAGAACGACTGCATCTTCTGCCTGGCTTGCGAGACGCAATGCCACGTTCAGGCCATAAAGATCACCCAGCCGTGAAAACTGCGAAAAATCGTAAGCTTTTTTATAATCTGCCAGCTAGGAAGGATGCTGTCGATGGTGAAACGCCCTTTTCTCTAAGGCGAGAAGATTTTTTGATATCACAGATTGAAACTATGGACAGAAGGCCTCATTGGCTGCAAACTTTGATTCCTGGTAGAAAGGAATTCGACCAAGATTCGGTTGGAAAACAATTTATGAGGCCATGTCAAGCATTGGGTGCGCAATTGGTATACCAACATGGTAGGTGTGGTACTTGAGTGAAACTAGTGCAAAGATACGTTCTATCGTATTTAGTGACAAGCTGGAGGCCCTTCCTTCCCCTCCCAGAAGCCTTGATCATGCCGGACATGTTGTTGCAACCGCACTACTTGGTTATCCAGAACTCGCAGCTGACCACCTGTTAAATGGAGAGTTGAGGAACAAGCTGACCACAATTGTAAGCAATATCATACGCCAACTCAACTTGGAGTTCGTGAAGAGCCGCCAAGAAACAAGTGTTATCGACGAAGGCAAGGTTAAGACCAGGCAAAGGGCATATGAGGTACTTGTAGAGCTGTCGCTTAATCTGCAAGGAATCGAGGCAGAATTGGTTAGATTCTCTGAGGAGGAAGTAACCAAACCGCTTCAAACGATAACGCGCACAGTTGAGGCGTGGGAGGAGACTGAGAGAAAGGAAGGCAGTACGATAGGCCGCTTCGTGGTTGAGAAGATTCTCAACGAGATGCGGAAGGTTTTCTCCGGTGGGGGTATGGTTGCCAAGATGGGAGATGAGATCCAAGCGAAACTTCAGGGAGATTTTTCGGTCTCGAAATTCATCTCCGTCGCAGGATCTGTGATGCAGGAGAACATATACTTCAAGATGGTCAAGCGGAAGATGTGCAAGTTTGGGAACGACTACGCGATCGGCCTCAGGTGGTTGAGGCACCTAGGTTACGTTCAGGTTTCAACGAATCCAGTCCTCGCCGCTAGGGCATATGATGATGATCCAACGCTGTTAGACAAGTTCTTAAAGGAGACGAAGGAACAGCGCAAAAGGTGGATTGAAGACCCAGATCGCTTTGGGGACGAGATCGCGATGCAGGCGACGATGGTTGCCCTCTGGCCAAATCTGGCGATCTTCAGGCCGATAGCGGCCTTGACAGGCTACCATGATGGGATGGTCAGCTACCAGTTGAATCCGAATGTTGCTTCAAGTGTGGATGGTAGCATGGCGGATGCCATCAGAATCTATTCAGCTGCCCAAGATTTTCTCAAGAGATACGACGAGTACCTTTTGTGGGGCTACTCCAACTCCGAGGAAAGGGGTCGCCCAAATATCGTTTTCAAGATAGCTGGTGGTTACCCGGCAGCAGTCGAGATAACTTCATCTCTCAACAGCATTGGTATCGGTACAAACAATACAGTCACATATACGGTCGCGCAGGAGGTGACGCTTATTATGGCAGCGATGGAGGGAATGGCTGGAGCGGTAAAAAAGGGAATACTGCCAACGCAGGTCTACGAGACAAACATGGGCGGGAGGCTGGAGAGCCACATTCGCGAAGTCGAGGCTGAGAAGATCGTTTCAGAAGCCCTTATGAAAGCTGGCGAAAGGAAAGATGCCCTTCTACTGGAGCTTGCTAAAGGGCTAGGAGCTTTGAAGGAGGTTGAGGTGTCAAAGGACATTGAAGAAAAAGTCAGAAGGGTTTGCTCCTTCAAATATCTGAAGTCTCTTGTGAATGACTCCCTGATAAACTTCTTGGCAACTGCAAAGGGGACTTCGATGGAAGAGATTCGGGCATCTCTCTCTAAGCTTGAGGGGGATATCGGCTTGGCTGGGACGCTCGTGGCTCAGAGGACTTACAAGATATTCTTCAGCCCCGAGAACATGCCAAAGTGGATCGCGTACCTAAAGGATAGGTATGGCCTGACAACAGAGGAGGCAAAAATGGTAATGGACAGGATCGATGTTCTTCCAGCTTCGAAGAGGAAACCGAACGACACTTTTCTAACACTGGCTGGCAGGAATATGACAAACACAGAATTTCCAGACCACCAGCACAGGGTTCATGAGGCATCTAAGCAAGAAGGTTTCAACTTGGCCTCATTTGAAAATGCGATAGCCCGTGAACACAATCCTGAGGTCGTACGAAGGCTTCTCCAAATCGAGGATTTCAGGAGGGCGTACGAACTGACCCCTGAGCTTGAAGAGAAGCTGCGCAGCGTAGGTATTCTTGGGGATTATGGCAGAGGTGGATTAAAAGTATCGGAATGGCCATCGTTCGGTTCGGTGGTAAAGACAATGACCGAATTCACGAATGCATATGAAACATTCAAAAAGAAATGTATCGAGGCCGTCAAGACTTCGAAGTAGAGATGCCAATAGCTCCTTTTACGCATTTTCTTTGCAAAAAGTATGGACGATGCCATGTTATGGGCACAGCAGATTAGCTATGACTCATATATGACGGCCACCTCGGATCCTTTGTCTAAAAAGGGATGCATTCTAGGAAGCTGAACGTCCCTGTTAGGACCTGAAGGACCAAGGTGGTACACGATGCCACGAACTGGAGATCTCAAGTCCACTTCGCAAATGTTTAGCATATCAATAATTTTAGCGATTTGCTGATCCTTCTCAACATCGTCTCCAGGCTCAACGGATGCAAGAAACAATCCATCCCTATCCATCGAAACCCTAGTGCATGGATCTTTGCCAAGGTAAACGTAGCTTGGAGGTGATATTATTTCCCCATCCAGCATGTTGAGTTTTTTCATGACATTGATTATTCCCCTAGTGCCTTCCTTGACGCTCTTTGGATAGATGTCCCACTGTCCTGCCAACTCGGCCACTAGAGCCGAGGCACCCATGTCCTCAACTGCTTCCGAGATCATCTTCCATGGCTCCTCCAGCAGCTCTAGTTCCTTTTTGTTGGTGCTCACCGAGATGAACCTTAGCCCGAATGCTTTGGCCAGTTCGAGAGATTTCTTCTTGGAACTCACTATTGTGCATGAGGCGCTCCATCTTTCATATGAATGAAGGTCTATGACGTAATCGGCCTTTTGTACTGCTTGTTCCCACAAATTATGTGCCAGTCTCTCAACTTCTGAGCCATTTGGACTGCCCGGCCAGATCCTGTTCATGTTCAGGCGAGGACGATTACCATAAGGTTCCTCCGGTCCGAGACCATAGTGGGGCCTTCTCTGGACAAGAGCGAGAGGATTGGCTACTGGGACGCCAATGAAAGTTCCCCTTAGGAGCTCAGGTTTGAGCAACTGGAGCATTTTTTCTATCGCGACAACACCGTTGATTTCCATGCCGTGCTGAGCAGCCTGGGCGTAGAGAACCGGACCATTTTCCTTGCCACGTACTATGCCTACTGGAGTGTTCACCCTCCTTCCATCCTCCAAGACGGTTGTCACATATCCTGTGCCCTTCCCGCTGCCCTCTATCGAAGCTGTACCGACATGCATTTCGATCTTCAGCCAAATCGCCCATTCTTTCTGCTTTTTACCCTTGCCCATAAAAGGCAATTCTATTTCGATTCAGCGGCAAGTTTTGTCCATTTGCTAGCCAAGTCGTCCCTAACGGGTTTGTATACCAGCTCATAAAAGTCACGCTGGGAGAGAAGCGTTTCCTTTGGAAACTTTTTCATCAGCTCAACTGCCTCTTTCCAGGCGTCTCTGTACCGACCGCCAAATCTTGCCTCGATCTGTCTCTCGAATTCAGCCTCTGTCTGGATTTCCCCGCCTATCGTAAAGTAGGTTCGTCTCTCCAACTTCTTCTTATATGCCATCTCGTCGCCCATGAAGTAGGCATTGGGTTTTTCCTCTATCGGCTTCATCAGTATCTCCTCGCCACTCCTCTTTCGAATGGCTTTCTCCTTGAAACCACGTTTCGCTGCAGCGTAGAATATGGCCCTGTTTAACCCCCAGCTCTTTGCGAGGTCGAGCGGCATTCCAAGTACGTAGGCCCTAGCTGCCTGCAATATCGCCATAACCTGAAACCTGCCAACTATTGAGCGCATTTCAAGCCAACTTACTGGAAGCCTGCTAAGATAAAAAGAAGATGGTTCGCCCAATGTAGATACATGCGAACAAGTAATGCGTGGTTCAATGGCAAAATGCTCACTTTAAGCAATCATTTTCACCTCTTGAGTGTAGAAACTGTAAAAGTTCCTCAAAATTCGTGATCCTTCCACGACCACCCTTTTTGTTGAAAAGTAGGGGAATCATTCCAATTTTCCTTGCTGGCTTAAAGTCCAAATCAGCACTATCGCCAACGAATACTATTTCTTCAGGCTTTAGATTTGAAACTCTTAAGGCCTCTTTGAAAAGCTTTAGATCTGGTTTGTAAGATCTCAACCTGCTCGAAACTATCTTGTAGTCGATGTATCCAAGCAGGCCAGCACGCTTCAAATGCGGGATAACGACATTCCAGTCCGCATTCGTTATGATGCCTGTCCTATATCCTGAGCACTTGAGTTTGGCTAGCATACGTCTTGCACCTGGAATCGCCTCCGAATTTTTCTCAGCAATCTTGTACCAAATATCAAGGACACTCTTGACATATGCTCTAGTGGGAATGAAGCCGAGTGAAACGAGTGAAAGGTGCAGGCTTTTTTCAGCCTGACTTCTCATCGTCTCGAAACATTTATCGGAAGTTGCACGATTTCTTCTCGACCACTCCATAGCCCAAGTTTCGTGAAGCTTCTTGATGTTGAGTTTTGGAAATCTTTTCTTCAATTCTCGATCTAGGTGTTTGTCAGCCTTTTTCCAAGATGCATAACTGAGGAGGACTCCTCCGACATCGAAGAAGATGGCCCTTATCCTCGTGCGATCCAAATCATTCCACACAGCTTAGAGATTACATATTTGGAACTGAAAAGTTTTCAATTAACCAACCTCTCAAGTTTATCATGCATTATTGGTCTACCATCTGACCAAGTAGATTCATCTTACAACGCCAGCAAGGAACTGGATAGAGTTGAAAAGTTCGAATGATTGAATCATGTCGGGAGCTTTGAAAGCGATCTTCCTGCCATCGATCCTTTCTACGAATGGCATATTTGATACGCAGTCAGCGTAAGATGGGTCTGTGAAAGTTATTTCAGTTCGAACTGGTGACTTTATTTTGAATGGTTTTTGGTTTGAGCTGGCTGATAATGAGGCGATAGCCCTTTTGGCTCCCTCCCGTATGAGCCTCCGTGCAGATGGTGGTGCAGTGCACTTTGCTGAAGAGCGGCTGATTCCTTCCTTGACCGATACCGTTTCCACTTCTCCAAGAAGCTCTCTGGCCTCGAGGCAGGCTGCCTTGTCACCTGTAACCATGACAACTGGCACGTCGTAGTGACCAGCGATTGCGGCATCTGTGCCAATTTCTCCAAGCTCCATGTCGTTGAACTTGAGGGAGAAGATGCTTCCGGTGAACGTGTGTGCCATTACGCCATTAAGAGTCCCAGCTTTGGAGTGGTAACCAATCAGGAGAGCTGCCCTGAAAGAGGAATCGATACCTGACATGTGGTTCTTTGGCTTGGGCTGACCGCTGATAAAGCTGGCTCTATGATCTATCTTTTCGGGCAAGATATTGCGCATGTTTCCATGGGCCTCGGTCACTAGGACATCTGTCGCTCCGCCGTCGAAAGCTCCAGCTATTGCGGCGTTCGCTTCGGCCGTTATCAACTCACGTTCTATCTGCCTGTCGGCAGAATCCCATTGTACCAATCCACTTATGCCTTCTAGATCTATGGAAATGAATACCTTCATCTTCTTCAAAGGGAGAAGCCTAACATTTCCTTATAACGGTTGTCTGACCATAGTTGCATATACATAGCCAAGTTGAAAAAAGCAAGGAAGAAATTCTCGAGCAATTGGATTGATTGTCGCAAGAGACATATAGGATTGGATCCTCTAGCTGCGTGCAAAGATGTGCCGTCTATTTGGTATGATCTCCAACGAGCCTTTAAGCGCTGAATGGTACCTCGTGGAAGCTGAATGTTCTTTGTTGCAGCAAAGCAGGGCAGATCCAGAAAGGCTTCAGGGAGATGGCTGGGGCATCGGTTACTATGTTGATGGTGCTTCATGTGCTGTTAGAAGTGAAAAACCCATCTATGTGGAGGTCGACAGATACAAATCCGTTGCCTTGAATACGAGGTCTAAAATAATCTTGGCACACATAAGGAAGGCTAGCAATCCAAGAGGATTACCTTCGGAGAAGCTCCTTTCGATTGAGAACTCACAACCGTTTTTCTTCAGGAACATCCTGTTTGTACACAATGGAACTATCAACATCCCAGATGAAGCATCGGAGCTTCTTGGAAATTATAAAGGGATGATCAAAGGGGTCAACGATAGCGAGATTTACTTTTGGTTTTTGGTGAAGTCAATTGATGATGGGGAAAGTGTCGAGGCAGCCTTGATCGGTTTTGAGGATGCTCTCCAGAAACTTTGGCGGGACTGTTTCCAAAGTCATCCAAAGAAGAGAAGGCCATATGTCGGGCTGAACGCGATCTTTAGCGATGGGGAGAAGCTCTATGCCTACTGCAGGTATTCGGAGGAAGACGGCGACTCGCCATCCATCTGCCTTCGAGACCAGCCAGTCTTCCAGATGTGTTTCCTGCCAGGAAACCCTTTAGTTGTAGCCTCTGAGAAGATGACCAAGAGCGATGAATGGATTCCATTGAAAAGCGGTCAGCTTTTAACCTCATGGGCCAAGGGAACGAAGGTAGAGCATAGAGTAGAGATGATAAGCAGAGTATAGTAAACCTTTGGAGTATAGCTATCATCAATTTTTAGTAAAGCCTATCTTGCCATGTTGATGGCAGGATGCTATGGCCTATCCCATCATACCAAGAAGGATTTTCCTAACTAGAGGTGTGGGAAAACACAAGGAAAAACTCCAAAGCTTCGAGCTTGCTTTACGAAATGCAGGCATTGCGAAGTGCAACTTGGTGGGGGTATCCAGCATCTTTCCGCCAGGTTGCAAGCTTATCAGGACCGAGGAAGGGCTCCAGTATATCAGGGCTGGTCAGATTCTATTTTCCGTATTCTGTAGCAACTCTACAAACGAACCCAACCGCTTGATAGCTGCATCGGTTGGTTTGGCGATCCCACAGGAAAAGACGATGTATGGCTACCTTTCGGAACATACCTCTTTTGGAGAGACGCGCAAGAAAGCAGGAGACTATGCTGAGGATCTAGCCGCAACTATGCTAGCTACAACACTTGGATTGAGATTCGATGTCGACGAAAGCTATGATATTAAGAAAAAACAGTGGCGCATCTCAGGTAAAATTGTGAAAACAACGAACGTTACGCAGTCCGCGGAAGGGGACAAGAATGGTCTATGGACGACAGTCTTCGCGGCTGGGGTATTCATCTAGAAACCAAAGGGGCAATTCCTAGTTCCGATAGCGACAGAGGTCACCTGCAAAGAATCTTCAATGCTATGATGATCAATGTTGCCAAGATTAGAATAGGCGATGTGGCTATGACGAAATCTCCACTGCGGTATACCCAGATTAAAAATGGTGGAAGCCTCTCCAGTTGGAAGGAAGGTATCCTCCGGAGTATGTAAGGCAGAAGTGCAAGCGCTATGCCGATCGCCACTATGATCAGACCCACAATCGTCATGTGTGGTAGGTCTTGCAACATGCGTTGAGAACGGTTGTGCACCCCGATATAAATTTTGGCAGGAAGCCTAAATTAGCTTGCACAAGGGTTGCGAAAAAGCCTCTTGATTCAAAATCGCTGGCAGGCATTTCATTGCTGAGCCATATCCAGAAAACTTGAAGAGGTATGGAGCGAGCCTAAACGCATCATGCCCATAGTGAGGCTTTTGGAAACGAAAAGGCATCCTTCTAAGGCAATATAACAAAAGGCAAACTATAGAGTATTCAGCCTACTCCCCAGAGAAGATCATCGAGGGCTGTGATAGATCTGCCTTCGAATGTAAAAACCTTCTCCCTCTCCCTAAGAGTCTTCATGATTTCCCCCATGCTCTTTTCCTCCACCCTGTACCTGTCCAAACCTTCATTTATAAAGTCGTAGTAAGTTTCCAAGACATATTCTTTGTCATCCCGAAGTTCCTCAACTCTTTCTGCACCCGGTACGAGAATCTGTGGCCGAAGTTCACTACGCGTCAGGAGTTCCTGTTGCTTGAAGAACCTCTTGATCTCCGAACCTTTCATCATCCTAAATATTAAACTGTCGACAGGAGAACCATCCAATAACCTGTCTACCCTGATCTCCTTCGGAGTGGGCCTTGTAACCGCGATGAAGCTCATTTAAGCTTCGCCCTGCATGGGCATCAAACATTTTTGAACTTAACTAGAAATATTATCCAGTTCCTTCCGTAGTAAAGGCAATTTTTGGCCCTGTGCCGTTACGCCTTTTAAAAGGGGATACTATTACTTACTTCTGTCAGTTTGATAGTCACAGTTGAATATATTTAGATCGAGCAGAGCCAAGGAGGGGCAGGAGAAAGAGAAATGCCAAGATTCAAGGGAATTGCGCAAAGGACAGTCTTGAGCAAAGAAGAGATGGAACTCCTTCTATCGATGCCGATGGAGGAGATAGACAATTGGAGCCCGGTCAAAGTAATTATATTTCCAGACACACGCTCTCTCTACGAAGCTTTCGCAAGATCTATAGCTACGCTGATCAAGAGAAACAATGAAAGTGGAAAGGAAACTAAGATAATATTGCCTGTTGGGCCCACGCCTCAATATCCATTGCTTGCAGAAATCACAAACAAGGAAAGGATTAGCTGGAAGAATGTTTGGACATTCAACATGGATGAGTATCTTGATTGGCAGGGCAGGCCGGTTCCAGAAGACCATCCGATGAGCTTCAAGGGTTACATGAAGAAGAACCTGTTTAATCTGATTGAACAGGAGCTCAGGATACCAAAGGAACAGACCATGTTTCCGGATCCATTCAAACCCGATGCTATCGATGACAAGATCGAGGAGCTTGGGGGTGTAGATATCGCTTACGGGGGCATAGGTTACCATGGACACATAGCGTTTAATGAGCCTGTCGACACATATTTCATCAGACTTACGCCCGAGGAGTTCAAGAGATCCAAGACGAGAGTCGTAACCCTAAATCCAGATACATTTGTAGTAAACAGTATATGCGGAATAGGGGGCAATCCCTATGGTCTTCCCCCTATGGCTGTAACAATAGGAATGAAGCCGATACTGGATGCGAGAAGGATAGAGCTCTACTGTGATGGAGGGGACCTTAACTGGCAGTTAGCCAGTTTCAGAATAGCGTGCATGCATCCACCAACTCTTGACAGACCAGTCACATTCGTGCAAGAACATCCGAATCCGAAGGAAACTGTGGCGATACATGCTGATGCAAGGACCGCAGCGCCAATAAGGATGGCACCAAAATAGCATAAAGAAAAACAGCCCAGAGGGAGGGGGAGGAGCTTACTAGCAGGTATTTAAGCGAGGGCGAAGCAACTGTAGAGCAAGCTGAGAAGGGCATGGCGCCTAATTTCAGTAGAGATTCCAGAAGGGCTGTGTGATGAACGAAGATCTGGTCTTGGTACTTGATTGTGGCTCGACAAACATAAGGGCTGTCGCGGTAAGCGCGAAGGGGGAGTTTGTGGCAAGCTCAAGCAAGGCCAACAGGTCGGTAGAGCAGCCCGGAGGAAAGGCTGGCTGGAAGATCTGGAATTTGGAAGAAATTTGGAGAAAGGTCAGTGAAGCATCAAGAGAAGTTGTGCGGAAAGTCGGAACAGATCGAATCGAGGCGGTCACATTGACGACATGGGGAGCTGATGGGGCTCCAGTCTCAAGGGATGGTACATTGACTTATCCTCCGATCTCTTGGCAGTGCCAAAGAACTGCAAGCATGGCCTTGGAGATAAAGAAGAGAATGTCCGCCTGGGAGATATACAAGATAACGGGCTATCAAGTAATTTCATTCAATACGATATTGAAAATGATGTGGTTGAGAAAAAATGTGCCAAAGGCATTGGACAGGGCGTACACCTGGCTGATGATGCCCGGGCTCCTTGCCTTCAAGCTGACAGATGAGTTCCACATAGAGCCGACAAGTGCATCTACAACCATGGCCATGGACCTTGGAAGGAGAGACTGGTCAAAAAGGCTCTTGGGACTTGCTGGCTTAGATCCAACTTTCTTCCCAAGGTGGAGCGAACCTGGAGATGTGATAGGTGAGGTTACGGCTGAAAGTGCGCGAGTGTGCAATATAAGAGCTGGAACGCCAGTAGTTGCTTCTGGACATGATACCCAGTTTGCACTTGTCGGCTCGGGAGCGAAGCCCAACGAGATTGTACTTTCAAGCGGAACCTGGGAGATCCTAGAGGTGCGCGTTCAAAGTTTTAGGCCCAATAGGGTGGGATTCGAGGGAGGAATGATAATAGAAGCGGATGCAGAAAAGGGCCTTTGGAATCCGCAGCTTCTAATGATGGGCTCTGCCGTCCTTGAATGGATCAGGGAAAAATTCTACTCCAATCTTGGTGGCAGGGACTACAGGACCATGATCGAAGAGGCAGCAAGCGTATGTGCAGGATCTGGGGGCGTAATGGTTGTTCCAAGCTTCGTTCCTGATAGCGGTCCAACAAGAAAGTATGGGACGAAAGGCATGATTCTAGGATTGACACTGCCAGCCTCTCGATCGCATGTGTACCGTGCTTCTCTTGAGGGGCTTTCTTACCAGTTGCGGCTCGCACTCCAGACGATCGAAAAATCTGTTGGTTTCAAGGCAAAGGGGATACGTGTAGTTGGAGGCGGTTCGAGAAACGACCTCTGGAATCAGATCAGGTCTGATGTTACCGGCCTTCCAGTTACAGTTATGGAACAAAGGGAAGCGACTGTTCTTGGTGCAGCGCTTACAGCATTCGTGGGGATAGGGCGGTACGGTTCCATCGGTGAAGCCTTAAGAGCCATCAAGTTAAGGAAGAAAATTTTCAGGCCGAGCAAGGATAAAAGGACATATGAGAAACTTTTCCGAAAGTTTAAGGAGCTGCCTCCGAAGCTTGCGGGATTTTTTTAAGAGAAGGGGCATGATGAACATAATAGATGAGCCGGCATATAGGGACAAGAAATTCGTTTTCAAGGACAGGTTGCAAGCCGCTGAGATCTTGGCAGAAAAGCTGAGGCGATGTATCGCCTTTAATGTTGATACTCAGCTTCTTGCTGTGCCTTCTGGTGGAGTGCCAATAGGATACGTGATTGCGAAGAGGCTGAATTTCGCTTTCGACGTAATAGTGGTAAGGAAGATACAGATACCATGGAACAAGGAGGCGGGATTCGGAGCCGTGACCTGGGATGGGGAGGTTATGCTAAATGAAGGATTGGTTAGGAGCCTTGGGCTTGGTGCTGAGACAGTGGAACGTTCGATACTCCAGGCTCGAGACTCTGTTCGAGAAAGGGTTCGGAAGTTCAGGGGAGATGAGCCATTTCCAGAGTTGAAGGGCCTCATTGTGGTTTTAGTGGATGACGGATTGGCTTCGGGCTTTACGATGCTCGCTGCAGTAAATTGTGTTCGCAGAAGATCTCCGAAGGAAATTTTGGTTGCCGTGCCTACGGCATCGAGCACCGCGGTGGAGCTACTTGAAGATAAAGTTGACAAGCTGGTTTGCCTGAACGTGAGGAGGGGCCCGATCTTTGCAGTTGCAGATGCCTATCTGAACTGGCACGATCTGTCAGATGAAGAGGTTATGGCGTACCTGGCTGAAATCCGAGGTGTTTCGAAGCACCCCCAGCCAAAAAGCTGATAGCTTCCAATTGATATGGTTGCGTTGAATGATCATGATGGACCTATCGAAGTACCGCATAGTTGACCTATCTTCGGAGATTGTGCCAGGAGTTCTGAGTGGGGAGCGATACATCCATGGAACATCTAGAAGAAGGTTTGAACTTAGGAGGTTCGTTTATGCACCAGATGGGACATTCATGAACTGGGTTTACACAGAAACGCACATTGGGACGCATGTCGAATGCCCTTCGCATTATTTGGAGAACGGCAAAGATGTTTCCTCTCTTCCATTGAGTACCTTTATGGGGGAGGCTGTGGTTGTGAATGCGAAGGGCAGGCGAGCAGAACCAATCACACCTGTAGATATGGAGTCCGGAGGGGTCGCTGAGGGGGACATCGTTTTGATGTTTAGCGGATGGAGCGGGGAGGACAAGCCATTCATTGGAAAGGAAACTGCGAAGTGGCTGCGTGAGAGGAAGGTGAAGATGATAGGAGTTGACGACTCCATAGGCGTTGAAGCTAGGGGTTCGATGGCAACGCACGATTACCTTCTGAGAAGTGACATACCCATAATAGAGGGGCTCTGCCACCTCGAAGAGTTGAAAAGGAAGAGGGTCTTTTTCATCGCCCTTCCGCTAAGGGTGAAGGGCCTTGACTCATCATGGGTTAGAGCTGTAGCACTGGAGGAAATTTAACCACAATCAGGAAGACGGGGGCTCCATCCGAGTATTGCGCCAACCGATCCCTTGTTCAAAAGAATCTTGACATAGATACCAGAGTCTGGCACACCAAGCTTAAGAACATTAAGCCTGTCCAAATGGTGGTCGATATTGAATGGATAGATCGATTAAAATAAAACTTTACTTAAGGAGAAGGGAGGTAACATGCGCAATTTTATTCCTTCTCTCCTTTGCTATAATGCATACCGTTTTTGTTGCCGATTGGAAGCAGAAGGATTGCAAGCTTAAGGTCATAATCGTTGCCGATGACCCTGTCGACGTTAAGATCTACCTGCCCCCCGATTATGATGTGAGGGACTCAACTCCGAAATCGAATGTTGAGTCGATTAATGTCGAAGTATCTTCTGGAGATATCATGATTCATGGCAAAAGTAACAATAATTTAATCGTTATCGATTTTGAGAAAATAGGACTTTTAAGATCGATGCTCAATGCTGATGAAATGAATCCCATTGAGGTCGTTGCTGTTGGGAACGTTACAATCTACTGCCACCTTTTCGTTCTGTCTGAGACAAAAATTGGTGAAGTAGTGTGCTACAGTATGGTCTATGCAGTACAAAACATGAAAGGTGTAGTAACCCCCATATTTGGAAATTTTGCAAATGAGAAGGTACGGACGAGAGACTGTGCTGTCTGGTTCTCAATGGCAATCTCTCTTCTCTTATTCATGTTATTGTCCCGTGTACTGCGAATCACTTGGGCGGAAAGGCTTCCCATCTTAACATGCACCCTAACTGGTGTGATGTTTGGATTGTATTTATATGCCGGAACTGGATTGGACATCCTGATGGCCGATAGCTTCTCGACACCTAACATATTAACGGTTCTAGCGCTTGGATCTCTCCTTCACTCCAGTTTCTCGCATCTCTTCAATGACTTCTTCCTCGGTTTTCTCCCTGCAGGAGTGGCGTTCGAAAGTGGATTCAGGTGGAAAAGTAGAAAAGCGATGGCCGAGACCTATTTGGCTTCGTTCTTCCTCTTCAACCTCCTTATCACGGCAATCAGTTATCCAATGCATGGCATTCCGCCCATGGGGTCTTCTTATCCGGTCATATCTTTGGCTACGGTCCTTGTATCTTTGCTCTTTATATTCAGGGAAAGGATTGTGTCAGATGCTGCTGAGAAAAAGGCCTCAGCCAGGCTTGTCATTCTATGTGGATTTGGATCCTATCCTCTCCTGCGAGGCATATATGATTGGCTGGGATATATTATCGAGTACCCGACGAATCGAGGAGTTGTAGGAGAGGGAGCGAGCCACCTAATGGTTTTTGCATTTACTTTATTTATCGCCTTTTCTGCTAGAGAGTATTTGGCCAAGCAGGAACTGATCCTAGGAGTATGAAACCAATACTGAGTAAAGTCTAGTAGGTTAGGTCAAGTCTCTGATACGTTTCGCATGACGGGTTGCAAAGATCTTGGGGCAGATCTGGAGCAGCTTTTCCTATCACTGGGACGAATTTGATAACTGTTATTAGATGCTCTATCGGCTTCGGGGTCATGGAAAAATGCAATGAATTAGATTTGAGAATTGAGATGCCGAATCTAAGAACGCCGATGTCGTTTATAGTGGACGATTCGGCGCCTTGCATAAATCCCCTCTACTACTACAGGGTGCAAGTTGGACCATCGACGCCTGAATATTACAGCGAGATGAAGGGAATACCGAACGATTTTCTACGCGAATTCGTCGAGATCGTGGTCGAATATGGGGTCAAGGGAAAGTTCACCGTGATACCTTTTCCAGCTGGACTTGGAAGCATCGAGACTTGGCTGCAGGGTTACAGCGTGAGTGAGATGAGGGAGTGGCTGGATATCGTAAGGCAAAAGCTTCTTGATTACTTCGACATCACGCCAGAGATGCTTACCCACACTCTAGCATTGAACTTGGAGACGAATGCAACGATTCCATCAGCCGAACAGGAGGATTGGCACAAGAAACAGAACTTTGAGACCCTTGTCCCATACATCTCGAGGGCGCTCGAGATATTGCGAGATGCAAGACTTTCTCCCAATGGAGTTACATCTCCTGGAGCTTTTGGATATACGATCGAGGGCGATTATGCCAGAGCGGTACTGGAGGCCGAGAAACGCGTGAATGGAAGGAAGGTAGCCTGGTACTTCCTGCATACAGAAGAAGAATCAAAGATCGTAATGCCGAAACTGATGTACATGGACAGGTGGAAAGGCGAAGCAGTTGTCAGCATGGTAAGTTGCAACGATGACTGGATCTGGGAGACGATGACCCAAGATGTCCGCTCCAGGTGGAAGGAAGACCTCATATCCACCTATGCTGACAAGTACATCTCTTCAGATGGCAGGTCTGGGAGACTTGTTGAGGTTCTGAACGCTGGTAGTTACGTGGCATTCCACACTCACTGGAACTCACTCTACTCCAATGGAGCAAAAATCGGCCTAAGGGTGATGCATGAAGTATTTAATCGAATTAACTCTTTGCTGGGAGAAAGGATTCAGTGGATGAAGTTTAGCGAGGTTGCCATGCTGACAGCAGCTGCCAAGTCACTGAATTTTAAGATCGTAGAAAAGGAAGATGAACTGGCTCTAGAACTTGACTCGCCCTTTCCATGCCAGAACCTTACAATCAGCTTCAGATATGGAGGAAAGGTCA
>Ga0123519_10005446_pt1 | contig 20287 bp, 16 predicted proteins | sample YelNatPaOPRAMG02_FD_87396 | JGI IMG/M metagenome (GOLD analysis project Ga0123519, IMG submission 87396) | Hot spring microbial communities from Yellowstone National Park - Yellowstone National Park OP-RAMG-02 (version 2) | ecosystem: Environmental > Aquatic > Thermal springs > Hot (42-90C) ...
CGCCAAAAGATATAGCCACTAGAGCTGCAGCCTTTCCGACCACCCTGTCTGCAACAATGCTACCATTCAGCAAGAAGGGGTCAACCTCCTCTGTGGCCTTGAGCAGCCCAGCCAATCCCGCTTCTTTACTAGAGTATACAGTAATGCCGCCATTCGAGATTATCAATGCCTTGCCCTCTTCTTCAAGCCTTTTCAGAAGTTCTTCAGCTTTCTCGCCCTTGCTGGAAGAAGATGAGTTCCCATTGTGGATTTTGATTCCGAGAGTATGGCCAAGAATGGATTTCAATCCAAGTTTGGAGAGCGCTCCGAAGATCGATAACATCTCCCAGACATAATCGGTCGAGCACATGTATCGGACGCAAACCAAATTTGCTGAAACATTTGGCCAACAAAGAAGTGGCAGCATCTTCGCGTTTTTGGTCCAAATATTGAATATATGTGTTGCGCTATTGTCCATTGGTAACTCAAATCTTCGAAAACTTCATAAAACAGGATGCACCATACCGAATTCGATGATCAGAAGATCGAGGTTTAGCGTCTCCCTCCCAAGCCATCTTGTTGACGAATTCGATTTACTAGTGAAGAGGATGGGTTACGCCTCAAGATCAAAAGCAGTCCACGACGCCATATCGGCCTTCATAGTTGAGAATAGAGCCTCAGGGAAGGGCGAGTATGGAGCTGGAGCTCTCGTCTGCTTATACTATAGAGATGTGAAAGGCTTGGTCGAACAGATAGAAGAGGAGCAGCACAGGTATTCGATGATAATAGCTTCCTCTTTACACATAGCATTGGACTCGAAAAAGTGCATCAGGATCTTTGCGGTTCGGGGGCGAAGGGAAGAGATCTCAAAGTTTGCTCAGGATATTCGTACCAAGAGGGGAGTGAGACACTTAAAGGTAGTATTAATGTCTTGACAGCTAGCGCAGCATCAAAAAGCCTTACTTTGCTATGTCATTTTCAGGTTTGAATTGTAAAAGATTCCGCTCGTCCTAAATTCAGCCAGAATAACCATCCATCTCGCTAAGCATTGCGCATCAAGTGAAACTAAGCATAACGGGAATGTGTTAACAAGACTCTGGATCCATCGAAAGCCTTTGCATTGTAGCTATTTGAAGTCCAATATGCCTTACAAAAAATCATAGGGTTCAAGCAGAAGGCAGCCATATCAACCTACAAGTATTTATACGGGAGCAAAAAGCTTAGGGCATGCTAGGAGGAGTTCGAATGAAAAAGTTTGCATCCGTAACGGCTATCTTCCTCTTGATGCTCGCCTCTTCCGCAACGCTAACGACGAAGGGAGAGAAAGTAACGCTTGTAATAGCATCTCCACACAATGAGTTCATAAGGAACGAGTTCACGAGAGCCTTCAGAGAATACTACAATGCTACCTATGGTGTCGATGTAGATGTACAGTGGCCAGATCTTGGTGGAACATCGGCGATCCTGACTACCATCGAAGCAAGGTACCAGAAGACGCCTGATAGTATAGGGATCGACCTGATGTTTGGCGGTGGCGTCGATCCATTCATCAAACTTGCAGACGAAGGGCTTCTCGTACCATATAAGTTGCCTGACGAACAACTTGCGCTGATACCAAGCAACATAGCGGGCATACCTATGTACGACCCAGAGTATAGGTGGTATGGAGCAGCGCTCTCTGGTTTTGGCATAGTATATAACAAGGCGGTCATACAGGCTGAGGGCCTTTCAATTCCAAGAACATGGGCCGATTTGACGAATCCAATCAACAAGGGTTGGGTTGGATCTGCCGATCCTGGAGAGAGCGGGAGCACGCACATGTGCTACGAGGTAATCTTGCAGGGATACGGATGGCAGGAGGGATGGAGGGTTTCAACAATGATGGGGGCGAACATCAAATCTTTTCCAGCAAGCTCAAGTACGATACCAAGGATGGTGGGCGCTGGCGACCTTGCTTATGGCCTTGCAATCGACTTCTATGCTTGGAGCGAGGTCTCTGCTAGAGGTGCGGACAAGATCGGCTACGTGATGCCCGAGGGCTTGACGGTCGTTAATCCAGACAGCATCGCCATACTGAAGGGAGCTCCGAATCTCGAGGTAGCTAAACAGTTCGTGTCATTCGTGCTTTCCAAGCAGGGACAGAAACTCTGGATGCTTCCAAAGGGAGATCCAGAAGGGCCGAAGGACAATTTGTTAGGAAGGATGTGTGTTATCCCAGAGCTATACAACGAGCTTCAAGGAAGGACTATCGTTCCATTCAATCCCTTCGAGATGAAAAGTTCGCTTCAGTACAATGCCACGAAGGGTTCCATCAGGTATACCATTCTGAATGACCTCATAAGGGCTTTGATAATCGACTCCCACGAGGACCTTGTGGCAGCTTGGTCAACAATAATCTCTACAAACGAAACGCTCAACCGGGCTGGCATCAAGTCTGCAACGATCGCAGAGGCGATAGACAGGCTTTGCGCCGTTCCTGTTACAGAGTCGGAGGTTGAAGAGCTTGCAGCGAATTGGAGCGACCCCCAGTTCAGGAACAGATACATCCAGGAGTGGCATACGTTTGCAAAACAGAAGTACGCTGACGCAATAGAGCTAGCAAGGTCCGCAGGTGCAGATCTCGTAGCTTCCTTCCAAAACCAGATAGCGCAACTGAAAACAACTGCTCAGAACAACCTGTATGCTGGCATTGGAGGCGGCCTTGTCGTGGGCTTGATCGTAGGGTTTGCATTCTCGCTCTTCTTGTCACGAAGAAGGGAAATGGCTGCTGTCAAGAAGTAGGACAGCAGCTCACATCCTTTTTTCAAGCGAGTCAACGTTTTTCTATCTCTGAAAGTAGTATTGGGATAGGAGAGACACCAAGGGAGGCAAAGGCATGGTCGCCGTAGAGCTAAGTCATATCACAAAAACTTTTGGAAAGACGACCGCTGCCAAGGATGTCTCTTTCCAGGTCAGGCAGGGGGAGCTCTTCTTCCTTCTTGGTCCAAGCGGCTGCGGCAAGACTACGATACTTAGGATCATCGCCGGATTTTACAAACCTGACGAGGGGAAGGTTTTTTTCGACGGCCGTGAGATGAACTCGGTTCCTACACACAAGCGGAACGTCGGAATGGTGTTTCAGAACTACGCCCTTTGGCCCCACATGACTGTTTACGACAACATAGTTTATGGACTGAAGGTGAGGCATGAACCTGCAAGCGAGTGCGTGAGGAAAGCGAAGGAGGTGCTCAGGGTAATGAGGATGGAGGAGCTTGCATTGCGCTACCCGAACCAGCTCTCTGGTGGTCAGCAGCAGAGGGTTGCCCTTGCTAGGGCACTTGTCATAGAGCCAAACGTTTTGCTTCTCGACGAACCTTTGAGTAACCTTGATGCTAAGCTTAGGCTTGAGATGAGGGGGGAGATAAAGAGGATCCAAAGGGAATTGCGCATAACTTCGATCTATGTGACGCACGACCAAGAGGAAGCGCTTTCGATGGCTGACAGGATGGCCATAATGAACTTCGGGAGAATAGAGCAGATCGGTTCTCCAATGGAACTGTACAACAATCCAGGAAATAAGTTCGTTGCAGGTTTCGTGGGCGAAACGAATTTCATTTCGGGCGTAATAGAAGATTGTGCTTTACCTGATGGACATTGCTTGGTGCGCCTATCTCCAAAGTTGAAAATTCGGGCAAAAAAGGAGAAAAGCTTAGGTGAGGGGCAGCATGTTGTCTGCTCCATAAGGCCGGAGATGATCCAGATCCACGATAGGGCACCTGTCGAGAAATCGAATACATTCGGTGCCAGGATCCTTTCCCTGGAGTACTACGGAACGGTAGAACATTACTCACTCGAGGTCGAGAATGGTTTCGTGGTTAAGGCCACGAGGTATAGTCCAAGGCTTCATGAGAGGAAGCCTGGCGATCTCGTATACTTTTCTTTCCACCCTGAAGACGTAAAGCTGTTTCCAGAATAGGAGGCCTAGGCCTTTGCTCCGAATAAGACTTGGACAGGAGATCGATAAGGGTTCATTCTTAATTTTCCTCCTAATAATGGCCTTTCTATCCGCTTTCCTCATCTACCCGATAATTTATGTATTCGTCAACTCATTCTTCATCGGGGGCAATATTTCTCTCTATTACTTTGAATCGATGATCCAGGACCCACTGTACAGGGAGAGCATTGTAAACAGCCTCACAATAGGCCTTACTGCTACAGTGCTTACATCTCTGATCTCCATTCCCCTCGCCTTTCTGATGGTGAGGTATGATTTTCCGCTCAAGAGGCTTGTGCAGGGCTTGCTGCTCGTCCCCCTTGTCATGCCACCATTCGTTGGAGCGATCGGCATGGTGCAGCTGTTCGCCCGATACGGAGCGGTCAACATCCTGCTGATGAACCTAAAGCTAATCTCAAGGCCCATCGACTGGTTCGGAGGTGGCTTTTGGGGTGTTGTCCTGCTAGAGGCCCTTCACCTTTACCCATACCTTTACCTAAATGTGGCTGCTGCACTTTCGAACATCGATCCTACACTAGAAGAGCAAGCTGAGTGCCTCGGCTCGAGCGGTTTCAGGCTTTTCAGGACGATCACCTTCCCATTGGTGCTCCCTGGATACTTTGCAGGCGCCATCATAGTCTTCATATGGTCCTTTACAGATCTTGGGACACCACTAATCTTCAACTACAGAAAAGTAGTTCCAGTTACGATCTTCTCGATGGTGCGCGACATATGGCAAAATCCGATGGGTTATGCGTTCACAGTCATGACGCTCTTCATATCGGTCGCGTCGATCGTTATCGCTAGGAGGTACATTGGGTCGAAAACTTACGAGATGATGAGCAGGGGGCACTTCACCCCTAGGATCTCCCGCTTGAGGCGCTGGAAGATCGTGCTTGCATACATCTTCCTAGGCACGCTGATTCTGGCTGCCCTTACGCCCCAGATCTCGGTAGTCCTGATATCCTTCGCTGAGCAATGGTTCTTTTCTCCTCTTCCCCAGTCTTGGACGACACGTTTCTACGAAACCGTGGCGACCCATCCATTGACCGTTGGAAGTATCCGGAACAGCCTATTCTACAGCCTATCAAGCACCGCCATAGACATCGTCCTTGGGTTGGTTATTGCTTACCTCCTTGCGAGGAAGAGGTTCCCAGGTAAGGATGTGCTCGACTCCACGGTCATGTTGCCCCTCGCCCTTCCCGGCATCGTCCTAGCTTTTGGATATGTTACGGGCTTCTCTGGAACGATTCTTGATCCGTTCATCGATCCAACGGTCCTGCTCATCGTAAGTTATGCTGTGCGGAGGCTTCCTTATTCTGTGAGGGCTGCATATGCTGGCTTCCAGCAAACGAGCGTCTCTCTGGAAGAGGCATCCCTGAGCGTTGGGGCTTCCCCCATCAGGACGATAATTAAGATAACATTTCCGCTGATACTCGCTAATGTGATCGCCGGCGGCATAATGTCCTTTTCAGCTGGAATGATGGAGGTAAGCGACAGCCTGATCTTGGCGATGAAGGACCAGTTCTTCCCGATAACAAAGACGATATACGAACTCGACCTAAGGCTTGGGGACGGTCCTTATGTGGCAAGCGCGCTTGGCATCGTTGGCACCATAATCGTTTCAGCTTGCATCCTAGTTGCAAACAGGCTGCTGGGCAGGTCCATGGGTGAGCTCTTCAGGGCATAGAGCAGCAATAAAGCAAAGCTTAGGGTTGAAGAGCTTACTTCGCCAAGTTCACTGGAGCTGCCGCAATAGCTGGGATCTCGAACTTCCACTGTCCGTCTTCGAATAGAGCTGATTCGATTGAATATTTTTCTGCTGTTCTGATGTCAAGCTCAAAGAAAGAGAAGCCCTTTATGAAGTCTTTGTGGGCAAGGTCCGTGAGGAGGTCTAGCAGGGAAGACAGCTCGCTTGTCGGAAGGTATGCCCTGATTATGAGACTATTGAATCCAACCTCCTTCTGATATGCCAATGCAAATGGAAGCCCCTTCAGTCCAGCAGCGAACGTTCCCAACTCCCTTCCGCTCGGAAACTCCACCCTTAGATCTATGAGGCGGGAAACTTCTGGCGGGAATGCAAGTATCGTCGGATAATGTCCTCTTAGCACTCCAGATCTCTCGAGCTTCTCGTACCTGTACTTCACTGTCGGAACAGATACTCCCGCTGCTTTTGCAATTTCTGAGAACGCAATTTTTGGCTGCATATGGATCTGTTCAACTATGAAAATATCGAGCTTGTCGCAGATATTGGTGTAGTCCCTAGGATCTTCCAGCTCGATAGGCGGGCTCTCAGTCAATCTTTTTCGCACATCGCTCCACTTGTATATCCATACCTTCGCCGAAGGGTCGTACCACTCGAGGGATGGACCACAAGTGTGCTGCTCGCCGAGTAAATGAAACGTGAAATCCTTGATCAAACCTTCCTGTTGCATCTTGCCCAGAAACTGCCTGAATTGCCCAACGGACTTCTCAGGGATCCGCCAGACAAAAAGGTAGCTTAGGTTTGGAGTCAGAAGCCTGTAAAATTTCTCGAAGTATCTGATCGACTTGAGCTTACTAAGGACGATATCGTGACTATTCATGTGGGGATATACGATAGTCGATATTCTCTTCAAACCCATCTTGTTCCATGTAAACTGAGGTTCAAACTCCAGGTGGCACTTCTCCTCTAGCATCTTCATCCTGTAGTAGATCGTGGATTGGGGAAGACCTAGCTTTCGCGCAGCTTCCATCAGATTCCTTGGCCCGCCGTCTATGAGAGTCTGAACAATCTTCACACCTATATCATCTAAAAACTTGAATGAATCGTGAAAATCCTCAAAGCTCTTTACGAACGAATAAGGATAATTTAATTCGGGCAATGCGTTTTCCTCAGTTTATATTCCACTAACTAAATAGAAAACTATATAATGTTAATCTATTCCAATGCAATATAGAACCTTTTTATCATAACGGAGATGGCTTTACTGGACCCAACGGCGCGCACCTCACCCTTCAATGTTTCTTGAGTAAGGATCCATATATATAATTTTTCCTAACTTCCTTATATTATTGGGATTGTAGGATTTTAAGTGTCTTTGCATTAATGAAGTAAATTCTATGAGGAAATGCGTTATATGTCTCTAAATTAAGTATTTAGAAGAGTTGAACGTTAATATTCTTCAATAGAGCCAATCTAATCTATTTTTAAGTCTAAAATATTGAAAGGTCAAAATTCTGACAGAATTGAAAAGGAAAAGTTGGCTCAGGCTTTCCTTGTTGTTTTTCTTCACTCAGATCCCTTTGCATAATTCCAACCGTTTTTTCGCATAAGGTAATGGACCAGACATATAGCGTAGGTCGCTGGTTGTCTTGCTGGCGAAAGCATGGGGGAATCTATCTCCAAAGATGCAAGGAGGCTGGGCTTTAACGAATCTTCCCTCAGAGCCGCTTTTCATGTTCTCAGGAGCGCTGTTTCCTCCGGGATTTTCCCAGGTTTTGTCGCTCTTGTTGTAAGAAGGCAGAAGATCATAGCAAAAGCCTGCTTTGGAAATAGGATGCTTATTCCTGAGAAAAGGAAGATGGAGCTCAACACAATCTTCGATGTGGCCTCCCTTACGAAGATCGTAGTCACGACAACACTCGTGATGAAGCTTGTGGATGAAGGAAAGCTCTGGCTAGGAGCCCGTGTCTCCGAACTATTGCCAGAGTTCTCGTCTGAAAAAAAGAAAGCCATCACCATCAGGAATCTCCTAACCCACACTTCAGGCCTTCCAGCTTGGGTGCCATTCTTCAAGCAGGCTGTAGGGAGGGAAAATGTGCTCCGCCTCGTCCTATCCACCGATCCTGAGTGCCCTCCAGGAACTAGGGAGGTCTACAGCGACCTTAACTTCATCCTGCTTGGGATGGTTGTTGAGGAGGCTCTTGGAAAAAGGCTTGATTTAGCAGCACGCGAAAAAATTTTCCTGCCGCTTGGCATGGTGGACAGCTTCTTCAATCCTCCTCGCTACCTTTGGGAAAGGGTGGCCGCAACAGAAAAGATGACGCAAGAACCTAGGTTGGGAAAGGTTGTACTTGGTGAGGTCCACGACGAGAATGCATATGCAATGGAGGGTGTCGCAGGTCATGCTGGACTTTTCACGACAGCTGGCGACCTTGCAAAGTTCTCAGCCATGATACTTGGTCTAGGGGCATTTCGAGGAAAAAGGGTGCTTTCTTCGCATGCTGTACGATTGATGACCCGTTGCCAGAACTTGAGCGGCTGTTATGGTCTTGGCTGGATGACAAACAAAATGGGAGACGCTGGAGACCTTTTCTCAGAGCTTTCATTCGGACATACGGGCTTCACTGGGACATCGCTTTGGATCGATCCGGAAATTGAGATATCAACTATTTTGCTAACAAATGCAGTCCATCCAAGCAGAGAACATAAAAGCCTTGCCGGTGTGAGAGCGCGCTTCAACAACGCCGTAGTGGCATCGATGGAAGGAGCATGAAATGCCAAGAGTCAGAGCTCCAGAAAAACTGATCGAGGAGATACCGCTTAGGAAACTTATCGGGCAGACTCTAGCTTTTTCTCCGGAAAGCTATTCTGAAGAGCTTCTCAAGCTGCTTGAGGAAACGCATGCAGGGTCTCTCATCTTTGTCTCTCGAGGAGTTAAGAGTGGGAATGATGCAAGGAAGCTTACTGAGAGCCTTCAGCAAACTTCCGAAAAGGATCAGCATGCTATTCCCCTTTTCATATGCGCTGAACAGGAGGGTGGATTTTACAGTCTCCCTCCAAAAGCAACACAATTCCCATCCAGCATGGCAGTTGCTGCGTCCAGGTCTGTGAGGCATTGCTATGACATGGCTTTCGCTTTGGCCCTGGAACTTCGCTCAATAGGGGTTAACATGAACCTGGCTCCAACTGCCAGTTTGGTACACAGTTCAGATGATCCACTTGGAATCGATTCTTTTGGCGAAGATGCAGCGCTCGCGACAAAACTTGCCAGCTCTTTCGTTAGAGGCCTGCAACATGGAGGCGTATCTGCAGCAGCAAAACCCTTTCCTGTGCGCTGTGGTGCTGAACAGGAAGGCGAACTTGTTGTCCCGCAGCCCATCGATAGGTTGCTTTCACTCGATCTGAAACCTTTCTCAGAATGTTTGCGCGTTGGTACCGATGCTGTTCTCATCGGAAGGGCCAAGATTCCAGCTGTAGACCCGAACGAAGTTTCAATCCTTTCGAGCAGGTTCGTAACGGGTTTCTTGCGCAACAGACTGGGTTTTGGAGGTTTGATTATGGCAGACCTAAGGGGCAAAGGTGCTGCAAAACTCGATACAAGGAAGGCTCTGGAGGCAGGCAACGACCTTTTGATAATCGACAATGAAAACTTGGCGCAGGCATCGGAAGAGATTCTAGCATATGCCCGGAAGAGTCGCGTTTTCACAAGGAGGGTAAAGGAGGCTGCTCTCCGCGTACTGAGGCTGAAATCGAAGAGGCTCAACAGATTCAGGAGGCCCAGCATGGCAACATATGGCGCAACACTTCATCTTAGGCTTGCGCAGAAGATAGCTAACGAATCTGTAACAGTTGCCAGAAATGCTGGAAATATTCCATTGAAGGATGAGGGGGCCATCCTATTAGTATGCCCCAAGCTTGATGAATCGTTAGAAACAGGACCGAGCGCGCTTTTCGATGTGATGAAGAAGTTGGGGCATCAGGTCAGGGGCTGTCCGGTAAGCCTCAATCCAACCAGGGAGGATGTTAGGAGGGTTATGGAGGAGGCGAAGAGGTCGGAGAACCTCGTCATATGCTCCATTGATGGGCACCGAAACAAGGAGCTTGCGGAATTGATTAGGCGCTGTCTGGAAATAAATCCTGCAGCCATAGTGGTTTCTATGGGGAACCCGCATGATCTTAAGCTACTTCCAGCCCAGAACTGTCTAGCAACATTTGGCTTGTCAAAGCTTTCTATGGAAGCTACAGCTGGAATCATACTTGGGCATTTGAAACCTTCTGGAACGATGCCGGTAAATCTCTCCTAGCTACAAAAGGGCCAATTTCAGCTTTTTTTGGAGATTCTCGACCCTTCATTGCAAGATTAGATTTATATGTAAGTAGGGAGTTGAAATGTCGAGAAACTCGAATATGGGGGAAATCTGCCCAACCTGTGGTCTGCCCCTGGATATGTGCATATGCAAGGAGATTAGCAAGCAGCAGCAGAAGATTACGGTGCGCTTGGAAACCAGGAAATTCAACAGAGACACAACCATAATCGAAGGGCTGGACGAGAAGGACTTCGATCTGCAAAAGTTGGCCAAGCAACTGAAGACCTTATGCGCCTGTGGCGGAACGGCTAAGGACAAGTACATAATGCTACAAGGAGACCAGCGTCAAAAGGTTACAGCATATCTGGAGACCCTGGGTTTTCCAAAATCCAACATAAACACCATCTAGGTTCGTCATCCTAGAGTGGAACGAACTCCGGTTGTTAAGCTAGGCATAAGAATCTTAAAGAACCTAACTTGGCTAAGCTGAACCTAACCTGAATAGATTAGACCAACGCATATTGAATTTTCCCTCCCTCCAATTATAAACTCTTTTAAGTATGATTTTGGGCACACTACAGTTAGGGCAAAGGTATTGGGTGAAAAGATACTCAAGAGGATAGAGGAAGGACAAAGTACCTATGAGAAGATCCTGAGGTACATCCCAGGCTATAGAGGGTACAAGCAGAAGGAGATCAGGAGGGAAACGGACAGGCTCGTCAGGAGCAGGGTTGCATCATTTGTCGAGAGCGGCAGGAAAAAGCTGGATAGAGTTCTGGGAGCCATAACAAAGGAGAGGGTCGACGAGAGGGCAAGAAGGGTCGACCGTTTAACGAAGGAACTAACGATGCTCGTGGAAAAAATTAGGCATGCTTCGCATGGTTATGCTGGCCTCTTCGACGCCATAAAGGTCCGGGAGGTCGAGCTTGACAACCTGGTAAAATATGATGCCTCCTTGGCCGAGCTTTCGCAGAAGGTGGACGAAACTTGCCAATCTGCCTTATTGGCAGCTGAGCAGAGGCAGTTCGACAATCTTGACAAGGCCCTGGATATGGTGGATGAGTATACAGGGCGGATGGAGGAGATGCTTTCGAGGAGAGACGAAACAATTCTCGGGACAGTGAGAGATGATGCCACAGATCATTGAATGGGCGAATCCTGCACCAGAAGATGTCATGTTTGTACATCCATCAGAGGCCATAGAGTGGGGATCTGTGCTCGTGGTGAATGAGCAGGAGGTAGCGGTTTTCTTCAGGGATGGTAAATGTTACGATGTCTTTGGTCCAGGAAGGCATGTTCTTACAACATTGAATTTACCACTGCTGACGGGCATACTTTCGAAAGTCGTCGGTTATGGGCAATCGCCATTCAGGGCTTTCGTTGTCTTTGTCTCGACAAAGGAGTTCAATGGAAAGTTTGGTTTCAGGGCTCAGACGACCGACCTTGCGCCTCTGATGGCTCACGGTGGATACTGGTTCAAGGTTGAAGATCCGACGATCTTCATAACCGAGCTTGCAGGAAGGAAGGTGCACCTTTCTTCGCAGGATGTGACCGACTTCATAAGGGGATACCTGAACGAGGTTCTTATAGACAGTCTATCGAAGAACGATCTGGCCACGGTCTTCACGAGGCTTGATGAGACAAGCTTGCAGGCAAGGACAACGGTTCAAGATGCTTTGAAGAGGTTCGGCCTTTTGCTGGTGGACATGAAGTTCGAAGGCTTGGATACAGAACCGGAATACAGGGAGAGGCTCTTCTTCATAAAGCAGGTCCAATCTGGAACAGCAGCCTCAGAGGTTCTGAGGATGGATACAGCAAAGGCGATGGCGAAGGAACTTGGTAAATCCCCGGGAGCCGGCCTTGGCGCTGGCATGGTCCTCATACCGCAGGTAATGACTCCTCAGCCTCCGCAAGCAGCCGTAGCTTCAGTTATCTGTCCCTCTTGTGGCAAATACACCCCTGCAAACTCTAATTTCTGTATGAATTGCGGTGCAAAGCTCCAGCAACCTCCTCCGCCCCAGGACACGAAGGTTTGCTCCAAGTGCAATACAAAGATATCTGCAGAGGCGAAGTTCTGCCCAAATTGCGGAGCACAGCAGAGCTAGGAAATTTCTGTGTGAAGCTGCATTGAGCACATTGATCGCATCCAAACGCTTATTTTAGAGGAAAGCCCCGTTCTCCCTCAGCACGCTTCTGAGTAAGGTACCTGAGAGTTCTCTTGGCGTCGTGTGCAACTTCACGCACAATGCTGCTGCCGTTCCAGCAGCCTCCCCCATCATCCTAACAGGAGGCTGGACTCTTATTGCAGATTGCGCCTCGAAAGTTGCCGAGATGCATCGACCTGCAACAAGAAGGTTCTCAACGACCTTGGGAACAAGGCATCGATATGGGATCTCGTGGTATTCCTCCGGCGGAAGAATTTCAACCTCCTTTGCATCTTTTAAATGAATGTCGACTGGATACCTATTCCTTGCAATCGCATCTGGAAACTTTCGGGCCAAAACATAATCTTCGACTGTCAGAACATATTCGCCAATTATCCTCCTTCCCTCCCTGATGCCAACAAGTGGTGCAGTTGCAACGAGATAACTCTGCTCAAAACCAGGAACATATTTTCGAAGGAAATCCATGAGCCTTACAATTGATCTTCTGCCCTGGATCTGAGCTTCGGTCATATGCTCCACATTTGTTGGATGGAGATTTCCATGAATGCGTGGGCAGTTGAAAGCCATCTCGTTCGGTCTTCCAGGTATTGAAAAGGCCTGGAAGTATTCCCCATCTTCCCTCCTCAGCGTCCCATCGCGCACCGCTTCTTCAAAAATATGCTGCAGCTTGTCACCTCGATTCCAAACCATCGCCATATGTATGAGAGGAGGCGACACATTAGCTGAAGGATCGAGCGAATTCAAAAAAGAGGCGAGCATGCCAAGATCGACATTTCCGACAAGAAACCTGAGCGACATCGCCTGGTTTGCGCCATCTTCGGATCTTCCAGACATGCATGGCACTCCCGAGCTGTAGGCGACACTCGCGTCACCCGTGCAGTCGATCAAGATCTTGCTTTCGATCCTGCTCCTTCCTGAAATGCTCTCAAAGGATGCCCCGATGATCTTAGTCCCTTCAAGAAAAGGCTCCGAGAAGTAAGTGTGGTAGAGGATCTTTGCTCCAGCCTCCAGTACCATATCTTCAAGGACATACTTCAATGTCTCGGGATTGAACCACCAGACGTCTCCTTGAAGTATGGCATCCCCTCTTTCCACAAGCCTAGATTGGATCTCCTCGCTTATGCCTGCGCATAATGGCCTCCCTCCGATGTGGTTTGGCATCATGGGCGTAACGAGGGCAGCGGTCGCGCTTCCTCCCAGAAAACCAAACTGTTCTACAACGAGCGTCTCGGCACCATTTCTCGCTGCCGCGATCGCCGCTACAGCTCCGGCCGTTCCCCCTCCAACAACCAAAACTTCAGTTTCCCTTACGTCGCCAGACATTGCCTATATTCGAATCCCAAACATGACCTGCTTGATCTACTTAGCTTTTCCCTGAAATGGCGATCTTGCAAAAAGGCCATCAACTATTTATAAGGCATGAACCTCCACCGCATTCCAATGATCCTGAAGTTTGCTGCACCAGAATATCTATTTGACTTGACATATTGAATACATTACTTCTCTTGGATTTCATCATTTTCGATGCGGACTAGAGACATTACGAATGCAACTGGCATCCCGAGAAGCCCTGCAACCCAGAAGAGCGCGTAGGGGGAAGCATTCTCCCAAACCCATCCACCAACCGCCGAACCAACCGAGTATGTCACTACAAAGATAGCATCGAACCCGCCCATCACCCTTCCCCTTGTCTCCAGAGATGTCATCTTGACTATAGCTGTTTGATATGCAACCTCTCCTATCCCCAAGCATGCGTTGGAGATGGCGTTCAACGATATTGCGATAATCGAATTGGGAGAGTACATCCATGGAATGTTGATGGCGCAGGAAAGAAAGTACGAGATGATCAGGGTTCTCTTCGGTCCAAAAGCTTCTATTATCTTTCCGGAAGGCATGCTAGATATCAGCATCATTAGCGACGTGATCGAGAACATCATTCCGATTTGGGCTGTTGACATGTGTATGAAGTCCGTTGAAAAAATAGGAACGAAGGCCCAAGTCAGGCCTCCTGCAAAAGACAAGACAATGCAGGAGTATAGGAAAAGGAGAAGGTTACCAGACAAAGTAAATCTGGTTTTTGGTCTTTCGCGCTTGGCACCATTTGCCTTTCGATCGAACGTCTCTCGCAAGCATGTCGCTCTTATGACCGTCATTGAGGCTACAGCTATTGCATTCAAGAACAACAAATACCTTAAGTCATATTCTGGCGCAAGAATACCACCTAGGATCGGCCCTATGAGCGGACCTATCTTGCTGTAGACAGCCCAATTCCCGAATGCCTTCGCCCTCTCGCTCTCCGATGTCGATTCGGCGATGATCAGCTGGGGAGGGGTCATCTGTAGGAAAGAGAAGCAAGTCCCGAAAAAAATGAAAATGCTTAGGAGCTTCCAATCACTAACAGATGCTGTTGCAAAAAGGCTCAAAGAGCTCAAAGCCCCGCCGCTCACTATTGGAAACTTCCTCCCAAACCGATCAGCCAACATCCCTCCTGCAAAATGCGCCAGGCTTGAGGCGAAGAAAAGAATTGAAAATAGTAGGCCCAGATCCTTAGCGCCAGCTCCCATCTTCGACAGGTAGATGGGCAGGAATGGATACCAGCTGTTCCAGAAAGTTGAGGAAACGACGACTGTAGCCCCTAGAATCAGTAGGTTTCTATCAAGGGAAATGACATTGCGAACCGATCTTGCCTGTCGCAATGCATTAACGACTTTCCTACCATGCTCCATCCATAGCAATAACTCTTTCTAAAGGAAAAGAACCTCAGGATGGCGAAGAAACTCAGGGCAGCCAAATTTGCCAAAACCCTCTTTTTCCATGCTCATATCCTCGAAAGTTCGCTGAAAGCCTCCCTCAAAGAACTGTAGAGCTTCTTGTAGAGTTTGTAGTATATTTCGTACGTGCTACTTGCCGATTTATCTGGATCGTATGAAGACTTGACCCTGTAGACCTTTTTAGACGCATCTTGGATCGACTTATATGTTCCTATGCCAGCTCCGGCAAGCAGAGCCGCCCCAAGCGAAGATGCTTCCGATACGTCTGGCACGACTACTTTAACTCCAGTCACATCCGCCTTCAGCTGCAGCCAAAGATGAGACCTAGCGCCACCCCCGACAGAGCGAAGTTCAGTAGCTCTGACACCACTCTCGATTAGATTTTCAAGGTTGTGGCGCAACTCATAAGCCAATCCCTCGAGCATTGCCCTGAAAATTTCAGGCCTGCCATGGTGTAGAGCAAGACCGAAGAGCACACCCCTGGCGTCGGCGTTCCAGTTGGGCGTAGTCGCTCCAGTGAAATATGGCAGGAAGATCAACTTCGATGCGCCCTTCGGTACCTTCTCGGCAGCCGCATCGAGAAGCCTGTATGCTGAGATCTGGAGCCTAAGAGATTCCTTCATCTCCTCGCTCGCGAGGTTGTCCCTGAACCACCTCAAAACGAGCCCTGCATTAGCGTTGTAGGCCAGTACCAGGTACTTTCCAGGGACGACATGAGGGTAGCTGGCGCAACCTGATTCGAACATTTTCTCATTCAGGATGGGTTTGTCAACAGCCGGCATGCAGCACTCAACCGTTCCAGCGACATTGTAAATTGGGCCTGGTTCAACTACCCCAGCTCCAAGAGAGCCGCAGGCCTGGTCATGCCCTCCCGTAACGACGACAGTCTTCTCCGACAAGCCAGACTCGAGGGAGGCTTGCTTCGTTATATTTCCAACAACGCTCCCCGAAGGTAGGATCTCCGAAAGCAGGGCCCTTTCAACACCGCATGTTTCGAGTATCTCGTCCGACCAGTCCTTCCGCCCTATGTCGTACATCAGGGTCCTGCAAGCCAAGCTGTGGTCTATCGCCGCCCTTCCAGTAAGCTTCCAGTTGACATAGTCCTCCCAAAGCAGGAACTTTTCGGTCGAATTGTAGATCTTGGGCATGTTCTCTCGAATCCATAAGATCTTGTTCAAAGTGAAGACTGGGAACAGGACATGGCCTGTAATCCTGAACAGGTCCCAAGCACCAAACTTTTTTTCAAGCCAACTTGTCTGGTTCTGGGCTCTCGAGTCCGATGTCACTATGCTGTTATAGAGCACCTCTCCGCTCTTGCCAACAGGTATGAAGGCCTCACCCTGAGCCGAAACAGCCAAGCTTGCCAAATCCCCTGGATCGATCTTCGAGATGGTTAGGGCCTCCCTTATGGCCTCAACGATGTTTTTCCAAACTATGGCCGGGTTAAGTTCAAGCCAACCTGGCTTTGGGATCTCGAGCGGGTATTCTCTGTACGCTGAAGCAACAACGCTTCCCGTATCCGAAAATATCACAAACTTGCATCCTATTGTGCCAACATCAAGACCTGCAAGGTACAAAGGCGCCACCTCTATGTTCCAATGGCAACAATAAAGCGACGAAGTTGAAATATATGCTCTTTCATTCATGCGCCCTTTCTGCTTAAGTTGGAAACCTACATGCGGTAAAGGTAGAGCGTATGCCTCAATATTCGGCCTACGCGCTTTACAACCAATGGTTTCCAGCCCTCGATCTCATAGTCATGGCAGACAACCCTTGTTCCTTTACGCAACTCGGCCTCCAATTTAGGCCTGAGGTGAGTATTGACAGCATTCAAGAGGTAGAGCGTCACAACTGTAGCATTTTTCAGGTTCTGCTCAAACATGTCACCCAGTATGATCTTTGCTCTGTCCTGAACACCTGCCATTTTTATGTCAGCTATGGCTTTTTCAACCAGGTCATCTCTGATCTCTATGCCCACGCATTCTGCTCCATACTCCAGCGCTGCAGTTAACACAAGCCGTCCATCGCCGCAGCCAAGGTCGTAGAGCACATCTCCTTTTCCAACTTCAGCAAGGTTCAACATCTCCCTCACGATCGGCATCGGAGTTGGAACGTATGGAGATGCAAATCGAGGCTCAATTCTCGCCCTTCTAATTCTTTCAATGTCCTCCTCCCACTGCTGCTGAACTACAAAAGCTTCCTTCAGGCGCGAAAATATGCTCATCGGTTTTCTATTCAAGCAAAGGCCAGATTTAAGCAAAACTGTTTCTATGGTGCGGCAAAAGATCTTTTTTAAAGCGTTTGCCTTTTGTGGCTGCCATGGGCAACATCAGACAGATGAGGACTGAGGATCTTGAAAGGGTTGATCAGGTAGCGGTCAGGGCTTGGACACCGATATATCGGCTTTACAGAAAGGTGATGGGGGAAGAGCTCTTCAACATCCTCTTCGGTAATTGGGAGGAGAAAAAATCCGGCGAGATAAGGAACCACTTCGCCCAACATCCAGAATGGTCTCTGGTGACGGAGGAACAGGGCAATGTAGTTGGCTTCATAACGTATTTCATGGACAGAGCCAAAAAGATAGGTATTATTGGAAATAATGCCATAGATCCTGCATTTCAAGGAAGGGGATTGGGAACGGCGCAGTACTTGGAAGTTCTGAGAATCTTCAGGCAGAACGGAATGCTTTTCGCTTCAGTTGAAACTGGGCTCGACGAGGCGCATGCACCTGCAAGGGCTGCCTATGAAAAGGTCGGTTTTCGTCAGGCGATCCGAAGCGCCAAATACTACCTAAAGCTATAGCTGCAATGGCTACTCCTGACTCGCAGCTCCCTAAACCGCGATCGAATGCACCTCTTCACAATAGCATCTAGATGATAAAAAAGGAAAATGGAGTTTTAAAGCTTTAGAACGGCACGAAGAACTTTACGATTCCTATGATGTAAGCTATTAGACTCGCGAACACTATGCCTCCCACAATTCCAGCCGCAATTGGGACGCCGTAGTTGTTGTATGCCTTGCTTCCTCCAACCCTCAATGTCACAGCCTTGAAGATCCAAGCTCCAACGAAAGCGTTCCACTCACGCATCCAAGTTGGTGCCACAGCTGTAGCAAGAAGGAAGCCAACGGGATGTATGGGCCACCACACGAATCTGCTGTGAAGAAGCGAAAGAACTGTAACGATGGCAAATCCAACAGCTCCAGCTCCGAACTGGATCGATGCAGCCGGGGCGGAATTGTAAGTCTCGAAGTCATTGTCGCACCACTCTCCAACGCTGCATGAACCCCAGATTGGTACGCGCCCCGTTCCCAAATTATTCACAACCCAAACTCTTGTGGCGTGCGTTATGGGAACCGCGATCAATGTTGCGAGAGCCATCAGAATGAACAGGCTCTTTGTGCTTGTTTTCGTGTAGCTTGCAAGCGAAAGTCCCTGCATCGTCAAATAACCTCCTGTCTGCGTTCCATGTGTTATGTGGTTCAGTCCAGTGTGCATGAAGACATGCGACATTAGCCAGTCGGTAGTATATTGTTCAGGAGCTGTCGGCCAGATGAACCTCAGCGGCCAACTTGGCCACATGGCTCTTTCGTGTATGTATGCTGATCCAGCGAGCCCAACCACGTACACTGCCGACAAGGTGTTGATTATTCCCTGCACGATGAGCACTGCCAAAGCTGTACCTACGCTAAGCCCCGCCGAGAACAGGAAAGCCAGTACCAGTATGATGGAAACGCCAAGCATAGTGTATATCGTCCTGTAGCTGAAAGCCTCCCTTGCCTCTATCTCAGAAGATCCCCCTCCCCTCATTGCAACCCTGAATGTCTCTGCCAGATACTGCCTCGAGTGGAAGATTATCATCGCAGCCATAGCCAGTGTTCCTCCGATGTTGGTAGTGAATATCCAGTAGAAAGGTGGACCCATGCCATATGAGGCCGTTATGCCTCCCCATCCCAGGATCCTGCATGCTCCGCCCATCTGGAATATACCTGTGTAGTAACCCATTACGAAAGCAATCTGGTCGGCTATGAACAAGAAGAGCGTGATTACGGTAACAGTGAACGTGACAGACAGCGGTGCAAGGTAGTAGATGGCAAAGGGAAGCAAGTTTTTCGTATACCCTCCCCATCGCACCAAAACCGAGCCCAGTGGGTCGCCAACACCTATGCAGACACAGCCTGGAGCTGAGGTCGACTCACCCGTCAACCCAACACGCCAGGCGAAAAGATCAGGCCACCACGCGAAAAGATTTGTCAGCAGAACCTGCATTTCGAAGGCTAGGCCTATGATGAAGCCAACAAGGAATGGCCACATCAGCCTGCCCTCCTTCTCGCCCGGCCCAGCCCTTTCGATGATCTCCGATACAGCCATGATGTGCGGAAACGGAACCCTTTCTACATCCAGCCACCTTCTCCTGAAGAGCAGCATTAGGCTTGAGCCGAGTGCAAAGAAAACGAGCAGGTATAGGGACCAAAACACTATGCTTCCTGCCCAAGCTCCCCAGTCTGTTGCGAATCCTCCAGTGGTTATTCTCTCCACGACCTCGTAAGGAGGCTGCCACCACCATGTGCTCATAAGCTCCCTCTGATCTGCAGGGCTCTGTAGCACAGTACGAGCGAAGCCAGGTGGCCAACATGCGAATGTTTCATAGTTCCCGATTCCATAGTATGCTACAACCATTCCGACGATGAAAAGCGTAGCCAGCGTCGACGTGCTTACCTTCAAGCCAAGAACCTTCAGCGGGTATGCGAGAAGGACTATGATCACGCCCATTATCGGAACTGCCATCGTCTTTGAGAATGTGCCCCAAGCGTACCTGCACATGAATACTTGGCCAACCGAACCGTTCAGAGCTATAGCCACTGTGCCTATGAAAGTCAGTATTGCCGCCATGAGCAGAAGAGGGATCCAGCGGATCTTCTCTTCAGCTACCTTTTCCTCTGTTGTAAAAGTTGCCTTTTCTCCAGCGCTCATTTACTCTCCTTATCCTCCGAGAGGATTCTGTACCTTTTTCATTATTTATGACTTTCCATAACAAGCGTTCTTTTTCGAGCCTATATCTGCCTGTTTTAGGCCCTCTTTGGCATGAGTGTCTGTTTACGGTCTGGGGTTGGTAGCTATTTCATTTGCAAGTGTTGTGCTTACCGCAAAACCCAAAAACACTAAACTAGTACTGGAAGATGAGGGAATCGTGAGCATCGATTCCTTTCGACCTGGGTCGGTAGTCTAGTCTGGTTAGGATATCTGCCTGACACGCAGAAGATCGTCGTTAAGTGACGGGCTGAGATCCCCTGTTCGAATCAGGGCCGACCCACTCATACTTAGAAAGTTCGACTATCGTGCCTGTTAAAAAGCTCACCGACCTATATGACAAGCACTATATTTGGAG
>Ga0123519_10005447_pt1 | contig 20285 bp, 18 predicted proteins | sample YelNatPaOPRAMG02_FD_87396 | JGI IMG/M metagenome (GOLD analysis project Ga0123519, IMG submission 87396) | Hot spring microbial communities from Yellowstone National Park - Yellowstone National Park OP-RAMG-02 (version 2) | ecosystem: Environmental > Aquatic > Thermal springs > Hot (42-90C) ...
AAGCCTTTCTTCAATCCTTCAAGCGACTTGTCGTCTATATACTGGTTCGAGCCTTCCTCTCCTCTGTATATTACAACGAGCAGCTTCAGTGTGCGTATTTTCAGTGTTGGCGCCGCGCCAAAAGCCATACCGCACATCAAAAGTGTCAGCATAATTATGAGCAGCTTCTTCAAGATTAGTTACCCCTTTCTTTTTCGTATGACTTCTATGTTTTGTCAGCGAAAACCTTCATGTCATCGGTGGATCTATCTTCGGCTATGATAATTTCTTTATCAAGCTTCGCATTGCGTACACTATCTATCTATTACAGCTTCTATTTTCGCACACTTGTTGTAAAACTAGAACGATTGATGATTGATTATGAATAATTTCACGATAGAATCATAGACCTGTTGTTTTGGAAGGTCAAGGACTTTTATTATTAATATATGCTATGGAAGGAGAGATTTCTTATGAAGAGTTGGTTTAGCACTACGGTTGTTTCGGTTTGCATTTGCGTTTTGATGTGTCCGCTTTGCTTATTTGCTGCTGTGCATTCTCTCCCGGATCTGGATGTTACTTATATTGAGCGTGCTCCGCGTTATGTGCCAGGCCCTTGGGTTTATCCGAAAAATGGACCTCAGTATATGGGGTGTAGGCAATCATCGCTTCACCGATGAAGAGCTTGCTTCTGTGCATAAGCAATGGCCAGCTGCTGCTGAAAAAGGTGTTACACCGGCATCTGGACGCACAAATTTGAATAACGACTGGGTTGTGATGCGATTAGGCTTCGACGATGTTTCTGGTAAACTGAATGCCCCTGCTTCATTTGAATTTCGCGATATGTTTGTGAAGCTGCAGTGAAGATTCTTTTGGTACATAGGTTGGTTTTGCAAATTTCGATTGACACCGTTTTCGGCGTGTGGTTATAATGAGCTCGGTTGGTCGGCAGATCTGCTTGGCTGGTGCAGGCGTATCGGTTAGAAGCGGTTAGCCGATGTGCCGAATCCCAATGGAGGCTGGGCAGGTATGCTATCTCGTGTCAACTCGAGTGCAGTCCTCGGCATAGATGCTTATCTAGTTGAAGTGGAAGTTGATATATCGGGCGGACTTCCAAGGTTTGATATTGTAGGATTGCCCGATACTGCTGTTCAGGAATCACGTGAGCGTGTACGTGCCGCTATAAAAAACTCAGGATTAGATTTCCCCGCTAGACGAATTACCATAAATCTAGCTCCGGCCGATGTGCGCAAAGAAGGTCCTTCTTTTGATTTGCCTATAGCTGTAGGCATCTTAGCCGCAATGGGACAGATAGATCCTGAGTTGCTTGGAGATTCTGTGATTATCGGCGAACTCTCTCTTGATGGTGGTGTGCGATCAGTTTCCGGTGTGCTTCCCATCGCTCTGAACGCACGCGATCTTAAGATAAAAAGGCTAATAGTGCCTTCGCACAATGTCAAAGAAGCTGCGATAGTCGGCGAAATAGAAGTTTATCCTGTCACTTCGTTGGAAGAGGTGGTGCAGTTTTTAAATGAACCCGCCTCGATGCTGCCGGCGGTAGTTGACTCAAGTGAATTTGCCGCGCTTGAAGATCCGAGTTACGACGTTGATTTCAACGATGTAAAAGGACAGGAGCATGTAAAGAGAGCGCTGGAAGTCGCAGCGGCTGGTGGGCATAATGTAGTTATGATTGGTCCTCCTGGAAGCGGCAAAACTATGCTTGCAAGACGCATCCCAACTATTTTGCCTCCGCTTTCAGTAGAAGAGGCACTTGAGACAACAAAGCTTTACAGCGTTTCTGGGCTGCTTAACTCAAATGAGGCTTTGGTCACGCGTCGAGCTTTTAGATCGCCCCACCATACTATCTCCAATGCAGGTTTGACTGGCGGCGGAGCCTATCCTCGTCCTGGTGAGGTAAGTCTTGCACATCATGGTGTGCTGTTTCTTGATGAACTGCCCGAGTTTCGTCGAGATGTGCTTGAAGTTATGAGGCAGCCGCTTGAGGATGGAAAAGTAACAATATCCCGCGCTCAGGCTTCTCTTACCTATCCTGCGCGATTTATGATGGTTGCTGCGATGAACCCTTGTCCGTGTGGCTATTATAATGATCATGTCAAACCATGCACCTGTTCTCCTCACGTTATACAGCGATATCTTCAGCGTATATCTGGACCTTTGCTTGATCGCATAGATATTCATATAGAAGTTCCAAGACTTAGACACGAGGAACTTATAGGTCAGAGCTCTGGTGAGTCTTCTGCTTCTATCAGGCAGCGTGTAACAAAGGCGCGCCAACTTCAGGTCGCTAGATTCGCTGGTACTGGTATCTACTGCAATGCTCATATGTCATCACGTCAGCTTAGGCAGTTTTGCAAAGTATCAGATGAAGTGCGTGACCTGCTTAGATCGGCAATAACGCAGTTGAATCTATCGGCGCGAGCTTATGATCGGATACTTAAGCTGTCGCGTACTATAGCAGATCTTGCTGGCGAACCAGAGATAGGCATTCCTCATGTAGCTGAAGCCATCCAATATCGAAGCCTGGATCGAAAGTTCTGGGGCTGAATAATCGGTTGGAGTGTGCTATTATAAGTTTGTAAATTGGCTGAATACCTAAAACCAAACAGCTGGTAGTTTGATAGGCATTTTCTAAAAAAGGATGTGACTAGCTGTGAGTGTATGGGTAGGGACCTCGGGGTTTTCTTACAACCATTGGAGAGAAGTTTTATATCCGGCAGGGGTTAGTTCTTCACATTATCTTGAATATTATGCCAAAGAGTTCCACACTGTAGAAATCAACGCTAGCTTTTATCGCTCGCTTAATCCCAAATACGTCGAAAAATGGTATCAGGATACACCAGAATATTTCAAGTTTGCCGTTAAATGCCCTCGTGTTGTTACCCATATTCAGCGGCTTGAATCGACGTGTGAGCCAATGAAGAACTTTGCCGAGAGCCTCTCCGGTTTTGGCGATAAACTTGGGCCAGTGCTTGTTCAGTGCCCGCCTAGTCTGCGTGCGGATGAAGATCTGCTGAAGAAGTTTTTGGATTCTGTGCCAGCGAAGTTGAGCTTGCTTGCTTTCGAGTTTAGACATGACTCTTGGTTTACCGATTCTTTCATAGAAATAGCCGCGGCAAAAGGCTGTATGGTGGCGCATGATTATGGAAAGCGAGACGTGCTCGTTCAGTACCCGGGCAGGATTGCTTATTTTCGTCTGCATGGACCTGCGTCGGATTACTCAAGCTCATATTCGGACGATTTTTTGGCTTCTCTCGCAGAAGTTGTGTCTGATTCAGCTTCTTCTGGTCGTGATGTTTACGTATATTTTAACAACGACGTTGGCGGCTATGCAGTTCGAAATGCACGTACTCTAATTAACCGACTTATGGAACTTGGTGCTTACTAGCTCTGCACTCAAGCGCATAGTGCTAATGTAGCCTTCCATATTCTTCGATTGCTTCTTTGAAAGCAACAAGGTTTTCCCATGGTACATCCGGCTCTATGACGTGAGTAGGTGCAATTATCAATCCCGGTGCAAAAAGCTCAATCATCTCTTTAACTTTTTGTTTTACGTCGTTTGGAGTTCCGAACGGCATAACTGTCTGTGTTCCTATTGTTCCCCAGAACGCTAATCTATCCCCGTATTTACGCTTTATATAATAAACATCCATGCACTCGGGCTGTACTGGATTTAGCACCGTGAGTCCAATCTCAATCAAGTCTTCGATTATTGGTTCAACATTACCGTCGCTGTGATACCAGACCTCGATATCCGGTTTGATTTCTTTCGCTGCCTTTATAACTGCCGCATGTCTTGGTTTGAACCATTCGCGCCATGTAGCTGGGCTCATCATCATTCTGTCCTGCATTGCTACGTCATCGCCGATTGACAGCATGTCAGCTCCTGCTTTGGCCATCCATCTAGCCTGAATTATATTGTTGGCAGTTATACGATCGAGTATCTCGGCAACGAAATCTGGTTTGGTAAACAGATACTCCATGAATTTCTCATATCCTGTAAGCTGCCAAGCAGTTTCGAAAATATGTCCAGCCCATCCGATAATCCAATATCCTTGTTCGGCTAATTTTTTTGCTTCATCTGCCAAGTGCACATAGCGATAATCAGATTGATAATCTGGCCATGGGTATTCTTTTACTTGCTGCACGTCTGTGAAATCAGCCATCGGGAATATACTTCGCGCAAAGTGGTAGAACTCTCCTGGCAGATGGGCGATGCCGTAGTCGGAAACTATCTTAGTTCCGGGAGGCATTTTCTTAAGGTACTCTGAGAAGTCAGGTAGCTCTTTCATTGGTGCGATGTGGAGGTTACGCGATTCTGTGTTAAAGAACTCCTCCGGCGTTTCTATCCCTGTCTTGCACTTCATGGTCTCTATGACAGCAGGTGTCAGTCCTATATCCTTCGGGACTCGATCTGGTTTTGCACGTTTTATAGCTTGCCGAACTCTTTCCCTGGGTGTCAAATTAATGCTCCTTTGTACAGTCTTTGTTTTATATATTGTCTCACAGCACTTGTAACAAAAAATCAAAACAAGCGCCGCCATAGAAGAAGTGATCACCATCGAACACCTCTATCCCAATCATATTTTCGGCGGCAAAAGCTTCATATATCTGCTTGGCTTTGTTGTATGCGTATAGCACGCCATTGGTTGGGAATATGGGGTCTTGGGTTCCAGTCTCGATGAACAATCCGCGCGGCGCAATGAGTCCGGCGATATGCCACATTTCCGCATGTTCAAGTATTCCAGGCACATAGTTGCATATGCAGTGTTCCATTGCCATAATAGACTCTTTGAACGAGCAGAATGCACCGCTTATCACTGATGCTTTTATTCTTGGTTCAAGTGCCGCGGTGTACAGTGCTGCAGTTCCGCCGCCAGACAGTCCCATAATTCCTATTCGCTCTGGGTTTAAGTCGTCTCTAGTTTCTACGTAGTCTATTGTGCGCATTATGTCATAAACACGCCATCCAATCGCCGTTTGCCCAAGTAAAAGAGCGGCGCCTGCAATTGGACTGCAGGAGTTATGTTCCAAGCTTTTTTCTCGTGCGATATGTTCTCTGCGTGTGCCGAAACAGACTTGATCTATTGCCAAAGCGGCATATCCGCGGCGTACACATTGAAGTGCAAAGTCTCTGTGTGGGTTTTGTATAATACGAGGACTGCCATCAGCTTCCAGTCCAATTACGGAGTAAGCGCCACAACCATGGCCGTGCACGCAGATGATTAGCGCGTTGTCAGGATTATAGTCTGCTGGTTTGAGTAGATAGGCCGTTACATCCAAACCATTTCTGCTGGTAAATTGTATTTTCTGGCGTGAATAGCCATCAAGATGGATAGGCTTGTCTTCTCTTGGGTCTAGCGCACATTTTTCTTTTGGGAAGCCGCCAAGTAGGTTTACAAGCGTGTTTCTGAGATTGTTCTGCCAGGTGAGAATGCTATGCAAATTAAGGTCTGGCATGGGCGGAACAATTTCTTGGTAGAGATTATCAATATAGTTTGTGGGGTCTAGATTATTCGCTTCCATACAGTGTTACATACCTGATGATTGATTCTTTGTTTTGCTACATTAATCGTACACTCTTGATAGATGTTGTCAAGACTTGGATGCAGGATAAAAGGTTTTATTTGACGAAAATATACAGGATTGTGTTGTGTGTGGGTCAGTAGTTATTACAAAAGTTGCACAATCTTTGCGATCAGTGGTCGGGATGGGGTTTTTAATGCTTTTTCGCATGTTTTCATTCGTTGTCTTATTAGTTCTGGCTTTAATCTCAATGCCCTCATTTGGTGAAGATGTGGCAGATCCTAGATTGGAGCAGCTTATTACAATCGAGTCTACCGATGCCAGGCTTCATAAAGTTCTAGAAGAAATCAGCGAGAAAACGGGTGTGCGTGTATATGCTGGCAGCAATAGTAAAGATTGGGCTGTGCGCGACATACCCGTTGTAGTTTGCGCAAAGGATGTGCCTTTGGGTAAGCTTCTAAAAGCGATAGCGGAAAGTGCACATCTGATATTCTCAAGCGAGACGGTGGGTGATAAGAAAGTGTATCGCATCTGGCGCGACAAGAAGACTGAGCGTGCGATATCGGACTATTTTTCAGCCCGGCGTAAAGCAGCATTCGAGATTGCCAAATGGAACTGGGACGCGGCTGCTAGGTTTAAAGATATTTCTCAGTCAGCATTCGATATTCCTAAAAATGATATTTGGTCAAGAAAGATGCTTGCCGATTCATTCGCGAAGGAGGTCTCTAGGCTCATTTCACTTCTTGGGGTTGATGTGAGAGATAGGGTACTTGCCGGCGAGCGGGTTCATCTTAAACTCAGTGAGTCATCTGGTGTGATGAAATCTGCTATATCTGATTTTCTGCGCGCGTCTTGGCAGAATAGCTATGCTAATAGTCTTCCTTACAGCGAGGAATGGAGTATTCCTACACAGGATGATTACTCAGCGGCTGTTATTACAATCGCCGCAAGCGGGGTAGGATCGTCGAGCAGAGATATAAACAGCGTGCCGTCTGTGTATATAAATGTCTCCGGGCAAGTGCCATTCAGCGGCTACAGCATAGATACGCTGGCAAGTTTGGTTAGAAGAGCTAAAGACACAGGTCTGTCTAATCCGCCTGAAATGCCTAAGCTTCCGGATGTTGAGCAGTCGGATTTCTCGGGCGATTTTTGGAAAAAGAAGATTTCACTAGAGATGCCGAAAGACAAGAAGCCGCTTACATATGCCGATCTTGCTGTAGCTATAGCTAAGGCTGCGGGTTGTGCTATTGTTTTTGAGGACTACCACAGCCATAAGTACGAGGCTAACACCGAGAGCCATTTTGTTAAGGATGTTCCTTTAAGCTCAGCACTTTTCGCCAATTGGCATATTGCTTGGAAGCTGGATTCTGAGTCGGGGATTATTATCGGAAGAGATCGAGACTGGATAGGATGCCAGTCAAAACTTATTCCCGAAAGTTTGTTGAATCGTTTACAGGAGCTTGTTGATGGCAGTGGCGCTATGCTTGATGATGTTACGCCTCTTGCCAATTACGACGAACAGGCACAGATGGAATGGATAACTCAGTCTCGAAGATTAAGTTGTCTTGGTATGCCATTTTCTGGCGACGATAGGCAGCTCTGGGCGTTCTACGATTCTCTTACGCCGCAGGGTAAAGCTCAGGCTCGCAGTGATACAGGCTTACCATTGGCAGGATTCAATCTTGAAGCGCTTTCCGCAATTTTTGCTGAGCGCAATCGTGCGCGTGACCTGGGTTACGATAATCTAGATGATCCTGAATACGCGGCTAAACGTAGGTACTGGGAGATTCCATCGGACCCGATGCTGATAGCTGGGTTTGTTCTGCGTGTGCGCAGTAACGAATATGAAGTGCAGGCTGGGAGAAAAGTTGCCTACTACAATATGGAGATATCAGGTGATCGCGAAGGCGGCAGATTCAGTGTGACGTTAAGCGGACCTGGGATGCAGTTTCCTGTTTATTCACCAAAGCGCATTGAAGAGTTGTTCAAAAAGATAAATTAGTTTGTGGGTAACCAGTGGATTATCGTCGTTTTTGTATCATACTTCCTTTTAATTGCCCACAAGCTGCAGCAGCAGAGTGTCCACGTTCTTCTCGTTCTACGGCTTCAATACCACGGCGTTCTAGCACCGCTTTGAAAGCTTCAACAGTTCTTTCGTCGGGTCTTTTGAACCCTTTGCCTTCGACCAAGTTATAAGGTATCAAGTTTACGTTTGAAAGTGTTCCGCCGATAAGAGCCGCCAATTTCTCTGCGTGTTTCGGACTGTCATTTATCCCTGCGATGAGCAGATATTCGTAAGTTACTCGTCTTCCGGTTATTTCTGAATATTCTCGACAGACTTGGATGAGTTCTTTAAGCGGATATCGTTTGGCGTAAGGGATAATCTTTTCTCTGAGCTGTTGAGTTGGTGCATGAAGCGATACTGCTAGAGTTACTTGAAGTTTTTCTTCTGCAAGCATACGTATTCGCGGCGTTATGCCAACTGTAGAGATCGTCATTTTGCGCATGCCTATGCCTATTTCTTTGTTTAGGATATGTAGCGCCCTAAGAACGTTTTCGTAATTTAGGAGCGGCTCGCCCATCCCCATAAAAACAACGTTTGTAACTCTGCATACGGTTTCTTTCTGTATAGTAATGACCTGATCTACAATTTCGCCGACTGTGAGGTTGCGCACAAATCCTGTTTCGGCTGTTGCGCAGAAACTGCAGCCTGCGGCGCAGCCAACTTGGGTAGATACGCAGGCGGTTATGCGATCGGGGTAGGGGAGAAATACGCATTCTATGATGTTATAATCAGCGAGTCGCAGGGCGAATTTAGCTGTGCCATCTGATGCCGCTCTTCGAGCTATTACTTCTGCATGTGTTAATGCTGCCTCTTGAGCTAGTTTTGTGCGAAAAGATGCAGGTAGGTTTGTCATTGCCTCGAATCTATCTGCACCTTTTTTGTAGATCCATTCAGCTAGTTGTCGGCCTCGGTAGGGTTTCTCGCCTAGCGTTTCAGCCAGTTTTTCCAACTCAGCTCTGGTCAGTCCAAGCAGTTCCATAATTATGATTATTCAATATCTTCGCCTACAAATACCTTCTTGCTTACTTCTGATGATGTTGTTATCCCCGCAAGGAGTTTTTCAATTGCGTTCTGCTTCATTGTGACCATGCCGGCTTTTAGTGCAAGTTCTTTGACCTCGGTACCTGAAGGCTTTGTCAGAATGAGTCTTCGCATATTTTCGCCTACAGGCATCACTTCGAAAACTCCTACTCGTCCTTTGTATCCAGTGCCATCACAGTAACCGCATCCTTCACCTTTGAAGAACTCGATTTCGCCATACCTATCTGCCAGTCCCAATGGTGCAAGTTCTTCTATTCCTGGGCTATAAGGAGCTTTGCAGCGAGGACATATCATTCTTACTAGTCGCTGCGCAAGTACTCCTATAACGGACGAGCTTATAAGGAATGGTTCAACTCCCATATCAGTAAGTCTGGTAATGGCACTTGCAGCATCGTTGCAGTGGAGCGTTGAAAGGACTAAGTGACCTGTCATTGCGGCTCTGAAAGCGATATCTGCAGTTTCTGTATCTCGAATCTCGCCAACCAGTACTATGTCAGGGTCTTGTCGAAGTATCGCGCGAAGCTGTGCCGCGAATGTCAGTCCTGCCTTGACGTTAATGGCAGACTGATTTATTCCCTCCAGTTCATACTCGATAGGATCCTCACAGGTCATTATGTTTGTCTCTGGCGATTTCAGTTTGAGCAGGGCTGAATAAAGCGTGGTAGACTTTCCGCTTCCTGTAGGACCCGTTACAAGTATTATACCATAAGGTTTTGAGATTAGCTCTTCAAACAGCTTTTGTTCTCTTTCGCTGAATCCTAGTTGGTCAAGATTATAGTACTGCCCTGATTTATCCAGTACTCTAAGAACTACGCGTTCTCCATAGTTCACAGGCAGAGTAGAGACTCTAAGATCAATATTTCGTTTCAGTATTCTTAGTCCAACCCGTCCATCCTGTGGCAGGCGTCTCTCAGCTATATCAAGATCAGCCATAACCTTGATTCTTGATACTACTGCTGCCTGCAGTGACTTAGGGATATTTCTTATGTGGTGCAGGACGCCGTCTATTCTATAGCGCACTTCCATATGGGTTTCTCTAGGTTCCAAATGGATGTCACTTGCACGCCTTTTGACTGCTTCCTGCAGCATAAGGCTTACTGTGCGAACGATTGGCGCTTCTTCGCTTTGGCGTTTTATCTCGCCGAGGTCTATATCTGTGATTTCCTCTTTCACCTGCACGTCTGCTTCACTGGCGGCTTCCTGCATCGAGGCTGTTATGTCTGAGCTGCCAATTGAGCCATAGAGCTTATCCAGCATTTCTGCTATTCTGCTTTCACTGGCTAACAGCGGCTCTATGCGTTTTCTTGTCACTCTCTGTGCTGCGTCAATGGCTTCTACGTCCAGTGGGTTCGCCATGGCGACAGCAAGTCTGCCGTCAGTTCCGCTTACTGGCACCATCTTGTATGTTCGCGCCACCGACTCAGGAACTAGTTTTACTATTTCTGCATCTATCGGATAATCGCCAAGCAGGACATGAGACATATCCAATTGCAGTGCTCGAGCCTCTGCTATATCGTCTTCAGTTACCCAACCGGCTTCAATGAGTATTTCTCCTAGGCGCTTATATGTTTGTTCTTGTTGCTCGAGTGCCCAGTTTAGCTGCTGCTCCGTAACGAGCCCTGCTAAAACAAGTATGTCACCAAGTCTTTTGTTATAGAATGCATGCATCAGAGTTCTCCTACTAGTTCTATAACTCTGTCGGCGATGTTCCAAAGCGGTAGAACTTCGTCAACTACACCAGCTTCTATGGAGGCTTTTGGCATATCGAAAACCACGCTGGATAGTCCGTCTTGAGCTATGGTTATGCCGCCTTGATCATGTATCTCTTTCATGCCAGCGCATCCCATATTCCCTACGCCAGTTAGGATTATTCCTATTGTTCGTCTTCCAAACTGTCTTGCGGCGGCTATCATTGCATTGTCAATGCGTTTATGCATCTCTTCAAAGGATTTACCAATTTCTCTTATAATTAGTGTGTAGATTGGCTGCGATGATTCAACGTTTTTCTCTATCTGTATGTCACAGTTGACAGGTGTAAAAAGTGCAGTGCCTGGCAGAATTGTTCTTGCTTCTTGGACTTCATCTATGTCCAGCTCTGAGATGCTGTCGATATGGCGCGCGACCAGTTTGATAAACCCGGGCTGCATATGTTGGACTATTATGAACGCTGCTGGAAAGCCGCGTGGGAATTTGGGCAATATTTGAGATAGAGCCGTTGGACCTCCAGTGGATGCTCCAATCACAACCACTGCTTTTAGTGCGGCAATTCTTTCTTTTTGTTCTGCAGAATAGAAGTCTGTCATTTGCTGCATCGCATGCCTCTCTTTTTACACGGTGACCAAGATAAATTTGCTAATCTGCCTCTCCGCTTAGTTTATCTATCAAGTCTTGAACCTCGCTCTTGGCTTTTTCTGAAGCCTCTTTGTTTATCGCAAACGTGATATCCACCACATCTCCTTCTGAACACTTGTCCGGCAGAAACCTTGCCGGCAATATAATCCGTTCGCCATCTTCTTCGGCTATAAGAACAGCCATTTTTCCCTCAAATCTATCTATTACTGCGCGTATTTGGCTCATTTTTCGGTCTCTACCGAGATTAATCTTCCATCAGTGAAAATTGTTATAGTGCCGTTCAGATCAGTTCTATAAATCTTGGCGCCAGTACGCTCAGTTGCAAGCATTTTAAGCACTGATTTGTGTGGGTGTCCGTATTCATTTCCAGCTCCCACAGAGATTATTGCATATTCAGGCTTTACTAATCGAATGAGCTCAAGGCTTGTGCCATCATCAGAGCCATGGTGTGATACCTTAAGCACCTGACTTTCCAGATCAATTCCACTGGCTAACAATCTGCCTTGTTCTTCATGCTCAGCATCACCCATCAACAGTATACGCACGCCGCCGTAGACAACTCTGCAGATAACAGAGTTATTGTTTGCATCAGATCTTGTTCCATTCATGAGCGGCTTGGTTGGTGCAAGAATCTCAATTCTAGCTTTGCTTCCCAGCGATTTCACCAATCCAGTTTTCGCTTGAGCAAAAGGAATATTCTTTTTCTTTATGATTCCTAGAATTGATCTCTGCAAAGCACTGCCATGTGCATATCCGCTGTCTAGCACGCTGCCAACAGAAAAAGTTTGTAATACCGACCGCATGCCGCCTATATGATCGCTGTGTGGGTGACTCATAATAACCAGGTTCAGCTTTCGCACCCCGGCTTTCCTTAGATGAGCTACCACTTTAGCTCCGTACTCATCCTCCCCTGCGTCAATCAGAGCGCTTGCTCCATCCGGCGTTTGGATAAAGATACTGTCGCCCTGACCAACGTCAATAAAATCTATGCGAAGCGCATTTCTAAGCGGTGGGCTATGCTGCTTAGGACCATGTCCAAACCATGTCCCAACCGCAAGTGCAAATGCTAGTAGTATTATCGGCATTAATTTACGCATAATTAGGCATTCTCCACTAGTCGGCAAATGTGTTTTGCAACATGGAAAGTTTAGACGCGATGTGGTGAAGTGTAAAGTGGCATATAGCGGTTAATCTAAGGGGCAAAATTCTAGCTCGTAGTAGGTATTAGCATATACGCTCAGCTTCTTCAAGCGCGATTTGAGTCCATATTATAACTCTGTTTGGATCATGATTGATGGTATGGCAGTCTTTCATTATTATTTCTACTCGGCATCCACGTGTTTTCTCGAGTGCTCTTCGCAGTCCTTCACGTATCCGGTTCTCATCGAATGTTGGTGCTGCAAGATCGGCAGGGTTTGGTTTCATTGAGAATATATATTTGTCGCCTAGTGCCTCTGCCATCGTCTCAACATTTGACCATGGCGAAACCGAAACTCGTCTAAGTCTTGGTATGCGCTTTATTATGTGAATTCTTGTATCCAGCGGTTCGCAGCATCCGTAGCAGTTTAGCCCGAACCTTGATAATATGGGGAGTTGATATTGAAACACAAACTCTTCGAACATTGTCGGTGATACACTGACAGTTTCCTGGCTCTCAGCAAATCCCCACATATCTATCGTACGTACTTGACCGGAAAAGTCGGGTTGTGGAAGTTCGTTACTCCATCCGAACCCGCCCGATCCCACGTAGTCTCCGTCGTTATTTAGGCAGAGTAGCCCATTAGTTTCCAAATAGTCGAGTTTGGCGATTGTGCCATCACGAAGTATGCGCATCATTTTATGAATGTTGTCCGGTGCTTCGACCATGTCAATCATCATCTGCTCAAGTCCGCGCAGATGCATAAGTTCGTACGTTAGTCCGAGTGTCCACCACCAATCTGTATGCAGTTTAACAGTCATCAAGTCGCCGAGCACATTGTCCGCAAGTTCAAGTAATTGGTTGGTTGCGTCCCAGTCCACAGTTATCTCTGTAAACTTCAAGCGCGATATATCATCGGGTGTTTTGATAGGTGCGTCAACTATATATGAACCACCACTCGATCCCCCAATACGACGTATATCTACACCCCATCCTGATTCTGAAGCTATATGGCGAACCTTGAAATGAGGGATGATAACACGGTCATCTCTCATCTTTTCTCCCCAGAATATTTCTTTTCTGAGGTATATTTCCCATTCGCGAGCAAGTTCCCCTTGACATTCCAGGCTTTCACTTGGGATTATCTCATTCCAGCCATTTTCAGGGTCGCAAAAAACCAGTGGACGTACCGCTTCAAGTGCGTTGTGTTTTCGCCAGAGGGTCTGTTTCTCTTGCTCTTCTTCTCTTGCCGCAAGCTCAGCTGCTCTGCCTGCAAGTTTCCTAAGCACCTGCCTGTCGCTTGCAGACATTTTAATTTCAGAGTGAATTGTACAGCTCATATAGTTTAGTTCTTATCTGCTGTGCTATATGCTTATTGGATATACGCCCCATTTTTCTCTTGATTCTTTCATGGCGAGCAAGTTTTCGGGTTTTGTTCCTACCGCAAGAGAATGACTTGCGCCGTATATGAATCCGCCTCCTGGCGCACCCCATTTTATAGCATAGTAAGCATCTGCACGAACGTCATCCGGGTTGCCAAGTATCAGGTTTTCGTTAGTTACACCGCCCCAAAGTGTTAGCCTATCGCCAACTCTTTCTTTCAGCAGTTTCATATCCATCCCTGCACTTGCCTGTATGCCTTCATAAGCATCATAGCCAATGTCAACAAAATCTTCGACAAAATCCCATACGTGTCCGCAGCAGTGTTTGACTACGTAGAATCCCATCTTGTGCAGTTCTTCCACATACTGTATGTGCCAAGGCTTAACATATTTTCGGTATATCTCTGGACTTGCCAATGGTCCTGTTGACGATCCCATATCTCCCGGTGTCATTATCCCGTCCACTCCAATATTGGCTATGTGCTTTAGGCTAGCCAGTGCAGTTTTCCCATTCAGTTCTGCAATAGCTTCGTGCATTTCAGGATGAAGAGCTAGATTCAGATAAAAATCCTCATCTGTCTGACCGAAAGAAGGCCAGCTCATCTCATGCCAAAAAGTCATTATGAAATGGGTGGACTTACGTTCTTTTACAACGTGCCGTACGACTTCCCAGCAGGATTCATCTGGCACAGGTATGCCATTTCTATCTATCTCGTCTATCTTTTGATAAATATCATCTAAGGTAGGTGCTTTAAATGCGTCTGGATTCATCTTGTACGGCATCAGGTCATGAGTTGTTGCCGAAATTCTGTAAAGATTACCGTTTGCGTCTTTGAATGTCTCTTCGTCGAGCTGCTCCATCGCTGGCTCGACATATCCTTTGGGTTCAACCATAGGCGCCATTATGATGTCCATGCCCAGTGCGTCGGCAAGGTCTATGATATCCCGTTTGTAGCTCTCTACAACTTCATCCCGCCGTCCTTCCCACATCGCCTTTGTATGACGGAATTTAGCTTGTACGAAGGTTTGGCGTCCAAGTATACATTCATATATGTTATAGTCTATTGAGTGTTCTCCCCACGGGACTATATCCGGCTCTTCGTGGTTAAGCGCTTTAATGACTCGTTCTCTTGGCAACATAAATAGTATCCTCTTTTATCGTGAGTAGATAGCTTGTATTATGATACTCAGGTGATAACATTCGAACAATAGTGTAGCAAGTTTTAGCCTATGCATGGTTGATAATTTTCATTGTTCGGTATACTGTGCATATTGTTTCCGCAACCTGGGTCATTGAAGGAGATAAAGTGTTTTGTCTAATCGCTCATTCGGCTAAGTGCGCACTTGGCTTCATTTCGCACATTTGAGCTTGGATCGTTTGCTGCAATTTCTTTCAATGCCGCTGCTGCTTTTGATCCACCAATTTTCTCAATAGCATTAACCGCTTTCAGTCTTGCCGATACAGTGCCGCGCTGCATAAATTTGAGAAGAGATGATACAGCGCGACCATCTCTGAGATTGCCTAGAGCCTCAGTAGCAGCTTCAAGCAGTTCTGGTTCTTGTGAAGAATTGAGGATTTTAATTAGTGGTTCGACCGCTCTTACGTCGCCAATTTTACCCAATGTCTCTGCAGCCATTGCCGAGATAGATGGCACAGGATGATTTAGCGAAAATCCTATTAGAGTTTCGACATAGTCTCCAGTATGTTCGTCTAATTTTGCACCGCATGCCCTGCAGAACTTGTCTTCGGCTCTGTTTTCCATATAGCACTTTGGGCAGAACACTGTGATCATTTTAGCTTTGCTTTCCAATAAACAAGAGTGTTTATTGATTTAGTATAAATTGACTGATTATCACTGATGCAAGAATTGACAACGCTACGAAGAAGAGGAAAGTGACAAACGCAACTTTGAGACCATGCTTAGTAGGTTCTTTCTTGTCTGTATAGTGATGCATCCATTCTTTGTACGTAATCAGAAACGCTGCAGTCGAAGCCAATAAGCCGAATCCCAGCGATATTGTCAATACTAATAGGTTTACACTGGACATATAATCACTTTGTTTGATGACTTGCAGCAAGAATTTAATTAGGCGGCATTCTTTTTGCCGGTACTGCTTTTTTTATAGTTACAAGAATTGGGATAGAAATTATCTGTGTGGCAATAGAGAACGCAACCAAATTCGCAATCGAGATATCATACAAATAGCCCATTAGCGCACTACCTACAAACCAGAAAAGTCCATATCCAGTATTGAATATCCCATACGCTGTCCCGCGTTTGTCAGTTGGTACCATATTGGCAACGGCAGCCCGCATTATTGACTCTTGTGCACCCATTCCTATGCCCCATAGTGCAACTCCTAATATTGCAAGTCCGAAACCACCGAAGAATACAAACGGCGCGAACAAAGCAGATAATACAATCGCTACGGCTAATACCGAAAGCCCTGCACGGTCGTAAAGCCGCCCGAAAACCAACGCAGCTAGCGCATCAACACCCATAGCAATGGCGTAGAGTACAGGGATCCAATCTTTTGATACGGTAGAAGCCTTATCGAAGTGATATGCGATTAGTGGATAATCCGCATATCCTGCTGCAACGAATGATACTGCTAGCAGATAGACCCAAAAAACTCTTGGAAAGCCTTGGTTTAATAGCTGTTTTTCTGATTCACGTTCCATATCACGCGGTGTTGGATAAAGAATACGCGCAGTAATGAGTATGCTTATCGCAATGGCGGCAGGGATCAATAGTATAATAAATCCGTTCTTATAAGATCCCTTCATAAACAATACCGCTGATACCACGAGTGGTCCCATGACCGCCCCGATTTGATCCAATGCTTCGTGTAAACCAAATCCCCATCCGCGCCCAACTTCACTTGTGGCATGTGAGAGCATAGCATCACGTGGGGGATTGCGCACCGCTTTGCCGAATCTTTCAGCGATTATCAGCGCCGCTGCTATTTCCCAACGCCCTGCTAATGCGAGAGCAGGTACAGCCATAAGATTCACGAAATATCCAATTATAGTGATTGTCCAGTATTTACCTGTTCTGTCGCTTATGTAGCCGGATACCAACCTGAGTCCATATCCAATCAGCTCACCTAGTCCTGCAGTAATGCCAACTACTGTAGCGCTAGCACCTAAGCTAAGCAGAAAAGGTCCGGTAATGCTGCGTGCGCCTTCATATGTGACATCAGCAAACAGGCTTACTATGCCAAGTAGCACAATAAACTTTACAGCGCGTCCTCTCAAGACTGCGGCTGAATCGTCTGTATTCGACATCTCTTGTTGCCTCGCAATTAAATTATTTCACTACAAGAACTGGACAGGGTGCTAATCTTACCAAGCTCTGGCAAGTGCTTCCCATGATTCGGTCATATATTGCCGAATGTCCCATAAAGCCTACAACGAGCAGATCAAAGTTATTCACTTTAATGAACTCTACGATAGTTTTTACTTCATGTCCTATAAGTAAGTGCGGCTGTATTTCAACCCCTTTTTCTTTAGCCATTTCCATGCTTCTTTGTATGGCTTCTTGATACCTGTGATCTTTCCAGTCTTTTTCTTCAATTACTTCGCCGATTGTCTCTGCATAATGCGGTACTTCTTCCACTGAAATTGTATGAAGCTCGGCGTTGTATCGTTTTGCAATATCTATTGCTTCTACCAAAGCCTTGAAGGCTCCTTCAGATCCGTCCTGAGCGTGCAGAATTTTTCTATGCATTTGTTCTCTCCTCCTGTTTATTTGGTCTTTCTGGCTCAAACCATCGCTGAGCAATAATCGTTGGTACTATTGCGCTTCCGATGACTGCGGTAACCAGTGCAGTATATTGATCTTGGGTGATAATCCTATTATTTAATCCGAACAATGCGCATATACTACCGAATGTGAGTCCTGTTGACATCAGCAGTGTAGTGTACATTCCTTCACGGTTACTGAAATGGAACTTTTTGGTAAGTGGCCAGATTCCTACGAACTTGGTAGCCATTTTTATTGCCAGGAATATGGCTATCATCCCAATGCCGGTTATCACAGCTCCAAATTTGATAAGTGCGCCGGCTTTCAGAAAGAAGAATGGTGTGAGTAGCGTAAATGCAGTTACTCTAAGCCGTTGAGCAAATACTCGTTCTTTTAGTAGATATGGAGCCATAACCATGCCTATTAGATAAGCTGGTAGTACTGCTTCGCTTTTTGCCATATTGCTTAGTCCTCCGAAAAAGAAGAGTACCAGCAGAATGAGTTTGGTTTCAGGCTCGCTTATTCGGCTGCCTATGGATTTGAAGAAAAACGGCACAAACTTTGGCAGCACCCACATTCCTACTGCTGTAGCCACCACAAACAATGCCAGCCAGTAGTTATAGTTTGCAAATAAAACTCCAAGCGCAAGAACTGTGCCAAGGTCGTTTACAAAGCAGGCCGCGAGAATTATTTTGCCCAGCTCTGTTTCGTTGAAGCTAGTTTCTATCATAACAGCATATACAACGGCTACTGATGTGGTTGAAAGCGCCAAGCCTGCAATCTCTTCTTGCTGCCAATTCCAGCCGCATACATATCTAGAATATGCCATTATGCCAAAAAATGGTGCAAGGAAACCTACAAGTCCTATTATTGTGCTGGACACCAAGTGTTTTCGCACTATCTCCGGATCAATTTCGGCGCCCGCCAGAAACGTCAGCACTATTGATCCTGCACCTGCAAGATAAGTAACCCACGGATCTATAGTTAGTCCGAATAGATTACCTCCGAATGCACCAACTATAATCTCTATAAGAGCAACCGATATGCCTACGCGTATAGATATAAGAGATGCCAGCAGTGCCAGCCCAATCCAAAGCGAAGATGTAAGCCATACGTTGTTATCCACCAAGTAGCTCCTTTCGTCTTAATTAGATATAGTAACTATGTCTGCATACCCGGAATGCCTGCCATAAACGTGTCAAAGTATTCAGATTACTTCGGCAGACTGAACCTGTCTTCACTCGCGAATTGCCCACATTCTCCGTTGTTGGCAGTATTGCAGTAAGACAAAAGCATCTTGTTTATTTTCTCAAGTTTAGCCATCTCATTTTCTAGTCTGGCTGATTCCGATTTGACGGTTTCCTCTTGTTCTCTGCGCATTTTGTAAATGTTTTCGATCGCACCTTTGGTTGCTAGGATGGCTCTTTCAATTCGATTATCCAGATTTTCGCTGAATTCGCGGAAGCTCTTCTGAAGGTTTTGTAAAGTAGGCCATCGTACGTTTTCGACATTTTCAGCTACCAAAACTTCAATCCGTTCCCTCATTCTACTAAATGCGCGTGATTTTCTAATCCTGTATGGTAGCAGTCTGTCCCAAAAGTCTTCTGGAAGTATTCCAATAGACACAGGCCAGTGATGAGTTGTCCAGTATGGCTGTTTCTTTATCTCAAATTCTTCTTTGCTAGCAGGTGGTTGGTAGTGAATGTCGAACATCTCTGCGGCTGTTTTGTGTATTGACTCTATAAGATCGTTTGCACGCTGTTGATGGCGGTTTAGAACTTCTCTGACCTGTGCTTCGAATACCCTGGACAATTCCCCAAGCTCGTGTTCAAAAAACTCAGGTATAACATCTGCAAGTGCATTTTGAGCTGCCTCAGTGTCCAGATGATTTTGTTCCAGAGCATCTGTGGCGACCTGCATAAATCGCTTCTTTGCTTTTTTTCGCAGCTGCTCCGCCTGTTCCTCAAGAAATGCGATCATCCGTTTTTTGTCGCCTTCTAGAGTATCTCCTTCAGCGATTCTCTGTAAATTTGCCTCTGCAAGTTTGTTTTCCAAAGAATTCAAACGTGCTTCAAGTTCATTAATCGGCAGTTTGAGTGATTGAAGCGATAGTCTCATCTCAAGAAGAACAGTTCCGATGATATCTGATGCTTTTTTTGCGATTGCTTCTGCGAGTGCTTTTTCTTTCTCATAAGCTAGAAACTCTATAAGAAATCTTTCAAGCACATCCATCCCACTCTTTGTCCAGCCTTCTTTGCTGTCCTCTAGCCTTGCCGCAAGTCCAAGCTTTGCTGAGACAGGAATAATGTTGATGTCATCTTGGACTTTTTCCTGTGCTTGAATCACGCTGCGAAGGAAATCCAATATTTTGTTTTTATCCTGCTTGCTTAGATAATCAGCTTTGTTAAGCACGTAGAAAATCCTGCTGATTCTTGTTCGAACCTCTTTTAGAAACTCTATTTCGACTTCTGTTATTGGTGGATCAGGTGAGACAACTAAAATGGCTGCATCACACTGTGGGATGAAGTTGAGAGTAGCTTCTGTGTTATGTCTATGAGTTGATCCTATGCCTGGAGTATCAATAAGCACAGCTCCTTTGCGAAGGATGGATGCTGGATGGGTTACTTCGACATATGCTACATTTAGCTGGTTGGAAGGGTTAGACTCTTCAGCTACATATTGTGACAGAAAACTGTTCAGCTCGCTTGCATCCAATGATTCTTTCTCTACGTATGGACGATCATTGCTGAAGAATATGCGTGCTTTTCTTTTCTCGCCTGCCAAAATAAACGTAGGTATTGCTGTGAGTGGTATTACAGATGAAGGCAGAATCTCTTCTCCTAAAAGTGCGTTGAGAAGGGTGCTTTTACCTCGCTTGAACTGTCCTAATACTGCCAAGTGAAAGCGTTGTTCGTTAAGTCGTTCTAGAAGCTTTCTAAGATCATCCGCTTGAGAAGCAAATTCCTGACCGATATTGCTGCCAACTAAATCTGCTGCGCTTTCGATAAGAGTGGCTAAAGAAGCTTCATTATAAGAAT
>Ga0123519_10005455_pt1 | contig 20271 bp, 21 predicted proteins | sample YelNatPaOPRAMG02_FD_87396 | JGI IMG/M metagenome (GOLD analysis project Ga0123519, IMG submission 87396) | Hot spring microbial communities from Yellowstone National Park - Yellowstone National Park OP-RAMG-02 (version 2) | ecosystem: Environmental > Aquatic > Thermal springs > Hot (42-90C) ...
CGCACAGGGTTGCTCCTGCGAACAACCAACCCCACAGGAATGCTCCGGGGTGCTGGAGGATATTGCCCGGGGTTTTCTTGGCCCGAGGGTGCCTCCCCGGGCATGGGGGCTTGGGTAAGAAGATACACCCATTCGGAAGTCCTATCGGAGAAGTTGGATCCTTCTGAGGTAGCATTCTTTCCCTCGCTCGATCCTGACGCGAAAAGAACCGCATCGAGGGCACGAAAGGGGGGCAAGGATATCACGAGGGTCACCCCTGACCCTGCTTCTTCGGCCGCAATCGTCGCAGCCTACCACGCCTTTGACCCGTTTCACCCGTATCCTTGCTCCCTCAGCCACCGTGCCCTTCAGCAGTTCCTGAACCCAAAAGGTTACCTGTTCGTCGTTGAGAACGGCCAGTTCGCCTACTTCGAGGTCCAAGGAAAGAACTCTACCGCCTCTGTTTTGTTGCGCTGTTTCCAGGACGTTTTGGACGATTTCCGAGGCGATGGCAAATTCGTGCATGATGGAAAATCCGCGCCGAGCGAAGGTTCCCTAACCCTCGAGCCCGAGGGAATCGATCACCTTGCCAATTCCTCTTCCACGGAGAGCATTCGTCCGGATGACGGGAGCGTAGGGGTTCACTCTTTTCGCATCCCTCTCTATGTCCCTCGCGTTGACCCTCATCGCCCTGGCCATATCGACCTTGTTGAGAATGATCACATCCGCCTCCCTGAAGATAAAGGGATGCTTCATTAATGTATACGGACCCTCTGTGACCGAGACGACCACAAGCCTCTTATGGGCTCCAAGAGGAAATTCTCCCGGACAGATCAGATTTCCGACGTTTTCGATGAAAAGGATCCTCACACCGTCGAGATTCATCTTTTCAATGGCCTGGCCCACCAGATGGGCATCCAGATGACACTCCTTTCCCGTGTTGACCTGAATGACTCGGGCTCCCTCCTCGGCTATTCTTTCCGCATCGATCGTGGTCGTCAGATCTCCTGCGATGACCGCGGCCCTTTCTCCCAGGGCAAGCTTTCTCAGAATTCCCTTGATGAGGGAGGTCTTTCCCGATCCCACCGAACCCATGACATCGATGGCGAGGATTCCCAGCCGATCGAACCTCCGACGATTCTCCTTTGCAAGGCTTCTGTTCTTCTGAAGAAGATCCTTTTCCAGCTCAATATCAAGGATCACCGCTCCCTTTGGTTTGACAACCTTCATCGTTTCGTGCCTCCTCATTTTGCGTCTTGCTCTACGATCCACTGGGCCGCATCATAAAGATCCTCCGCCACATAAGCGGGTTTCACCTTCCATCGATCCCTCAGGTATTCCCACTCTCCCCTTCCGTATCCAGTCAGAACAAGAACACCCATTACACCCACCGCCTGAGCGAATTCCATGTCCATCCCTCGATCACCGACCACATAGCTTCCTCGGAGATCAAGGTCGAGCATCCGAACGGCCTCTTCCACCAGGCCTGTCGCCGGCTTGCGGCAACGACATCGCTGCCGATAGGGAGGCTCTCCTTCATGAGGGTGGTGAGGACAGTAATAGATGCCGTCAAGGTGAGCTCCCTCTCTCTCCAAGAGGTCCGCCATCTTCTTGTGAACCGCCTCAACCAGCGATTCGGGAAAATACCCCCTCGCGACCCCCGATTGATTTGTGACCACTACGGTTTTGTAATGGTGCTCGTTGAGGAGCCGAATGGCCTTGGCGGATCGAGGCAGAAGGTAGAAGCGGTCGAGATGGTTGACGTATCCGACCTCTTCGTTGATCGTTCCATCGCGGTCAAGAAATACGGCTCGGTGTGCCATCCGAAACCTCTCCATCTCTTGAGCTACCCGAAGAAGAAGCAAGAGGGCGTCATCCTCTTATCTCGAGGCTTCCTCTTCAAACCGGCAAAGGGCAAACGTCTCGGGAGGCGAGAAGCGCAGGTAGGATCGATGAACCATCCAGTCTCCCAAATTGAAGTAGAGGCAACGCCTTTCGCCCACCTCTTCAGAGAGGGCCTCGGGGTAATGAGAATGAGCCAGGATTACCACGTCAAACCCTTCCTCGAACTTCCGCCGCGCGAACTGCCTAAAGACCTCAAGCCCGCTCTCCCGATGAGGTTGATGATAGTGAAGTCGGCTTTTTTCGCTCATCCTTCCTGCCACCCTCTGGCAAACCCGCGGCCCCGCCCACCGCATGAGCCCATAGGTCAAGGGATTCTTCAGGGCTTTCCGAAAGAGCCGGTAGCGCCACTGCCGAGGGTTCGAAAGATCTCCATGGGCCAAAAAAACCTTCCGGTTTCCCAGTTTTTCTTCCCACCCTTTCGGATGAACCTCCACTTTCATTCGGAGTTGATCGCGAAAGAAGGTGCTCAGACAAAAATCGTGGTTTCCTTCACCATAGGTAATCCCGATGTTTGACTCCTCGAGGCTCTTTAGCTTTTCAAAAACAGGAAGATAATCGGAAAACGGAAAGGCCCTCTCCTCCAGAGATCGATCCCTTCGGGACAAGCCGATCTTGAAGTCGAACAGAAATTCAAAGAGGTCACCCAAAATGACAAGGTGAGCAAGGCTCGGTTTTTCCAGATCGAGAAACCGAAGGAAGGCCCCTATCCCTTCCTGGTCCTGCCCTGTAAAATGGGCATCGGAGACAAAAATCCAGTCTTTCCCCTCACGGGTCAACCTTCCCCCCTCATCTTCCCACGCCGCAATAAACAAAGCCAAGGCGCCGCATTTGCTCCGGGTCGTACACGTTTCGAAGGTCGATGAAAATCGGCTTTCCCATCACCGAACGGAGCCGACCCAAATCGAGGCGGCGGAACTGATTCCATTCCGTAGCCAGGACCAAAGCATTGACCCCTTGAGCCACATCGTAGGCATCTCGACCGAATTCGATCTCCGGAAGTGCCTTTCTTGCCTCCTCCATGGCGGCAGGATCAAAGGCTCTCACCTTGGCCCCCTCCTCAAGAAGCTTCTTGATGATGGCAATCGACGGAGATTCCCGTATGTCGTTCGTGTTCGGCTTGAAAGAGAGCCCAAGGACGCCTATCGTTTTGCCCCGAAGTTCTCCCATCTTCTCTCGGATCTTGGCCACCATCCGCTCACGCTGTCGCTCGTTGACCTCGATCACCGAATCCACGAGTTGAAAGGTGTAGCCCTTGTCCCGGGCCAGCCTCGAAAGGGCCCGTGTATCCTTGGGAAAGCACGACCCGCCGAAACCGGGACCGGGGTGAAGGAATTTCCGCCCGATCCTTCCATCGAGGCCCATCGCCCTTGCCACGTGGTGAACGTCCGCGCCTACCAATTCACAGAGATTTGCCACCTCGTTTATGAAGGTGATCTTGGTCGCCAAGAAGGCGTTCGAGGCATACTTGATCATCTCCGCCGTCTCCAGGGTCGTGATCACAAAGGGGGTTTCAATCAGATAGAGCGCACTGTAGATGTCCTTCATGATGGCGACCGCCTGTTCGCTCTCGGCTCCGATGGTCACTCGATCGGGCCGCATGAAGTCCTCAATGGCTGACCCTTCCCGCTGAAACTCGGGATTTGAGACCATATCGAAGGGGATGGGGTGGGGTTGGGCTTCTTCGATCAGCTTTTTCAGCCGCCGACACGTACCCACGGGCACCGTCGACTTCATGACGACCACCTTGTAGCCGTCCATGGAGCGGCCGATTTCCGTCGCCACCTCCTCAACGGCTCCAAGATCCGCAGACCCGTCCTCGTTCGAAGGGGTCCCCACGGCGATAAAGATCACGAGACTCGACGTCACGCCCTCCCGGATGCTCGTCGAAAACCGAAGGCGGCCCTCCTTCATATTCTTCTGGACAAGTTCTTCAAGCCCCGGTTCGTAGAAATGAGGTTTCCCCTGTTTGAGGCCTTCGATCTTCTGAAGGTCGTTGTCCACGCAGATGAGGTTTAGACCGAACTCAGCCAAACAGGCTCCTGTCACCAACCCAACATACCCCGTTCCGATCACGCAGATGTTCATAGACTCTTTCCTTCTCCTCCGGAGAGACGAGGCGATTCCCCATCCTCTTTCGTAGCGCTTGGCTCGGATGCCAGCCGGCCCACCGACCGGAGATAGTCCCGAAGCGCATCCTGCCAAGGTCTCAAGGCCATCCCTGTTTCTCGCCTCAACCGTTCTCCGCTCAAGGCAGAGTAAAGAGGCCTTCGAGCAGGTCGATTCAGCTCTTGAGTCGTGATGGGCACCACGCGAACCTCCGATCGACCCGACCATTTCAGAACCGCCTCGCCAAAGGCATACCAGGAGCAAACGCCACTGTTGGTCACATGAAAAATGCCGGTGGCTCGATGGCGGATCAGGGCTGAAATCGCTCTGGAGAGATCAACTGTGTAGGTGGGTGAGCCGACCTGGTCATGCACGATGGACAAGACCCTTTTCTCCTCGGCCTGGCGGAGAACCGAATCCACAAAGTTCTTCCCGTACCTTCCGTAGAGCCACTGGGTTCGAATGATGAGCCCGTCCTCGGCCAGCGTCTCAACGTAACGCTCGCCTTGAAGCTTCGACAAACCATAGACATTGAGGGGACGAGGCGGATCGGTTTCGAGATAGGGCTCGGACTTCGAACCGTCAAAGACATAGTCCGTGCTCAAATAAACCACTTTGGCCCGGATCTTGCGGGCTCCCAAGGCCAGATGTTTCATCCCTTCGGCGTTGACCGAAAAGGCCTTCTCTTGCTCCGTCTCACATCCGTCAACATCCGTGTAGGCCGCCACGTTGACGAGCACCTGGGGTTTCACCTTCTCGATGGCCTCGATCGTCCGTCTCTCATCCCGGATGTCGATCTCCTCGATGTCCCAGCCGATGATCTCCCAGGCCGGATCGGGCTTGGCCTCCCAGGAGGAGCGGAGCTCTTCGACCAAGTCCCTTCCCAACATCCCCCGGGCCCCAATCACCAAGATCCGTTCCATGCTTCTCTTGCCCACTTCCCCTTTTGGTTTTCAGCGGTTTTCGTACATGCTCCGATAATATTCAAGATACGCTCCGGACTTGATCTTCCTCCACCAGGGCTCGTGGGTGACATACCACTCCACGGTGCGCGCAATCCCCTGCTCAAAGGTACGGAGGGGCTCCCAGCCCAGCTCGCGCCGGATCTTGGAGAAGTCAATGGCATAACGCCGATCGTGGCCCGGACGATCGGTAACAAAACGGATGAGCGATCGGGGTTTCCCCAGAAGGTCGAGAATCGCATGAGCGACGGAGAGGTTGGTTCGCTCGCTTTGCCCTCCGATGTTATAGACCTCTCCATCTCTCCCCTCTCGCAAAACGAGATCGAGGGCCCGGCAATGATCTTCCACATAGATCCAGTCGCGAATATGGAGGCCGTCGCCGTAAAGGGGAAGCTCCTTGTCCTCCAAGGCATTGGAGATCATGAGAGGAATCAGCTTTTCGGGAAACTGATAGGGTCCGTAGTTGTTTGAACACCGCGTGATGAGGACAGGCAAACCATAGGTCCGATGATAGGCCCTGACCATCACATCCGCTGCCGTTTTACTGGCAGAGTAAGGACTGTTGGGAGCAAGGGGCGTCTCTTCCGTGAATGCCCCCCTTTCGCCCAGCGACCCGTAAACCTCATCTGTGGAAATGTGGAGAAACCGAATGGGTTTCTTTGGAAAGAGCTTACGGATTCCTTCGAGAAGGACATACGTGCCGTTGATATTGGTTCGGATGAAGGCGCTCGGGTCTTGGATCGATCGATCCACATGGGACTCCGCTGCAAAGTTCACCACGGCATCGATACCTTCTTTCAGGAGGGCTTCCATCCGGGGAGCATCCGAAATATCGGCCCACACGAAACGGTAGCGAGGAGAATCGGCGAGATCGGAGAGATTCTCAGGATTCCCCGCATAGGTCAGCTTATCCACATTGAGAATCGAATCCTCTTGGTGCGTCTCCAAGACAAATCGAATAAAGTTGCTCCCGATGAAACCGCAACCTCCTGTCACCAGAATGTTCATCGCTCACCCCACCGAAAGTTTTTCCTGATGTTTCAAAAATCCCCCTCGCGAAGGGCCCCGCTGAGGGTGGCCGAGAGACCTTGTAGCGGCACCCTAAGGAACCGAAATACCCACTTCGGCCAACCCTGCTAAATCCCTTCTTGTGAAGCCTGTGATAACCTCACAAAGGTCAAAAAAATCCCCTTGACAAGGCCTCCGGTCCGTCCTCTCCGGGGTTCCGAAACGCACCGGACGAGCTATGAGTCTTCTCAAAATAGAAATGACAGACATCTCCCTCTCCCGCCTTGGCGGGAGAGGGCTGGGGTGAGGGTGTTCCCTTGGAATTGCCCCCTCACCTCAATCCTCTCCCCCAAGGGAGAGGAAGATTTATTTTCCCTTTGCTTGTCCAGACTCATATGAGCATACTAATATCTCGCGTCAACCGAGCCCCCGATTCGAGGCTCCGAAAGTATTCCCTTGAATTTCTTGTTTGTCGTCCCGACCTTTCCTCATCCGTCTTTTCGCGCCCAGTCGTAGGGGATATCTCCTCCATGGGGAGGAATTCGGTACTCATCCGGCGCCTCGTACACGTAGACCTCGGTCGGGATGTTGATGATGATCGCTTCCTCTTGGCTAATGCATTTCCAACCGTGGTAGACCTCTTTCGGCACGCGGACCAGCAGTGGATTGTGGTCGCCAATAAAGAATTCGTTAAGTTCTCCCTTTGTCGGAGACCCCTCTCGGCCATCGTAAAGGACCAGCTTGATCATGCCCCGCACCGCGGCGATGTGGTCGTCCTGGACTTTGTGATAGTGCCAGGCTTTGACAACCTGAGGATAGGTCGTCGTCATATAGACCTGACCGAATTTCTTAAAAAGGGGATCGTCCGCCCTCAGAATCTCCATCACTCTACCCCGTTCGTCTGGAATCACGCGCAGCCGTTTGATCTCAACTCCGTCAATCATCCTTCGCCCTTCCTCAGGAGATCTCTCTGGTCAGTCCTCAAAGACGGCAAAACTCCATCCAGAAATTGTAAGCCGTTCGTCGAAAAGTCCTTGAGATGATCTCACACCTTGTTGGCTCCTGTCTGGGAAACGAGCTGATTCGCCCTCAGCAGGGATTCAAAGGTCCCCGCATCGGTCCACCACCCCTCGAGGACATCCCAGGTCATGAGGCCCTGTTCGATGTAGCGGTTGTTCACGTCCGTGATCTCCAGCTCTCCTCGGTGAGAGGGCTTGAGGGTCTTGATGATGTCGAAGACCTGGGCATCGTAGAAATAGATCCCGATGACAGCATAGTTCGATTTAGGGTTCTTGGGCTTCTCTTCCACCCTGACGATGCGATCCCCTTCGATCTCTGGAACACCGAATCGCCAGGGATCGGGAACCTCTTTCAAAAGGATCTTCGCTCCAGCCTTCTGTTTTTCGAAGGCTTCTACCGCCTTGCGAATGTTCTTTTCGATGAGGTTGTCGCCCAGGATGACACAGATCTTTTCTCCTTTCGCAAAGTACTCCGCCAACCTCAGGGCGTCGGCAATCCCCCCTTCTCCCTCCTGGTAGGTGTAGTTGATGTGGCGAAGCCCGAACTCCTTGCCGTTGCCTAAGAGCCTGAGAAAATCTCCTGCGCTGTTTCCGCCCGTAACGAGGAGAATGTCGTCAATGCCCCCGTTGATGAGGGTCTGGATCGGATAATAGATCATCGGCTTGTCGTATACGGGAAGAAGGTGTTTGTTGGTCACTTTGGTCAGGGGATAAAGACGGGTCCCCAATCCTCCAGCCAAGATCACTCCCTTCACGGTCTTTCCCTCCCTCTCTAAAAGGACATCAACTTGGGCTTTTGCCCCAGCCCCCCTAGGCCCAACAAATTGAAGTAGAGTTGAAACCGTACCTCTTTTCGCTGTAGCCCGTCGGGCGACCGGTTCTTGTCTTCAAGATTGAACCCGAGCGCCCAGCATTGGGCCTGGTATTCCGCTCCGACGATATTCTCGACCCGTGTATGGAACTGAAGGTTGTAACGAATGCCTCCATAAAGGTATAGGGGTTCGACGGTCTTGATGCGGGTATGGACGTTGATCGTTTGAATTTGATCTTTCGTGTACCGATACTCGATCTGAAGGGCGTCGTTTCTCCGATCTTTAGCCCGAATCAGGGTATTCCACTCGTCCAGGCCCATCCGATAGGGATCGAGGGCGGCAATCCACCGGACGAAAAGATAAGGGTTAAAGCGCCACGTCATCTCTCCGAAAACGCTCGAAAAATCCCGCTTCTTTCCTTCCCTCACGTAAGGATCTCCCAAGGAGTAGCTCTGATAAACTCGAAGCATCGCATACTCGTAGGGCCCGGATTCAATCTTCTCCTTTTGGGGTTTTCCGATCATCCGCTGTGTCAACCCATAGGTGATCTCATGGGCAAAAGGCTGACGATCGATGTCGTCGAAAAGGGGAAGCTCGTCCTCGTCCACCCGGGGACGGTAGCGATACTCGAGGGTAGGTTCCACGGTATGCATCCAGCGCGTCACGTTGAACAGATCGGAAAGCCAGCGGATCGCCGTGCCGTCGTAAACCCGATAGAATTCCGTGGAGAGGGTCGCGGTGGCCTCCAAGGTTTCCCTTCCCTTTTTGAGCGGTTTGTCGCGATCGTCATCGGATCGGTAGTAGGTCTCTCGAAAGCCAAGGCTGGGTTCAAATTTCAGGACGTCAAAAAATCTCGTCGGGTAGAAGAAACGGGGAAACAGATCCCATCGATGAAGACCCAGTCTGTTTTCATCCTTGTTGGTAAAGTAGGTGTAGGAAGAGGTGAGATCGGCGTAGATCGGGGTTTTCCAAAGGGACTGCGGGTGCCCATAAAAACCGACTCGGGGAAGGAGCTGGACCGTCTCGTCGTTGCTTTTGACAGCCATGTCTCTGAAAAAATCGCCTTCCGCCAGAAGGGTGAAGGAATCCCAGTTCTTCCCGCCGAAGAGAACCGATCGCAACTGTCTCACCGTCCGCGCATCGATACTGGATTGCTCTGGGAGGTCGTCTTCAAAATCGCGAAGATAGGTCCACTCGCTCACATAGTTCACATTTCCCTTGAGATAAAAATCGTAGGGCAGTTCCTGGCGGTTTTGGAGGAAGAAGGCGTAGCGTTTGCCTTCGAACACCCTGTCATCGATAAAATAGACTCGGGCCTCTCCATCCGTCTCCCGCCCCAGGGCATAGCGGTATTCCAAACCCTCCTTAAATCCTCGGTCTCCGAGATAGTCGAGGTAAAAGGTACTGTCCATTTCCTTCGTCATGACCCAATAGAAACCTGTCTTCACCTCAGGGCCGTACTTGCTTGAAAGGCCCACTTGGGGCATCAGAAATCCCGTTTGTCTCTCTTTGCGCAAAGGGACACTGGCCCAAGGAAAGTAGAAAACCGGGATGTCGGCGAGATAAAAACGGGCCCTGTGGACAATTCCTTCTCCGTCCACTCTGACGTAGAGGTTTTGGGCTGTGAATCTCCATGGAGGCTTTCGGGCATCACACGTGGTGAAGGATCCTTCTCGGATCCGATATTCGTTCTCTCCCAGTTTCTCCGCCTCTTCGGCCGCGATGTGGTAGTTGTTATCCTTCAAGAAAAGCTTGGCCCGAAAGACCTTTCCCGTTCGGGTCTCCACGTTGACCTCGAGGCGCTCACATTCCAAAACATCCTCGCCTTCGCTCATCAAAACATTTCCCCAAGCTTGAAGCTCGTTCGTTTCGGGTCGGAACAGGACATGATCCGCCTGGAGGTTGAAGTCGCCCCGGGTGATGACGACGCTTCCATGGCCGTAGTAGGTCTGCTGGGCCCGGTCGTACGAGAGCTCTTCCGCCTCGATCTCGATGGGCCCCTCCTCCTTCCCAACCTTTACATCGACCACTTTCGCCCAACCGAAGCGGAGGAAACCCATCCCGAACGAGACGAACAGCAACACGGAGAGCGCTAAGAGTCGGCGAGGCATCATGATCCTCTCCTCGATTCGAAGTACGAAAGGGCCTCACCGGCCGTGTAAAGGGAGCCGGTGATGCAGAAGAGGTCTCCTTCTTCGGTCATCGAAAGCCCTCTTTCGATGGCCTCTCGCAAATCCTCCACCACCTCGGCCTTCCCACGATTCTCGCCCATGGCTTTCCAAAGGCGATGGGGGGCTGCTGCCCGTTCGATCGAAGGCCTCGAAAGGATGATATGATCTGCGAGGGGCGAAAGGGTTCGAAGCATCGATTGAAAGGGCTTATCTTTCATGATGCCCACAAGAAGAATGAGCCGTCGATAGGGAGGGCCTTCCTTCAAGGCCTCTCTCAAGCTTTCAACCCCGGCAGGATTGTGGGCCCCATCCACCACGACCTTGGGAGCGGAGGAGATCGTCTCGAGCCTCGCCGGCCACCGGACGGTCCGAAGCCCTTCCATGATGGCCTCCACCGAAATCCGATACCCCAACTCCTCCAAAACCTCGATCGCACCCAGGGCGGTCGCCGCATTTCGCATCTGATAAGAGCCCCGAAGACCAAGCTCGATGTTCCAGAGTTTCCAATGCCGTCCTTCGTAATCCAAACGCCCGGGCCCGACGGTTCGATATTGAAACTCCTTCCCTACCCGGTAAAAAGGCGCCCCCAATTCTCGACACCGATCGGAAAAGAGGCGAAGGACTCGGGGCTGGGTCGCAGCCGTGATGAAAGGCCGCCCTTGCTTGATGATGCCCGCCTTCTCCCGGGCGATACGCAGAATCCCTCGACCAAGAACGTCTTCATGGTCCCTCGAGATATTGGTCACCATGGAAAGAAGGGGGGTCACAACGTTCGTGGAATCGAGCCTTCCACCCAACCCCACCTCCAAAATCGCCAAATCCACGACCTTTTGGTTGAAGTAGGAAAGGGCCATGGCGGTGGTGAAATCGAAAAACGTAAAGGGAGGACTCACTCCCGCTGCCTCGATTCGCTCTCTCATCCAATCGGTGAGGGAGGCGACCTCTTCTTCAGCAATCTCTTCGCCATTCACCTGGATCCGTTCGGTGAACCGCACGAGATGGGGAGAGGTGTAGAGCCCCACCCGATATCCCTCTTTCTCAAGGATCGAAGCCATCATAGCGGCCGTGGAGCCCTTCCCGTTCGTTCCTCCCACGTGGATCGTCGAAAGGGCCTCATGGGGATTCCCGATTGCCTTGAGGATCCCTTCCACCTTCTCCAGGCCGAAGATCATCCCAAACTTCTGTAGACTGTAAAGATAGTCGAGGGATTCCCGATAGGGCTTGCCCTCGTTCGGTTCCGATTTTAGATTACCCATCTGCCCTCATCATATCCAAGAGAGAGGCAAGGGTCTGCCGAAGATCCTTCCTTTCCACAATGAGATCGATCATACCGTGCTGAAGGAGATACTCTGCCCGTTGAAACCCCTCGGGGAGCTCGGCCCGAATGGTCTCCTTGATCACCCGAGGCCCCGCAAACCCAATCATGGCCTTCGGCTCTGCAAGGATCACATCTCCCAACATGGCGACGCTGGCTGAGACCCCGCCTGTTGTCGGATCCGTCAGAACCGATATGTAAGGAAGTCTCGCCTCATGGAGCCTCGCCAGAGCAGCACTTGTCTTGGCCATCTGCATGAGGGAAAGAATGCCCTCCTGCATTCTCGCACCTCCGGATGCGCAAAAGATCACCACACCAACCCGCTGCTCGATAGCCCGTTCGATCAGGCGGGTGATCTTTTCGCCCACCACCGACCCGAGGCTTCCTCCCATGAAGCTGAATTCGAAGATGCCGATCATGACAGGCAAACCCTTGATCTTCCCCTGCCCACAGATGATGGCATCGTTATGGCCCGTCGCTTCGCGAGATTCCTTGATGCGGTGGGGATATCGCTTGGTATCCTTGAATTCGAGGGGATCGCCCGAAACGAGATCTGCATCATATTCGACAAACGTTCCGGGATCGAGCAGACATTCGATCCTTCTTCGACCGGGGATTTGGAAATGGTAATTGCACTTGGGACAAACCTGAAGGTTTCTTTCGATCACCCTTCGGTAGATCATCTCGTTGCAGGAATTGCACTTGACCCAAAACTCGTCGGAGAGCCTGAGCTCCTCCCTCTTCTCTCTGCCTCCTTTTTCTATTTCTTCCCCCTTCTTGAACCAGGTCACCTTTTTGTCTCATCCTTTCCGCTCTTGAGGTATGTAACTAACAAAAAACGGCCGGAATGTCAATTCCGATGCAGTCTTCCACGAATCATGCTATGCTAAGTGTATGGATAAAGAAATCACCCTCAGCGTTGATTCGATGGCCTACGGCGGATACGGCGTGGCTAGGATGGATCACAAGGTCATCTTCATCCCCTATACGGTAAAAGGGGATCAGGTGCGGATCCACGTGACCCAGGAAAAGAGAGCCTTCTGCTTTGGAAACGTCCTATCCGTGGTGGAACCCTCCCCCTGGCGCATCCCGGCCTCCTGTCCCCACTTCGGCCTCTGTGGAGGTTGCCAGTGGCAGCATATTGAGTTTCGCCGTCACGGAGAGCTCAAGGGAGAGATCCTCGAGGAGATGTTGAGACGGGTGGGTGGCCTTGAGGAAATCCCTCCGATTGCCATCGTTGCTTCAGAAAGCCCTTACGGGTATCGCCTTCGTGTCCGCCTCAAGGCCGAGGGAGGGCGGCTCGGCTACTATCAGGAGAAGTCCCATGAGCTTGTGGAATGTAACGGCTGCCCGATCGCCCATCCCCTCATCAACGAAACCCTTGAGACGTTAAGGCAAGAGCGTGGAAGCCTCCCGGACGCGACAGAGCTTGAAATCCGGGCCTCTCCCGAAGAAAAGAAAACCGTTCTCGTCCTTCACCTTCGCACCTTTTCCGAGGACGATACAAGGCGCCTCAAAGGGCTCCTGAGCGCTTCACCTGTTGTAAAAGGCATCGCCCTCCTGAAAAAAAGAAGCGCTCTATGGCTTGGTGATCCGAGAATTCATTTCTCCGTTCGGGTGGCTTGCCGTGAAGAAGAACGAACCTTTTCGTTTCGTGCCTCCCCGCAAAGCTTCTTTCAGGTGCATCGGGACCAGAACCAGAGGCTGATTGAGAGCGTTCTGGAGTTCTCGGAACTCGAGAAGGAGGAAACGTTTCTCGATCTCTACGCAGGCATCGGAAATTTCACCCTTCCTTTGGCCTCCCTGGGAAGCCAGGGGATCGGCATGGAAGAGAATCCGGAGGCCTTGAAGGACGCCCTCTTCAATGGCCGAAAGAACGGCATCACGACATGCCATTTTGTCCGAGGAAGGGTCGAGCGGATCCTACGAGACGGGCGAGACGGGCGAGACGGGCGAGATGGGAAAAACCGAGGGGCTGACCTCGTCGTTCTCGATCCTCCGAGAACCGGCGGAAAAACCATCATGGAAGACATCGCCCACCTTCGCCCCTCGCGAATCGTCTACATCTCTTGCAACCCCGCCACCTTGGCCCGGGACGTCCGATCTCTCTCGCAAAAGGGGTACTCCGTCCAACGGCTTGCGCTGATCGACATGTTCCCCCAAACCTACCACATGGAGGTCGTCGCCTTGCTCCGCCTCGCCGTTCCGTAATGCTTTCCTTTCGCCCTCGCACAAAATGTTTCGCAATCCCAACGGCTTTTCCCACCAAGACGGGGTTAAACGACCTTGTTCAACGGATATTCGATGATGCCCACAGCGCCCCGCTTGAGCAATTCAGGGATGAGGTCCCGCACGATCTTCTCCGAGATGACCGTCTCCACCGAGAACCAATCGGTCTGAAAGAGGCTGGCGATTGTGGGTGCCGTGATGCTCGGGAGCACCTCGATGACGCTCTTGAGATCGTTTGCCGGGACGTTCATCTTCAGACCGACCATTCCCTCGGCCCGCAGAGCCCCTTGGAGAAGGAGGGCGATCTGGTCGATCTTTTCGCGCTTCCAGGGGTCGCCGTAGGATTCGCGGTTGGCGATCAACTGGGTATTGGTTCGAAGCATCTCTTCGACGATCCGAAGGCCGTTGGCCCGGAGGGTGCTTCCCGTCTCGGTGACCTCGACAATCGCATCACAGAGACCTTCGATCACCTTTCCCTCCGTAGCTCCCCAGGAGAACTCCACCTGAACCTTGATGTTTCGCTCGGCAAAATAGCGTTTGGTGAAGTGGACGAGCTCTGTGTAGATCTTCTTTCCCTCCAGATCTTCGATTTTTCGGATGGGGGAATCCTCGGCCACGACCAGAACCCATCGGGCAGGAGCGAGGCTCGCCTTGGAGTAGACGAGGTCTTGAACCACCACCACGTCCGACTCATTTTCCAGGATCCAGTCCTTTCCTGTGAGCCCCGCGTCGAGGGTTCCCATCTCGACCAGACGGGACATCTCTTGAGCCCTCACCAGCGTGCAGCGCATCTGTTCGTCGTCCACCATGGGAAAATAGCTTCGCGAGCTCACCGTGATCTTCCAACCCGATTTCTTGAAAAGCTCGATCGTCGCGGCTTCGAGGCTTCCCTTAGGGATACCCACCTTGAGCAGGTTCATTGGCCATAAACCTCCTTCGGATCAAATACCTTCTCTCCCGAGACCTTCCAGACTCCATCTTCGTAGCGATGGTGAAAACAGCTTCGCTGCCCGGTGTGACAGGCCGCTCCGCCAATCTGGTGGACTTTAATGAGAAGGGTGTCGCCATCACAATCCAAACGAATCTCCTTGATCTCCTGAAAATGGCCCGATCTTTCACCTTTGAGCCACAATTGCCCACGGGACCTCGACCAAAAGCAGGCCCTCCCCGTCTCGAGGGTTTTCTCCCACGATTCCTTGTTCATGTAGCCCAGCATGAGCACTTCGTGGCTCGACGCATCTTGAACGATCACCGGAACAAGGCCGTTACCCTTTTCGAAGTCAATCTTGATCGAAGGCCCTTCGCCTCTTCCTCCCGCCTTCGTTTTCTCCTCAGCAGGCGGTTTCGCCTTACCGTCCATCATCCCGAGCCCTCCGTAAGCAATTTTGCCATCTGAATCGCATTCTTCGCCGCGTAGCCTGAATAGCAGTTATTGAAAAAGACGAGGGTTTTCGTCGTTCTCTGAGAAATGTTTTGGATGTCGGGGACAAAAGTCTTAAGCTCCTCATCGCTGTAGAGGTAGTTGTACCGCACGGACATGGGCGAATTGAACCAGTTCGGGTTTCGGCCATGAAATCGGAAATATCCCATATCCGAGGTGGCCCGCGGCACATAGGGCATGAGCTTCGGAAGCTTGGCCTCATCCACGACGCAGAATCCGATCCCTCGCTTTTCCAGGAATTGGAAGGTCTCCTCCCTGAGCCAGCTTCGGTTTCGGAATTCGAAAATAAGAGGAATCGCCGCGAAGGCTTCGCGAAACCTCTCGAGATAGGCGAAGTGATCCCGAGTCGGGAAAAATCCGTAAGGGAATTGGGCCAAAACGCCACCCAATTTTCCAGCCTCGATCAAGGGAGTCAGGCTGAATTTGAATCGCTCAAAGGTCTCCCGATGGTCGATCATTTGGCCTGTGTCTTTATCCCGGATCTCATGGGTCATCCCCTTAAAGGCCTTCACAACGAACTCAAACTCCTCTGAGGTTTTCTTCACCATGGCCTCGAAACTCTTGGGCGATGGAAGCGTATAGTAGGTGAAGTTCACTTCGAGGACACGAAATCCCAGTTGCCTTTCGTAGTAGGCGAGCATCTCCCTCTCGGGAAGATCGGCGGGATAGATCGTTCCTCTCCAGTCGTCAAAGGAAAAACCGCTTGTCCCCACTTTGATCATCGTAGCACCGAAAAACCCCTCTTTCCAAAAGGCAAGGCCTGCAAAAAAGGAGGCCTCCCTTTATTGTCAACCAAAAGAAGCTCTGGCGCAAGCTTTGAGCACCCCCTGTCAACTCGTTTCACAAGGTTGACCCGAAGGTTGCAAAAATCCCTGCCCCAAAGGCCATTCGTGAGGGCGCCAAAGAGGCCTTGTAGCGGCACCTGAAGGAAGCGAAATAGCCACTTCAGGGAACTTTCCGGAACTCCGCTCTTGGTGAAGCCTGGCATAACCGTACAGATGTCAAGAAGACCCGCTTCACAAGGCCTCCAGGGCGGTCTCACCGGTGCTTCCCAAGGCAACGGGCGGGTTGACAGAGCGAACTTATTCGGCTATATTATTTGTGCATAACGGCTTGTTTCAACGACCGAGGGATAAGCATCCCTCGGTTCAGTTTTTGTTGACTTTCTGTTCAGGGGTGTTCATGTCTCGAAGTCCCATTACCCGAGAAGGCTATAATCAGCTTACCAAGGAACTTGAAAACCTCAAGAAGGTGGTAAGACCTCTTGTGATCAAAGAGATCGAGGAGGCTCGAGCTCAGGGCGACCTCTCTGAAAACGCCGAATACGACGCAGCCAAAGAGAAACAGGCCTTCACGGAAAAGCGCATTCGCGACATCGAGCAGCGCCTGGCCAACGCTGAGATCATCGATCCCTGCCATTTCCCGAGTGATAAGGTGGGCTTTGGTTCCCTGGTCACGCTCCAAAACCTCGGCAACGGCGACGAGGTGACCTATCAGATCGTAGGGCCTGATGAGTCGGACATCAAGAGTGGAAAGATCTCCATCGTTTCTCCCTTGGGTAAAGCTCTGTTGGGGAAAGAGGAAGGAGACGAGGTCATCGTCCAAACCCCTGGAGGGGTCAAAAAGTATACGGTTCTGCGCATCTGCTCCTCTTAATTCTGCCGAAGTTAGAGTTTGCTCCCTCACCCTTTCTTCCTGATCACATGAATGGCCGTGGCCTTGAAGGAGGCCCAGATCTCCTTGCCTTCCTCCAGGAGAAGGTTTTCAGCCGAGTGATGGGTGACGTAGGCAGTCAAAGGGAACCCGCAGTCCAACTCCACCTTCTGATAGAGCCCCAAGGGACGAAGGTTCGTGACGCGGCCCGGAAAGACGTTTCGAGCGCTCGTCGATTCTTTAACCAGCCCCGTGGAAAGCGTCACCTCCTCAGGCCGAATACAGAGAAGAACGACCTCTCCGGGCTGAGCATCCCCAACCGCTTCGATCTCCTGACCACGAAAGGAAGCCACGAAGGATCCCCCATTTCGGCTCAATACCTTGCAGGAGAGAATGGTCTCAACCCCTACGAAAGAAGCGACCTCTTCATTGACAGGATGGTTCATGATTTCGTCGGAAGGCCCGATCTGTCGAATCCGCCCTTCCATCATCACCGCGATCCGATCCGAGAGGCGAAGGGCTTCTGTCCGATCGTGGGTGGCCAGGATCGCAGTGGTTTCACTTCCACGGACATTGGCCTCCAGGTCTTCGATCAAAGATTCCCGGCTTGGAGGATCAAGGCTTGAAAAGGGTTCGTCGAGAAGGAGGATCCTTGGCTCCACGGCAAAGGCCCGGGCGAGACTGGTCCGTTGGGCCTCCCCTCCGGAAAGCAATCGTGCCGGCCGGTGCCGAAGATGGGCGATTCCAAACCGCTCCAGGCAGTGCTCCACTTTTTGTTCGATCTCTTTCTTCTTCAAACCCCGAAACTTCAACCCGCTCGCTACATTTTCGAAAACCGTGGTGTCCAAGAGGAGAGGTTCCTGAAAAACCATGGCCAGTTTTCGACGATATCGTGTTTGGTCCCGATCAAAATCGATCTCCTTCCCTTCAAAAATGATCTGACCTTCCTGAGGGCGAACCAGGTGGGCAAGAACCTCCATCAAGGTCGTCTTGCCCGCTCCGTTCGGACCGATCAAGGCAAGAACCTCCTTTTCGTAGACGATCAGATGAGGAATGTCGATCGGAACCGCCTGCTGACGTTTGAACCGAAGCCCTTTGACCTCGAGGATAGGCGTGAAACTCTTCATCTTGGCCTCCGCCTCTGCTGAATATGCGTGAGGAGGAGGTTGACGAGATAGGCCAAGAAAAGGAGAATAACCCCCAAGGCAATGGCCACGTCGAAGTTTCCTCGACTTGTTTCCATAACCGTGGCCGTTGTCAACACCCGTGAATAACCTTTGATATTTCCTCCCACCATGATCGAAGCCCCTACTTCCGAGATCACCCCCCCAAACCCTGCCATGACGGCGGCCAAGAGAGGAAGTCTCGCCTCCTTGATGAGCATCCAGACCATCTGGCGTCTCGTGGCTCCCAAGGCGAGGATCTGAAGGCGAAGCTTCGCAGGAAGCTGCTGAATCGCTGCCAAGCTAATTCCCGTCACGATGGGCACGGCAATGATCGCCTGGGCGATGACCATCGCGGTAGGGGTGTAGAGGATCCCCAAAAATCCAAGGGGACCATTCCGCCAGAGGAAGATGGTAACAAAGAGGCCCACGACGACAGGAGGCAACCCCATTCCCGTGTTCACAAGGCTTACGACAAACCTCTTGCCGCGAAATTCCGATAGGGCGAGAAGGGTTCCCGTGAAAATGCCAATGAAAAGGCTGATCCCCGTGGCCGCCCCTGAAACCTGGAGCGAAAGAAGCGTCACCCCCATCACCTCCGGATCAAAGGTGATCAACAGCCAGAATGCCTTCTTGACGCCTTCGAGAATAAGGTCCATCTTGCGTCCTCACTTGCCCAGGTCCTTTTCTTCCTTGCCCGCATCCGGGAAGAAGAGAGGCGATCCGAACTTATCCACTCCAAAGGCCCGGATCACCTCTTGTGTCTCTTTTGAAACCATGAAATCGGCAAGAGCCTTTGCACCTCGAGCGTTGACCTTGGGCCACTTCGTAGGATTCACCTCGATCACGTGGTAAATGTTGAGGAGAGTTCGATCCCCTTCGACCAGCACCTCGAGGGCCAAATTTCTTCTCAGAGCGAGGAAGGTTCCCCGGTCGGTCAAGGTATAGCCCTTCTTCTCGGACGCCACGCTCAGGGTTTGTCCCATCCCGAGACCGCTCTGTTGATACCATTTCTCACCCTCTGGTTTGATGCCGGCAAGACCCCAAACTTCCTTCTCCTTTGCATGGGTTCCGGAATGATCTCCCCTCGATATGAAAAGGGATCTCGCCAGGGCGATTCTTTTGAACGATTCAACAGCCGATCGTTGCCCCCTGATCCGGGCCGGATCTTCCAAAGGCCCCACCAGAACGAAATCGTTGTGCATGACGAGCCTCCGGCCGATTCCGTGGCCGTCCGAGATCAACTTCCTTTCAGCGGAGGGAGAATGAACCAGGAGCACGTCCGCTTCGCCCCTTTGTCCCATGGCGATCGCTTGGCCCGAACCTACGGCGATCGTCTTCACAAAATAGCCTGTTTTCCTCTCAAAGAGAGGGATCAGGACATCCAGAAGCCCGCTATCCTGTGTGCTCGTCGTCGTAGCAAGAACAATCGCTTTGGGCCCTCCATAAGCGAACGGAGCTATTTGGATGATCGAAGAAATGAACACGCCTGCAAATACGAAGCCCCATCCTTTTCCATGGACCATTTTGTCCTTTCCCTCCTTTTCAGGGTGCTGCGTAAACGATCTTTCCACAATCTTTGAAATCGTATCCCAGCTTCTTCACCCGATTCTGAAACGCCGGACCCTGAAAGGCCTCCAAAAGGGCTTGAATCCCTTCGTCGAAGAAGGTCGATCGGTCGAGAACCATATCGAACCTCTCTTCCGTAATCGCGATAAAAGAGAGGCCCAAAAGGCTCGATATGGCGCGCGTGGCGATCCCCACATCCGCCTCTCCCGAAAGGATCGAAAGGCCCACCTCGAAGTGGGTATAAACCTCTGTCTCGTAGCCCACGATCTTTCGAGCCGAAATGCCGTGGCGTCTCAGTTGAAAATCGAGAAGGACCCGCGTGCCCGAGCCCTTCTGGCGATTCACCAGTCGGATCCCCTTTCGAGTCAAATCCCCGAAGTCCCGAATGTGGTGAGGATTCTTGGGGGCCAGAACGAACCCGAGTTCCCGCCGAAAGAGGTTGACGACGACGGGTTTCTTCTCAGGAAGGTAGTTCGTCAAAAAAGGGATATTGTACTGACCGCTTTCTCCGTCCAGAAGATGGGACCAGGCCACGTCCGCAAAGCCCCTATTCAAAGCCTTAAGCCCCTCTGTGCTCCCCGTATTGGTGGAAAAGATGTTCAACTGAGGGTGACTCCTCTTCAGATCGGTCTGGACCATCTCGAGGAGAGGATCGTTGCTTCCCGAGGCCAAGAGAATCTCTTCCCTTCGGCTTGGCCTCTGCTCCCTCCACGAAAGCCCCTCCTTTGCCTTGGCCTCGATCCACTCATCGATCAGCCGTTTCGGGAAGACCCATTTCCCGGTCACCCGTGTCGATGGAAGACGTCGGGCCTTAATCAAGGCGTAGACCTGCTTTTCGTGGATGCCGAGATATTGGGCCACTTCTTTTGTGTTCATCAATTCCGTGGTCATGGAAAACCTCTCGAGGTTTGAGCCTATTATAAGGGAGGAAATACGAAA
>Ga0123519_10005457_pt1 | contig 20266 bp, 16 predicted proteins | sample YelNatPaOPRAMG02_FD_87396 | JGI IMG/M metagenome (GOLD analysis project Ga0123519, IMG submission 87396) | Hot spring microbial communities from Yellowstone National Park - Yellowstone National Park OP-RAMG-02 (version 2) | ecosystem: Environmental > Aquatic > Thermal springs > Hot (42-90C) ...
GTGATTATTATTACCGCTCTATCTCCTTTTTTGGGCTGGTTGATTTATAAACGGAATCTGGCAAGCTATATTTCCTATCCCTTGGCTTTTGGGATTTGCATTGGCTCAATTGTCGTGGGGGTTTATCTGCCGGTGAATCTTTCTCCTAATATCTGGATGATAATTATTTCCATTTATGTGATATTTGCGGCTGGGATACCGGTCTGGCTAATCCTTCAGCCCCGGGATTTTATCAATGTCCAGATTCTTTATGGTGGGGTTGGCTTACTATTTCTTTCGCTTTTGGTGGGAGGTATTAAGGGAGAAGAGATTTTAATGCCATCTTTAAATCTCAAGCAGGGGATTGCTAATTTAGGTCTGATTTGGCCAATGATGTTTGTGATGATAGCTTGTGGTGCAATTTCTGGGTTTCATTGTTTAGTCGGGGGCGGGACCTCCTCCAAACAGGTTTCCAATGAGTGCGATGCCCGAAGGATTGGTTATAATGCTATGCTTTTGGAATCAGTGCTTGCGGTTTGTGTTTTATTGACCTTGGCAGTGGGATTAAATTTTGATGATTACCGGCGAGTAGTTTATCCGGGCATAATGGGTCTTGATGTTAAACTCAATCAATCCAATCCGGTTTTGGCTTTTAGTTTAGCGGTTGGCTATCTGGTCAACAGTGCGTTTAAGATACCAAGAGATTTAGCGACTGTGTTCGGGATTTTGATGATTGAAGGGTTTGTGATAACCAGTCTGGATGCGGCGGTTCGGCTCAATCGCTATCTTTTTGAAGAGCTATGGTCAATCATTTTTAAGCATCCGCCAGAGATAATGAGAAATCACTGGTTCAATGCCGGATTAGCGGTTTTATTGATGTGGTTCTTTGCCTATAGCAATGCGGTGAATATTCTCTGGCCGATTTTTGGCACCGCCAATCAACTGCTCGCGGGATTGGCGCTAATTGCGCTAAGCGCCTGGCTGATTGCGGGCAGAAGAAAATATCTCTTTGCGCTATTTCCCGCGATATTTATGATGCTGACCACGATTAGCTCGCTTTTGATACTTATGAGACAATACTATTTAACCCATAATTATATTCTTCTCGGTATGGATTTTCTTTTGCTTCTGCTCTCTTTAGGGGTGGTTTGGCTCGTGGCTAAAAAACTATCTAATAGAATTAAAGAACAACCCGGATAATTTTTAATCTCTGGAAGGATTGATTTAAAGATATTTAAAGAGATTTTTCTTGCCAGATTGCTTGATGGTCAAAAACAACTCTTCTGCGATTTCTTTGAAAATTTCGCTCATCTTTTTTTCTCTCGCTTCTTTCTCTAAATATCCAATCTGGCAAATCACCTTCACCTTTCCAAATTGCTCTATCTGCTCTTGGTTTTGAAGTGTGGGTGGAACTGGCTCTGCTGAGGTCTGATTCAACACCACTCCCAGAACCTTAAGCTCTCTTGCCCTGGCAGATTCAATGGTCAATAGAACCTGATTGACCACGCCCAAGCGGTTCTCTGCAACAATCAAAATCGGTAGCCCCATTGGCTTAATCAAATCCGCAAATAAAAAATTCTCATTTATCGGCACTAAAAATCCACCTGCGCTCTCAACTAACATCACCTCAAATTTTCCTGCTAACTCATCAAAAACTTGATAAATCCTCTCAAATAAAATTTTCTCCCCTGCCTTACTGGCGCTGGCATAGGGAGAAGCTGGAAAAGAAAATCTATATGGCACCACTTCTTCCAATTTGAGAGCTGAGGCGGTTGCATTTAGGAGCCTAAGCCCATCTTCTGGTATCAATTCCCCATCTCGCTCAACACAGCCAGTCTCTATGGGCTTGAACCCACCGACCTTAATGCCTTTTTCTCTGAATGCTCTGGCAATCCCACAAGCGACCTCGGTCTTACCCACACCAGTGCCAGTGCCAGTAATTACCAAGCCATAATAAATCATTTAAGTCCTGCCTCTACCTCTTTGATACTTTCCAGAGTGATTTCAAGAAGCCTATTCAATTCTTTTTCAGATATGCAAAGCGGGGGCATTAAAACCAGAACATTGCCCAGGGGTCTTAAAATCGCGCCTTTTTCTCTTGCCCTTCTTGCCACCTCAAACCCAAGCATCATCTCTGGCGGAAATTCCGCTCTGGTTTTTTTATCCCTGAGCATCTCAATTCCCGCCAAAAGCCCCATCTGCCGAAATTCCCCAACTATCTCAATTGCTAAAAATTTATTTTTCCAGCTTGCTAATTGCTTTGCCCTTTTCTGGACATTGAGAAGTATTTTTTCCTTCTCAAATAGCTTAAGCCCCTGAATTGCTACTGCGCAAGCAAGCGGATTTGCGGTATAGGTATGACCGTGGAAAAAAGTCCGCTCCGAATGATAATCAGCTAAAAATGCCTTAAAAATTTTCTCCCCAACCAAAACCGCAGAAATCGGAAGATAGCCTGCGCCCAATGCCTTTCCTAAAACTATAAAATCCGGCTTCACTCCCTCCAGCTCCACTGCAAACCTCCTCCCTAATCTTCCCAATCCCACCGCCACCTCATCCGCAATCAATAAAATTCCATACTCTCTGCAAATTCTCTCTACCGCTTTTAAAAAGCCTTGGGGCTGAATTATCATTCCGCCTGCGCATTGAACCATCGGCTCAATAAAAACCCCAGCTATTTCTTGAGAATGTTTTTCAATGATTTTTTTGAATTTCTTAAAACAGACCCATTCCCCGGGTTGGCATTTTTCTCTTTTTTCTGGACACCGATAGCAATACGGAGCGGGTGCGGAAATAGTTTTAAAAAGCAAAGGCTTGTAGGTCTCAATAAAAAGCGGAATTTTGCCAAGGCTCATAGCGCCCACGGTATCTCCGTGATAGGCAAGCTCAAAGCTCAAGAATTTTTTTCGCTTTTTCTCACCGAGTTGTTGCCAGAACTGAAAAGCCATTTTCAGGGCTATCTCAACCGCGCTGGCACCATTTTCCGCATAAAACACCCGAGTTAAGCCTTGGGGAGCAATTTTAATTAACCTTTCCGCAAGAATAATCCCGGGAGGATGAGAAAGACCGAGAAAAGTAGAATGAGCAATTTTGGCAAGCTGGTCTTGGATTGCCCGATTCAAAAGTGGGTGATTATGCCCATAGGCATTCACCCAGAGCGAGCTTACCCCATCTATATATTTTCTACCTTTCTCATCATATAGATAAACTCCCTTCCCGCGCATAATCACTGGGAATTCTTCTTTTTCCCAGATTTTATGCTGGGTGAACGGATGCCAGAGAAATTTTCTATCCTTTGCTCTTAAGTTAATTACTGGCTTGGGCATTTAACCTCCCCTTCAACTTATAAAATCATTTTTCATAGGTGATGGTATCAAAAATCACTCCCTCAGCATCAATACCTTGAACTGTGAAATAATTGTCCCCCACCTCCACTAACAAGAATTCATAAAGCCAATCATGTTTTGGAACAGAAACAGTATTTCCAGAAGCCAAGCTCTGCGAGGGCAAGCAATCAGGGTCCCATACAAATAGATGGAATGGAGCGCCTCCTCCTCCGCTAACGAACCAAGGCTTGCCTGAAACATCCAGCCTGGCATAAAGGTGATTATGCCCGGCAAACCCCGCAGAAACATCATACTGCCGGAATAAATTTGCTAAGGAACTTAACACATTAAGCTCTATATTTCCGCATATACAAGAGTAAATAGGAGCGTGGCTAAAGATAAAAGTAAATTTCCGATTAGGGTCAGTATAAGCTTTATCCAATTCCTGTTCCAACCAGGCAAATTGTGTGCTACCCTCAGCAACTGACTCCATAGTATCCAATACTATGAAATAAACCCCTTGATAGTTAAATGAATAAAATTTGTCTGGGATTTGGTCTGATTCTTCTTCGGAATTGACCAAGAAATACTGGGAATAATAAAAAAAATCTTCATGGTTGCCGTGCACGGTAAAGATGGGACGGAAGGGGAAAAGGGATTGTTCTATCTCAAAGAAATTTCTTCGTAATTCTGGTTTCAAGAAATTATGGGTGAGGTCTCCTAAATGAATCTGGAACAGATAATCCTGCTCACCCATCTGGTCCACTATCTTCTGGTGCCATTGGTCATTCTCTGAGCCATTGATTCCTTGATTCTGGGTATCACCATAAATCGCAAATTTAAAGAATGGCTGGGTCTGCTCCGAAAGAGTGGTAAAATGATAAACCTGACTCGGGACCTTTGCTGAGCGGATTTGGTAATAATATGTAGTTTCTGGCTCCAGCTCGGTTAGCAGAACCCGATGGGTTATGATTCCAAAAGTTGCTGGTTCAATTTTATCTGGAGCCTGGTATAGGAAGCGAGAATGGAATCCTTGAGCGGAATTTCCGCAGGAAGGGTCAGTGCCATAATGAACTATTGAATCTGATTCTTTGTCGGTCTCCCATCTGATAACCACGGAGCGGGAGGTAATATGGGTTAGATATGGCTTAACCGTGATATGGGCTTGGTCATTTTGAACCTTAGGAAATTCCGCGCTAACTATGCCCTGGATGGTAATTGGTTGAGTTAGATTGCCCAGCTCAAATCCCAAAATCCATTGAGATTTGCAAGGACTATCATCTTGGAGTTGAGCATTTATCAGTTTAACCCGTTCGGTAGCATATAAATCTCCATAGTCATAGTTCGGTAGTCCCCAGAAGGAATATCCTTTTATCAAATTTATCCCTTCCAGGAATTCTAAATCCGAAACCAGAGGCATCTGTTCCAGGGCACGGATACCATGCTTTCCCATATCAGTAAGCTGGAGTTTAACCGAGGCTACATCGCTCTTGGTCTCTGTTGCCTCTATGGCTAACAAGATAAACAGAAAAGAATCTTTAAAAAGATATCCCGGATGGTCTCCATAAGGAATCAATCGCGCGCTGAAGGTTCCAATTGATTCCGCAGACCGACCAGGTTTGGTCTCCACACTCAAAGTTTTCTTAGCCGGGTCTATCTTAAATGAGATACGCAAAACCTCCATCGGGGGATTATAGGAATTTGGTTCTAAAGAGCAGGACCAGCCACTATACCAGAGCGCTGAGACCAATATCCCGAGCATAAAGGTTTTTTTCCAGAAAACAGCATTTTTCTTTTGCTTGATTTCCTCTTTCACTTTTTTCTCAAATTTAATTATAGCACAAACTTTCTGTGAGGAGGGAAAATTTGGAAGGCGCTTTTTTCGGATTTATGACGCTGGTTAGATTTGGGTTATAGCCATAGGCGAATAGGCGACCTAAAATTGTTGACTTATGCTTAAGTTTAAGTTAGCTTAAATTAAGTGAGCAAGAAAACCTATTACATAAACACATTTGGCTGTCAGATGAATGTCCTTGATAGCCAGCGAATGGAGGGGATTCTTAGAGAAAAAGGAATGAGCCCGGCTGAGACAGAGGAGCAAGCGGATTTAATTTTGGTCAATACCTGCACGGTTCGGGAGAAGCCAGAGCGTAAGGCATTGAGCCTGATTGGTAGACTCTGCCAGCTTAAAAAGCAAAAGCCAGAATTGATTTTAGGGATTAGCGGATGTGTTGCCCAACAATATGGGGAAATCCTACTTAAGCGATATAGTGAGCTTGATTTTGTTCTAGGCACTAATCAGGTCGCTCTATTGGGCAAGGTTTTGGAGCGGGTGGAGCAAGGAGAGCGGGTGGCAGAGGTCTCTTGGGCTGAGCCAGAGCAAGCGGAGGGTTTATTCTTGGTTTCTGAATTGAGACCGGTTGAAGGGGTAAGTGCGTTTGTGACCATTATGGAGGGGTGTGATAATTTTTGTTCCTATTGTGTGGTGCCTTATGTTCGGGGAAGAGAATATAGTAGAGCGCCAGAGGAGATAATCTCTGAGATAAAGACGCTTGCCCAAAGAGGGGTTAAAGAGGTTGTGCTTCTTGGTCAGAATGTCAATTCTTATGGCTTAAAGCGGGGATTTGGGGTGGATTTTCCAGAGGTATTGAAAATGGTTTGCAGGGTTGATGGCATTAACCGCGTTCGGTTTACCACTAATCATCCCAAAGACCTTTCTCTTAAATTGATTGAGGTGATGGCGAGTGAGGATAAAATTTGCGAGCAGATTCATTTACCGCTTCAATCTGGCTCTAATCGGGTGCTTGAGCGGATGAATCGAGGATATAGCCAAGAAAAGTATTTAGAGCTAATTAGTAAATTGCGCTCGGCAATGCCAGAGATAGGCATCAGCACGGATTTGATTGTTGGCTTTCCCGGGGAGAAAGAGGATGACTTTAATGAGACTTTAAAGATGGTTCAGGAGATAAAATTTGATGAGGCATTCACCTTTCGCTATTCCCCCAGAGCAATGACCAAGTCTGCTGAATATGAGGAGCAGGTTCCGGAAGAAATCAAGTTGGAACGGCTCTGGAGGTTAGAGAAGCTGGTTTCAGAGCTTACTGAGCAAAAGAACCGGGCAGAGGTGGGAAAGATAAAAGAGGTTCTTTTAGAAGGAGTGAGTAAAACTAACCCTAATCGGTTGACTGGGAAAAGCAGAGAAGGCAGATTAGTGCATATTTCTAAAAAAGGTGCAGAAGGCTTGATTGGGGAGCTGGTCTGGGTAAAAATAAGGGAAGGGCTAAAACATTCTCTGGTTGGAGAATTGATTGAGGAGACAAAGAAAAACCACTGGCAAGGAGAAGAACAATGTTTATTGAGATGAAGGTAAGCGGGATTATCTTAGACCCTCACACCAATGTTCCGATTGTGATTCTTAAGGATGTAGAGGGGAAATGGACATTGCCGATTTGGATAGGGATTCTGGAGGCAAGTGCGATTGCCATGGAGTTGGAAAAAATCAAAATACATCGCCCCCTCACCCATGATTTGTTAAAGAATATCTTGGAACACCTTAACGCCAAGATGATGAAGATTGAAATTACGGATTTAAGGGATAATACTTATTATGCCTTGATTTATCTGCAGGTAGACGGAAAAGAGATGGCGATTGATTCCAGACCCAGTGATGCGATTGCGTTAGCGCTTAGAACCGAGGCACCGATTTATGCGTCAATGGAGGTGTTGACCAAGTCCCGTCATCTGGAGACCCAGGAATTCACTCAAGAAAACAAGGACAAATGGACCGAGATTCTTGAGAACTTAGACCCAGAGGATTTTGGAAAGTATAAAATGTAGGATTGAAAATTAGGAACCGGTTAGTTGTTTAAAAGAAGTTTAAAAAATTTTTGGCTCGGGTTTATCTTTTGGATAATGCTGGTCAGTGTTTTAAGTCTCCTGCCATCAAACTATATAAGTCATGGGAAAGGCTTAGACAAAATAGCTCATCTGTTATTTTATCTTCCGTTGATTTTAATCACTTTATATCATCCCAAAAGGGGAATAATGGTTGTGGGTCTGGTTGCTTTATTTGGGGTCAATTTTGGATTCTTATTAGAGCTTATCCAGCGGAGGATTCCGGGGAGAAGTTTTGATTGGATGGATTTTATTATGGAGATAATTGGACTGGGCATAGGACTGTTAATTATAGGATTTTGGCAGGGGGTGAAAAGGAAAAATAATGGGAACCTCAGGGAGAATAAGCCCCAGGACTCAAAAGATATTTGATGAGCTGGCGGAGCTAATCATTCCTTCTTGCGGGAGGGACTATCCGGGCGCAAAAGATATTGACTTGGTGAACATCATTTTGGAATGGTTTAGAGGAATCCGATTTGGGATAATTTTTTTGAAATTTTGGCTCTGGTTCTGGGAGCTTTCCCCAATTTTTTTCTTGCGCTTTAAACTCTTTACCCAATTGAGCAAAGAACAGAAGACTCAATATCTAAACGCCTGGGAAAATAGTAGATGGATGCTAAGGAGATGGATGCTGGTTGGCTTGAAGGCTATTTTTATGGCGGGATTTTATAGTCAACCCCAGATTCAAGAAAAAATCGGGTATGTTCCGGGGAGATGCTATCGGAGTTCTAATCCCGAGGCGGAAAAATGACTCTTGGAAAAATTATTGAGGGATGGGAAATCTCAGGGCAGGTTCAAGAGAGCGTGGAGGTATGCGTAATCGGCTCGGGTGCGGGTGGTGCAGTGGTGGCAAAAGAGCTTTCAGAGCTTGGTCATTCTGTGGTCTTATTAGAAGAAGGTGCGAGATGGACTAAAGAGAATTATCCCAAGAATCCGATGGAGGTTTTTCGGAAGATGTATAGGGATGGTGGAGCAACCATTTGTTTAGGAAGACCACCGATTATGATGCCGATTGGAAAAGCCTTAGGAGGCACTACCAAAGTAAATTCTGGCACTTGTTTAAGAACCCCGGCTAAGGTGCTTCGGCGCTGGAGGAGAGAATTTGGGATTGAGGGGGTGGAGCCAGAGCAGATTAAGCCTTATTTGGAACGGGTGGAAAAAATAGTTGAGGCAAGACCGGTTTCCAAAGAGGTGATGGGCAGAAATAATGAGAAATTTTTAGAAGGGGCTAAAAAGCTCGGCTATTCCTGCGGAGCATTGATAAGAAATGCGAATCAGCTTTGCGCAGGTTGCGGAACCTGCACCTTAGGCTGTCCCACTGATGGCAAGCGCTCCACAGATTTAAATTATATTCCATTAGCGGTCAATTTTGGCGCTAAAATCTATTGCAACACCCGGGCAGAAAAAATTTTAGTAAAACAAGGGCAGGTGGTCGGCGTGGAGGGCACTATTTTCAAGCCCGGAGATAAGAAAGAAAAATATAGAATCAAGGTGAGCTGTCCAATTTTGGTTTTATGCGCAGGTGCAATTCATACTCCGGTTCTGCTAATGAAAAACCGGCTTGCCAATTCCAGCGGAGAGGTGGGGAAAAATTTGCGGATTCATCCCGGAATTAGGGTCTCTGCGCTCTTTGATGAGGAGATAAATGGTCATTTAGGGGTGCCTCAAGCCGGCTATGTGGATGAGTTTGCGGATGAAGGGATTATGTTAGAAGGTGTGTTTGTGATTCCTTTTTTGACCGCGCCGGGGCTACCATATTTCGGCGAAAAGCATAAGGAGCTGATGTTTCATTATCGGAATCTTAGTGCCTTTGGCGCAATGATTTTTGATGAAAGCAAAGGCAGAGTGAAAATTGGTCCTCAGGGGCTTCCTTTGATTTTTTACCAGCTTTCAAAAGAGGATGTAAAAAAAGCCAGTAAGGCAATTGCCTATGCCTCAGAAATCTGGCTCTCTGCTGGAGCCAAGCGGGTGTTTCCTTCTGTCTCCTGGATGCCAGAACTGAGCTCTATTCGCGAGGTAAGAGCCTTGCTTCAGAGAGGGCTTAAGCCCGGCGAGCTGGAGATGATGGCGTTTCATCCAATGGGCACCTGCAGAATGGGAGCTGAAAAACAAAGCTCAGTGGTGAACCCTTATGGAGAAAGCTGGGATATTAAAAACCTGTTCATTGCGGACGCAAGCATCTTCCCCACCTGCCTGGGCGTGAACCCGATGGAATCCATTATGGCTTTTGCCACCAGAACCGCTCACTATCTTCACCAGACCAAACTCGCGGGCTTAGTTTAATTTCCTATCTTTTGGGATGTCCTCTTGGCTTTTTTCAATTTGGACTTGATTTTTGTTTGGGAAAGAATAGAATAATTAAGCAGTGGGCGCTTAACTCAGCGGTAGAGTGCTACCCTCACACGGTAGATGTCACAGGTTCAAATCCTGTAGCGCCCACCATTTTATTTGGTTTTTTTGAAAAATCTCAACCTGTTGATTGGGTGGTCATATTTAAAGTCCAGGCTATTTTAAAAAAATTTGACAAAGAAAAAAATACTTGACAAATTTTTAATTATTCGTATACTTAATTTTAATTTAAGAATCAACCTCCAACCTTAGCATTTGCCTCTATTAGAAAGCTAATTTTGCTATATTGTTCTCCTTTAGGAAGTTTCTTTTTAGGTAGTTGATTTTGAAAAAGAGAGATTAAGGCTTTGGGAAGTTTTTTTAATCTCAATCTGCAATGGTAGTTCAGAAAATTAAGAGAGAAGTATAAAGAGAATTAAAGGAGAAGGCAATGACCAGGATTTCAAGACGGGATTTTATTGTGGGAAGTGGTGGTTTATTTGGATTTCTGGGGCTGAATCTTCAATCCGCCATTGCTTATGCTGAGCAGAAATCAAGCTCGCTTAAAAAAGGAAGACTAACCAGCACGATTTGTCCTTATTGCGCCTGCGGATGTTCTGCGATAGTAACCTCTCAGGAGCATAACGGTAAATGGACTGTAGTCAATGTTGAAGGGGACCCAGACCATCCAATTAATGAAGGCACGCTTTGCCCCAAGGGCGCATCTCTTTATCAGATGTGCAATAATGAAACCCGGTTAAGCAAAGTCCTTTACCGTAAACCCGGCGCTGATAAATTTGAGGAAGTGGACTGGTCCTTTGCGGTAAAGCGGATAGCGCGTTTGGTCAAAGATACTCGGGATTCATCTTTTGAAGAAAAAAATGATAAAGGACAAGCGGTGAATCGGACCCGGGCAATTGCGTCGTTAGGGAGCGCGGCACTGGATAATGAAGAATGCTGGCTATATCAGAAGTTCACCCGAGGCTTGGGTCTGGTCTATATAGAGCATCAGGCGCGTCTCTGTCATTCTTCCACTGTGCCAGCTTTAGCTTCAACCTACGGGCGAGGCGCAATGACCAATCATTGGATTGACCTCCAAAATGCGGATGTGATTTTAGCAATGGGAGCAAATCCCGCGTCCAATCATCCTATTTCAATGCACTGGATAACAAAAGCCAAAGAGAAAGGAGCCAAATTGATATGCGTTGACCCCCGCTTCACCCAAACTGCCGCGGTCGCGGATATTTATGCGCCTCTTCGCTCCGGCACTGATATTGCTTTCCTGGGCGGAATGATAAAATACCTCCTTGACCATAATCTAATCCAGAAAGAATATGTTGTTAATTACACCAATGCGTCTTTTATTGTCTGCGATGATTATAATTTTGACCCAGAAACAGGTTTGTTTAATGGCTATAATCCCGAGAAACGGAAATATGATAAATCTCAATGGAAATATAAGACCAGTGAGGGAGAGGTGCCTGAGCCAGTAAGGGATTTAACCCTCCAGCATCCCAGGTGTGTTTATCAGCTATTGAAGAAGCATTACTCCCGCTATGACCTGAACACAGTTTCCAAGATAACTGGAACTCCGGTCAAAGACCTGGAGTTGGTTTATCAGACTTATGCCAGCACTCATAAGCCAGACCGGGCGGGAACTGTTATGTATGCGATGGGTTGGACTCAACACACGGTCGGGGTCCAAAATATCCGAGCAATGGCGCTTATTCAGCTATTGCTTGGAAACATCGGCGTTGCTGGTGGCGGTGTCAATGCTATGCGCGGTGAGTCCAATGTTCAGGGGTCTACTGACCACGGACTGTTATTTCATATTCTTCCCGGATATCTGAAAACTCCGACCGCGTCAATGGCAAACCTGGATGATTATAATAATAAAAACACCCCGAAAACGCTGGGGAAAATGAGCGTAAATTGGTGGGGAAACACTCCCAAATATATGGTCAGTTATTTGAAATCTATGTATGGGGAAAATGCCACTCCTCAAAACCAATTTGGATACCACTGGCTTCCAAAAATAGATGACGGGGTTGACTATTCCTGGCTTTCTATTTTTGACCAGATGTATGAAGGGAAAATTAAGGGATTGTTTGCTTGGGGAATGAATCCTGCTTGCTCCGGCGCTAATGCCAATAAGACCAGAAAGGCTCTTGCCAAGCTGGATTGGTTGGTTAATGTTAATATCTTTCCGAACGAAACTGGCTGGTTCTGGCAGGACCCAAGTCTTGGGATTAACCCCTCGGATATTAACACTGAGGTGTTTGTTTTACCAGCGGCAGCTTCTATAGAAAAAGAAGGAAGTATAACTAATTCTGGTAGATGGATGCAATGGAGATATAAGGGCGCAAATGCTCCTGGGGATGCGCTCCCGGATGCGGAGATTATGAATTTAATCTGGCAGGAATTAAAAGCGCTTTATAAGGAGCAGGGGGGGAAATTTCCTGAACCGATACTGAATTTAAAGTGGGATGAGTATTTTCATAATAATGAAGTTGATGCGGAGGCGGTTGCTAAAGACATCAATGGTTATTTCCTTGCGGAGGTGACAATGCCGGATGGAAAGAGCTTTAAAAAAGGAGAATTGGTTCCCAGTTTTGCAATGCTTCAGGCAGATGGCACCACCTCAAGCGGTTGCTGGGTTTATGCTGGCTCGTTCACCCAGGATGGTATCAATAAGTCCAAGAAACGGATTAAGGAAAAAACCGGGATTGGCTTGAATCCAGACTGGGCATGGTCCTGGCCAGTTAATCGTCGGATTCTTTATAACCGGGCATCAGTTGACCTTAAAGGGAAGCCATTTAATCCGAAAGCACCAGTAATAGAATGGAACGAGATTGAGGGAAAGTGGAAAGGGGATGTGGTGGACAGCCCTGCCACTATTCCTCCGATGGCGATGGGAGGAGGGAAACTGCCTTTTATTATGAATGAGGAGGGGGTAGGCAGACTTTGGACTATGAAGTTGGATGATGGTCCGTTTCCGGAGCATTATGAGCCTTTTGAGTCTCCGCTTGAAAAGAATCCTCTAAATGCTCAATCATTTAACCCTGCGGTCAAAATTTTCAAAGGGGCAATGGATAAAAGAGCGAGCTCTGGTGGGGATGAATTTCCGATTGTTTGCTCTACTTACCGTTTAACTGAACACTGGCAGACCGGGGTTATGACCCGACATTGTCCCTGGCTATTAGAGCTTCAGCCCCAAATTTTTGTTGAGATGAACGAAGAATTGGCGCAAGAAAAAGGAATCAAAGCCGGGGAGGTAGTTGAGGTTTCAAGTGCCCGGGGCTCGGTTTTAGCGGTTGCTATTCCGACCAAGCGTTTTAAGCCTCTGACCGTGATGGGGAAAAAGGTGCATACGGTTGGAATGCCCTGGTGCTTTGGCTGGAAGACCAAAAATGCGGGAGACAGCGCCAACCTGTTAACCCCTAATGTCGGAGACGCTAATACCATGATTCCAGAATCCAAGACTTTTTTAGTTAATATCAAAAAGGCTCCGGGCAAGACTCTGATTACAGAGAAAATTCCTGGTGCCAAGAGGAGGGCATAAATGAGTTTCGCGGTTTTGATTGATACGACCAAATGTATTGGTTGTCGGGCTTGTCAGGTTGCTTGCAAACAATGGAATAATCTGCCAGCGGAGCGGACTGCGATTGAAGGCAGAGCCACTGGTTTTCAGAATCCTATTGCTCTGTCTGCCAAAACTCTGACTATGGTCACTTATAATGAAGTAGAAGACCCATCAGCTCCAGCGGGTCTGAGATGGATTTTTGCCAAGCGCCAATGTATGCATTGCCTTGAGCCGGCATGTGCTTCTGCTTGTCCGGTCACTGCTCTTCATAAGAGCAAAGAAGGTCCGGTGGTTTATGACCCTAAGAAGTGTATGGGCTGTCGCTATTGTGTTTGGGCTTGCCCGTTTGGGGTGCCAACCGCGGATTGGGAATCCTTAGCACCAAAGATACACAAATGCACAATGTGCTTTGAGCGGGTTACTCAGTCAACTGGAGCGATGGAGTTAAATGGGAAGCGGATGAGCCCGGAGGAACAAAAGATTTTTGCGGAAAGTATGAACAAGCCTGCCTGTGTCAAAGCCTGCACCACAGGTGCGCTTAAGTTTGGAGAGAGAGAGTCCTTGATTGCAGAAGCCTGGGAGCGGATTAAGTCCTCACCCGGGAAATATGTCCCTCATCTCTACGGAGAAAAAGAGGCGGGAGGGACCTCGGTTTTATACCTATCATCGGTTCCGTTTGATAAACTTGGGTTTAGGACTAACTTGGGAGAACGCAGTTATCCTTATTATTCTAAAATTGCTCTGGAAGCGGTCTCTCCTTTGGCAATGGGTTTAGGTGGGGTGCTTGCTGCAATTTATCTGCTTAAACGGCGTAAGGCTCAAGTTGCCAGTTCTGAATCTGGAGAAAAGGAGTAAAAGATGCGATACGAAATAATCAAAAAAGATTTATTTACCAGGACTAGTGCGATTTTGTTGGCGTTGATGGCAGGAGGGGCATTTGCATTTTTTGCCCGCTTTGCCTTAGGCTTGGGTGAGGCTACTAATCTAAGCAATAACTATCCCTGGGGGCTATGGATTGTATTTGACTTGGTCTGGATTGCGCTTGCCGGAGGAGCTTTTGTGACCGCGGGGATTGTTTATATTTTTATGAATGAGGATTTTCATCCTTTAGCGCGTCCTGCGGTCTGGATGGGGTTCTTGAGTTATTCTTTTGTGATGATTACCTTGCTGGCGGACCTGGGACTACCTTGGCACTTCTGGCAATTAGGGGTTCAAAGACCAGAGCATTCCGCAATGTATGAGGTGTCCTGGTGTATCGCCCTCTATGTCACGGTCTTAGCTTTAGAATTTGCTCCAACTGTTTTTGAACGATTTGGATGGGATAGACTACGCGAGCTCTGGCGCAGATGGTCTCCATCTTATACGGTATTAGCTCTGGGACTATTCGTATTCCTGATGTCCCATAAAATCTGGATGGCAGGTTTAGCTTTAATCGTGTTTGGTCTGGTTGCGTTTTTGACCCGGGATGCGGTTAAACAGGCTGGGGTTCCAATCATCCTGATTATTGCTGCGGTGACTTTTTCCACTATGCATCAATCCTCTCTCGGCTCATTATTTTTGCTGATGCCGGATAAACTCAGTCCGCTCTGGTGGTCGCCTCTGATTCCGCTTTTATTTTTCCTATCCGCAGTAGCGTCTGGAATCGCTTTAGTGATGCTGATGGATTTAATGATTTCTTTCTTCTTTGAAAGAGTTTATAAATGGAACCGACTTGCGGGTATGGGAAAAGTCCTGTTGGGCGCTCTTTTAGTTTATTATTTGCTCCGGATTGGGGATGTGGTCATCCGAGGCAAGCTCTCGCTTGCTTTTTCTGGAAAAGGTGGTGCTCTGTTTTTGATTGAAATTATTGGGGGAGGAATTATTCCCATAATTCTTCTTTCCCGCGCAAAACTCCGGAGTAATCATTATGCCATAATCGCGAGCGTGGTCCTGGCGCTGGGAGGAGTGATTTTCAACCGGCTTAATGTAGTTTTACTGGGAATGAATCTTCCGGGCACTATGCCGGGCGGTTCGGTCGGGATTTATTATCCCAGTATGGTAGAATGGGCGCTGGTGATATCCTTGGTCGCGGCTCTATTCTTTTTCTTCTCCATTGGCGCTAAGCTCTTGCCCATTCTTCCAAAGGATGAAGAAGCGCATTGATTATTAAATCCGACCAGCGAGAGTTTATTCTAAAAGAGCTGGAATCGCTCCGGGGTTTAGCTTATGTTTCAACTCAATATCTTAATTTCAGAATCGCTTTATTCCAAGCGCAACTACAAGCCTTTGATTCTATCCAATTGAGTTCAACCCTGCCTGATTTACCTCTAAACATTGGCTCCTTACCTTTTAGTATAGAGGTTCTGACTAAGTTTTTGCTCAAGATAGCAAAATCTCTGGATGAAGAAAGCCAGGCGAGTATGGATTTAATCAAACTATCCCAATCGTCAGCTCGGCTTTTGGAGTTGGTAAAGTGTGTGAGTTTTGAAGTAGATTTAGAGGCGCTTAATAATTTTTCTCGCTCAACCGGTATCTTGCCTGAGGCTTTGTTTTTTTTCGGAAGGGCTTTATCTGCTCCCTATTTTCGCAAATGGGCTTTAGCCCTTGTGGGAGCCAGAAATATAGATTTGGCAAATCCCCGAACCTGTCCCTATTGCGGTTCTAAGCCCGGGCTTTCTTTAATCAAGAAACCCAATGGCAAACGCCATCTGGTCTGCCCACTTTGCGGAATGGATTGGGAATTTTCGCGATTGACCTGTCCCTTCTGTGGGAGCGAGAATTCTTTAGAGATTCTCAAAGTTGCCCCGGAAGGAAAATCTGATGAGAAAGAGTCCGATTTACACTGGATAGAAGCCTGCTCCTCCTGCGGACATTATCTCAAAACCACGGATGAGAGAAAACTGGGAGGGAAGGAAGCGATTCCACTGAGGGAAGCAATAGCAAGTCTTTATCTGGAATTCATTGCGCAAAAGCAAGGTTATCTCTCGGGCTTACCTTATGTAGCGATGAGATGATAATGCGGAACCGGGCTTGAACCAGTAGCCTCTACCAGAATTTTGTTTAGCCTGATTGGCGCTTAGCCTCTATACCAGATTAGCTAAAATTTTTTAGAAATTTGCTTAACTGGTAAAAAATCTGGTATAATTTTTAAAAATGGCTAAAAAAATTTTAGTAGTGGATGATAATCAGCTTCTGGTTCAGGCGCTTTGTGAGCATCTGGAGCAGAAGGGCTTTGACACCTTGGTCGCCAATGATGGTAAAGAGGCTTTAGAGAGGTTAGAGAAGGAGAAGCCGGATTTGATAATAATGGATATTATTATGCCAGTGATGGGAGGAGTAGAGGCGACTCGGATGATACGGACTAAAGGTGATTGGAAAGATATTCCGGTGGTGGCTTTTACCTCCAGAAGCAATATCGGGCAATGGGATGAGCTTTTTGATGATTATCTGGTCAAACCCTTTGATTTTGATAATCTCTTCCGAATTATAGAGCGATTGACCAATAAGCCTAAAACCCCGGTCAAGGCTAAATAAGTTTTTTAAGCGAGTTTAGCTCGCTTTCCATCTCTGTCCATTCTTGGGGCTTGGGTTTTTTATTACCGAATCTGAGCTGATAGTAAAATCTGGTTATCTTTTCCAGAGCCTTTCTCGCTTCTGGCAATAAATTTGGCTTTTGGGCTAATTCCAAGCCGGTGCTGGAGGGTTTAATCTCCAATCCTTTTTTCTTTAGATGCCCGAGCATTTTAAGATAGAATTTAATTACCCGCCTCTGGTCAGGGGCAAATTTTTTAAGTTCCCTCCAGCTGGTCTTTTTCTTTGGTTTCAATTTTAAAAGCCAAGCGCCGATTGCGATGAGAGCTGAAATTAAAAGCATACCGGCAATGGGAGTGGCTTTTATTCTCGCGTTTATCTCTCTAATCGGGGTTTGTAATGAATAGCTGAATCTCATTCCTTGGGCTTGAATTTTTCTCAATCCCCGAATCTGGTCCTGAATAGAAAATTCTAAAATCCAGCGGTTCCAGAGAAAAATTAAGGAGTCAAAATGTTCAGCCCAAAAGGAAGTTTTAGTCAGCTCAAGTTGGGCGGGAATCGGGGTTGGGTCCACCTCTATAAAACCCAAGCCGGGTAAAACTACTTCTACCCAGGTATGAGCGTGGCTTTCTCGGACTAAATAATAATGCTGGGCTTGATTCCATTCCCCGCTTAAAAATCCAGCCACCAGTCTGCTGGGGATGCCCAAACAGCGGAGCATAAGCGCATCTGCGGTGGCGAAGTATTCGCAATTGCCTTTTTTATGGTTAAAAAGGAACTGCTCAATCGGGTTTGGTCCCGAGGGAAGATTTTCCAGCGAGTATTGAAAATCAGTTTGAAAGAAACTGGCTAAAGCGACAATTTTTTGGAAAGGGGTTTGTTCTTTTTCTGTGATTTTTTGCGCCAGCTCACAGATGGATTCTGAACCAGAAGGAAGCTCAAGAAAGGCAAGGAGCCAGCGCTGATTCTTTTCTTTAATCAAATTAGGGATAGAGGAGAGGGTTTGATTGATTTCCGGTTCCGAGTATTCAGGAATTAGAGAATAAGCCAGATATTGGGTTCGCTCCGAAGGCAAAATCGGGAGCGCGCAATAGTCATTAAAGTAGCAGAGAAAATACTGGAATTGATAAGGCAATAAATAAGCATAGGCAAAGCCGGCAGAAGCGAGCTCGGGTCCTATGCCCGGCTCTAAATATATCTCCTGAACGATTTCCTCGCCGGGTGGGGGCTTAGGATTAATGGTCACCGGGCGGTTAAAGTAATTGATAAAATTGGTGTTCACCCCCAGGTGGTCTTCCCAGGTATTATTTTCAAAATAGTCCATTGCCTTCATCCGCCATTTTATTTTCGGAATCGGCTGGGCATAATTCTTGATATGAACCCGCATCACTGGCGTCTGGTTGAGCAAAATTTTATTGACCTCTCCTAAAGTAATGGTGGAGGAATATCCGCTCCAGGCTCGGTTGGAATCAAATGAGAGATTGAACAGGCTATAACCTACTCGGGGTAAAATAAAGAAAATCAAAAATCCGAACACCAGGCATAGAACTCCTGCGCTGGAGACAAAAGCAAAAAGCAGTTTTACACCTTGAGCCTTGCTTTGGTTGAGTTGATGATTGGAGATGGTAATCAGGCTCAGACTGAAAATGGAACAAATCAGCCAGGCTAAGAAAAAGATAAAATACCGAAGCTGATAGGTTAAGAGACTTCCCGCGGTTATCTCAAATAGACTTAAAAGCAACGCCAGTTTTTGGTCCCGAGCGCTCTCCAGCTCAAACATCCTTATTAAAAGCAAATATCCTAAAAAATAAATGATTACCTGAATCGGGTCTTTTGCGAACCAAATTCCATAAACCAGAGCAAAAGCCAAAGCCAAAAGCGCTAATAGATTAAACCACCATCTATTCCAGCTTAAGCCCAGAACTTGATATGAGAACGCCAAAATAAATCCCAAAACCAGTCCGATTTGATTCCATAATCCCGCCTGCTCATTAAAAACCAGACCCAGGCTGGAAAAAAGCACCGAGCTGAAAAGAGAATAAATGATGATTCGTTTCAGGCTCAAGGTCTTTCAGGCTTTTCGCTCCGCTCTAATTAAATCCCCGCAATTGAAGCAGATAAGTTTATCTTTGCTATTCCTTGCCCCACATTTGGGACAGCGAACATAATCGTCCTCTAACTCTTCTTTGGAAACCGCTCGGATTCTGGTCATTCTCATTCCGCATTGCTCGCAAATCATACTGCTGGGATTTTCATATTCCGCCCCACAAGCCTCACAACGGACTTTTACCACTTTCCCGGCTTCCGCTGACTTTTGCGCTCTGGTTAAAGTTCTGCTCATAAGCATCCCGCATTGCTCGCAAAACATACTACTGGGATTATCATACTCTGCGCCACAATGTTCGCATTTTATCTTAACGCCAAGCCTCTGATTATTCTCTTGACCGGTAATGATATTTAATTTGGTGCCACATTGCTCGCAAAATAAACTACCCGGGTCATCGTATTCTATCCCACAGCTAACACATCTTGCCTTCCGATGAATTTCCTTTGTTTCCCTTTGAACCCTAACCGGGCTTAATTTACTCCCGCATTGTTCGCAGAAAAGATTGATAGGATTTTCATATTCTGTCTGGCAGATGATACATTTGAACCGATAGACCTCTGGTTCCGTGGTTTGCTCCTGAACCGGGCTCATCTTCATCCCGCATTGCTCACAGAACATAGTAGCGGGGTTCTCATAAATCATTCCACAGTTTTCGCATTTTAGCTTCATCGCTTATAAAATGATTATAATCCCAAGCTCAGAAAGATTCAAAGCCAAGGAATTTGAAGAGCTGGAAATAAATGATATTATTTTTCCACTGGAGGTTTTAAAGATGGGAGTTTTTGAGGAGCTTGCGCAAAGGGGGTTTATTTATCAAGTAACTGACCCTAATTTAAATAAGATTCTTTCTACGGAGCAGTTGGTTTTTTATGCGGGCTTTGACCCGACTTCAGATAGTCTTCATATCGGCAATCTTTTGGTGATTATGGGGATGGTGCATCTTCAAAGAGCGGGTCATAAGCCGATTGCGGTTGCGGGTGGTGGAACTGGAATGATTGGCGACCCCTCTGGAAAAACCCAGGAAAGAGTTTTACTTTCCCCAGCGCAGATTGAAAAAAACCTTAAGGGGATTGGCAAGCAACTTGCCCATTTTTTAGAATTTGGGAAAAAAGCTCAAGATGCGCTTTTGCTGAATAATTTAGAATGGCTTAAAGCACTAAAGCTGATAGATTTTTTAAGAGAGATAGGCAAGTATTTTCGCCTGAGCGAGATGGTGAATCGGGAATCGGTTCGCATGCGGATGGAGAGTGAGGAGGGAATCAGCTTTACTGAATTTTGTTATCAATTGCTTCAGGCCTATGATTTTCTTTATCTTTTTGACCATTATCAATGTCAGCTTCAGACCGGAGGCTCAGACCAATGGGGGAATATCACCGCAGGAATTGATTTGATTAGAAGGTTACGGCAGAAACAAACCTATGGTTTTACCTCTCCGCTGGTGCTTAGCGCCAGTGGTGCCAAGTTGGGCAAAACCGAGCAAGGCACGATTTGGCTAAGCCCAGAAAAGACTAGTCCCTATCAATTTTATCAATACTGGATTCA
>Ga0123519_10005458_pt1 | contig 20263 bp, 25 predicted proteins | sample YelNatPaOPRAMG02_FD_87396 | JGI IMG/M metagenome (GOLD analysis project Ga0123519, IMG submission 87396) | Hot spring microbial communities from Yellowstone National Park - Yellowstone National Park OP-RAMG-02 (version 2) | ecosystem: Environmental > Aquatic > Thermal springs > Hot (42-90C) ...
TAAGTTTTTCAATGTATTTAAACGTAACCCCATACTTTCGTCCAATTTCTACATCCGAAGTCCCTTTTATCTTTTCCTGTAATACTGCTTCCTGAAGTTCTCTCTCATCCTTAAAATCTATTCTTTGATTAGCCATCTTACTCATTCACAGTAAAAGACAGGAATCTTTGCCTGCAGTTCTTTAAGATAGTTATTAAATCTCTCCTCAAATCTCGAATTCTGCAGGATACTTCTGGCTTTTAAATATAACTGGTAAGGACTGGCTTCTTCTTTTTTTACATCTTTAAGCAGGACCACAAGATATTTATTCCCTATTTTAATGGGACTGCTGAGATTTCCAGGAGAAATCTTATCTATTTCAGCCAGCACCTCCGGCATAATCTCTTCTCGTGAAAGTGTCCCTTCTTCCATCTCTGCTTCTTTTTTACTGTCAAAACTTTTCACAAAATCCTGGGCTGAAGGTTCATTCTGGAACCATTTTAACTTAACATAATAGGTATACCCCCCACTTTCTTTCAATTCCTTCATCTTTGCTGCAATCTCTGGCGTGGTTATCTCTATCTTATCAACCACATTTTTCTTCACCAGATTTCTCACCTTTAACTTCTCTTCAATTGTCTTTACAAATACAGCATAAGGAATATTATCCTTTTCCAGTGCTGTATAAAAGGATGCCTCATCAGGAAATCTTTTCTTAATCCGTTCTATTTCAGAAGTCAGTTCTTCGGAAGTTACTACAATTCCTTCTTTCTCTGCCTGAAATAGAAGCATCTTTTCTATGACAGCATCCCTCAGTGCCTCCTCATACTCCTTATTTTCTTCCTTCATCTTTGCCCTTACATCACTTTCCAGAACAATCTTGTTTCCTACCATCACCACTGAGGCATTTTCACAGTATAAACCAGCTGTTATACAGATAAGTATTGCACAGATAATTATCTTTTTCATATGTCTCACTTCTCCTTTCCTGTTGACTTCAACTTTTCTATTTTTTGTGGATAAATCTTTATCTTCCCTTTTTCTTTAAGTTCAGCCATCAGGGAGTCAACTTCTCCTTTTTTCTTAAAGGAAACCAGCATCTCTCTTATCTGCGGAGATGCCTCCTGGAGTGTAAGCATTCTACTTTCTGTCCTACCTGCAAGTTTAAGGATATGATAACCTGACTCTGTTTTTATAATATTGGCAAGAATATCCCCGGGGGTCATCTTTGAAACCAGTGATGCTATCTCTGGCTCAAGTTTCCTTATATCAATCCATCCAAGGTCTCCTGCCTTTTCCTTGCTTGCCGATATAGACTCATTCATCGCTATCATTTCGAATGACTCCCCTAAAGAAAGCCGTCGTCTCACAGATTCTGCTGCCTGCTGTGTGGGTAAAACTATCTCAAATAACCTTACCTTTTCGGGTATAAGGAACTCCTCCAGATGGGTATTGTAATATTCTGCTATCTCTTCATCTGTTACCTTAATCCTTTCTGTAAGAATCTTATCCACATACTCCTTTGTCAGTATCTTTATGTAATAGTTCTTCATCAAATCATCTATATCCTTTTTCAATCTCCTCTCATACCTTTTAGCCTCCTGAAAAAGAAGTATCTGGTTTATGTATTCCTCCACAACACTTTTAGGGTCGATCTCCAGTGTCTCTTTATAGACAGACGGAGATGAATCCACCTCAACAAGTATATCCTTCATTGTAATCGGATAACCGTTAACCACTGCAACCACATTTCTGTTTTTAAAATATATAAGGAAGTATATAAACCCGGCAAAAATAATTATAAGACCCCCTATAAATAAAATTCTGTTATATTTTGGGGGCAGTTTAATTTTTATAATCTTTTTCATATTGCACTCCTGGCATAATGTTCATTATACCCGATTTGTTGTCCTCTGTTTTCCATAATCTGTGTAATCAAACATCCTGATTCTTATAGGATGTCTATTGTATCTCTCTTTTGTATATGACCTTTTTCTTATTTCTGTCATACCAGAGTTCAATCTTCTTTTCCGAGATAATCTCTCCTACTTCTATTTTACCATTATTATTTATATCCTGCACCTTCTGTCCAATACTTATAATCTTAAATACATTACTCCTTACAGTGATAAGGTCTACTATCCTTGAAAATATAAGTTCCTTCTCCTTCTCTTCATCTATAAAGAAGTCCATTGTATCGTCCCTGAAGTTAAAGCCATATCCTGTCATCTCTTCGTTCAAAAGGTCCTGTGGAGAAGACCCTTTACTGTATATTCCAAGCACATCTGATATGTCTTTATACGGTCTACCGTTTATTATTGCCTCTGCTATCTTTTTATCAACCATTGGAAGACAACAAAGCACTTTCTCTGAAGCAGTGTTTATATTGACCCTTCCATATGTTGGTTCTTCTGGATGTTCAACAACTGTAAAGGAATCCAGTATCTTTCTGTCATATCCCCCTTTCCAGAAGTCAAGGGTCTTCCAGTGCTCTTTCTTGTGGATAAAAGAGAGTTCTGATATGGAGTTAAACCTGTCATTTTTCACCACAAAAGAGGTGGGCCAGTTAAAGAGCCAGTCAGTCGTTCCAAACTCGCCGCCTATCCATGGCTGAAATGTTATATTGGGCTTCCCCGGGGTTGCCTTGCCGAGATACCAGTCAAATATACCTGACATCCGCGGGTCGTTTTTCCCAACAGTGGTAACTGGCGTATCTGCTATATATTCAGTATACTCTATAAGATTGCCTTTACTGTCATAAAGCCCCATAGTAAAATCAAGCCCTAAATTGGCAAAAAGTGGTATCTTTTCAAGAATATCTGCAATAAAACCAAGTGAGCCGGGATTTACAGCAAGTATGGGCTCATATTGCTGACAGCCACCTAACTTCTCAATAGGAACAGGTATAAAAATAGCAAGCGGTCCGTCAGGTGTGGGAACTATTGCTATAGTAATACTTATTGTATCTCCGATGGTATAGTAAGAATAGGGTGGTATCTTTGCACCCTGTGGAATCACTATGGAAGCAGGGACTATGTTTTCTACAATCCTGTTTATCCTCTGCGGTTCTATATATGTCTCACCTTCTGTTATATCGTCAAGGATACTCTCTCCCTCCTTCTCTACCATCTCAGGATTTTTAGAAAAAAGTGTCACCACCCCTTTTATCTTCCATCCACTGATATCAAGCGGTTCTGGATAAGGGTTAAATAGTTCTATAAACTGACCCCCAACCTCCCTCAATATAATCACATCTCCTATTATTTCCTTTTGCCATGGTCTGACTGCCTCTATCTCATTAAAGTACGGGGTCTTGTTTATACCAAAAAGTGTGGTACTTCCCATCTGATATTTAGGAGGAATACGGCTTTTGTCCCTGTAGGCAGTAATGTTAAGAACAACCTGTGCAGCCACCCCATCTTCATAACCAATATCTTTTAATCTCTGAAAAAGTGTTTCAAAAGATGCACTGTTAAGATTTACCCGTTCCTTACCATCCCTGTTAATATTTAAGTCATAGGAAAATGTGGTAATATCATTCTTAATCTTTCCGTATATCTCTTCTGTGATGCCATCAACAAGCTTCACATCTGAAGGGACGATATACGGCCTTTTGGCTCTGTATGAAATGATGTTATATGCACTTTTTTTGCCTATAACTTCACTAAAGATATCTATATCACTTACAGTATAGGTGGGCCACCAAACATCGTTGCTTCCCGCATAGTTAATATTCACCTTTCCGCTTTCATCCTCAACTAAAACAGCATATCTTCCTGTAATAACGCCGTCTCTATCTTTTATATAAAACCACTTCGCATCCTTTATACCATCCTCATTAGGGTCAGCATCATCACCTTCAAAGGATGTCCTCCATTTATCAGTAAGCGCATCATACCCCCTGTCATCATTATCCAGTTCCCAGATAGCACCATCAGTACCCATCCTGGCAAACCTGTATGCTGCCTTTCCTGTAAGTATCTTATAAGATGTCTTTTCCCAGAATTTAAACATAAAAAGTAGCATCCCAGTAAAGATAAAGAGCAAAAGGAGAATCATAAGTGTTAATATAACAGATGCACCTCTTTTAATCTGAGACAATCTTGATAACCTTTTCAAATGTCTCTTCATATCTCTTCCCTTCTATCTTCTGTGAAAATGGGGCAATTTCAATCCTTACAAGTCGTGGAAGCACTGGTTCCGACATAGAAGATGTGTCCCAGCAGTCCTTCCAGTTTCTCCCATCATAATAAGAAATCTTAAACATCCCTATATCCTCCCCCAGCACCTGAGCCCCGGGGAAACCGACAGGGAAAACAAAGTCAGGGCATTTCCTGTCTATCCTGATAATAGAGACCTTTACTTTATTACATTCACTATCAAAATATATTCCAAACTTTGCAAGGTCTGACTCCTGTCCTTCTGAAAAAGGGGATATAAACCTCACATAACTATCTCTCCCTTCAAAGTTAATTCTAAACTTACCGTCCATATCATTGCACATTGCAGATGAGAGATACCTTTCAGTATAGTCAAAAACTTTTATTGCTTCAGAATATACCTTTTTCTCTCCTATCTGTTTATCAAATCTTAAAAGGGAGTTTTTGAATATCATTATTGAGGAAAAGGCAGCGACACAAAATATTACCAGTGCTATTAAGACCTCAAGAAGAGTAAATCCCTTATCTTCTTCTGAAACTCCCCGAAAAATATGCACTTTCACTTCTCCCTGCTTCTTTTCCTGTAATCTCCATTTCAATCTTGAATAGCCCTTCTTTTTCTTCCTCTATACTCACATAATAAATGTAAAGAGGGAATTTTTCGTCCACACCACTTATAAAAGGAGGAACAGGTGGGCCATCAGAACTTCCATAAACCTCTTCAATAAGCGTGAATATCCTGTCTGCTATCTGAGAGGTAATAATATTTCTTCTGCTTCTTCCTGAAAGTTTATCTATTACAGGATACACCCTGACAAGATAGAGAATTCCTACCGCAAGTATAAAAAAGGTAATTAATATACTTATAAATGTCAGCCCTTTCTTTTTCATCTTCTATTCTGATATAAAACACCTGCCTGTAAGGTTATGCAGGATAATCCTTATCTCCTTCTTACCTGCTGTATCTGCCAGTACAAGATACCCTCCTGTCTTAGCCGTCCCATCTGGATTAAAAACAAGGGGTGAAAAGCCATCTGACTTATCCTTTATCCTTATATGTTCAGGGAAATGATGTTTCTTATCCACCATATCTCTGTTTTCCCTTAATACAACAAAACCATCTTCATCAAATACAATGTAAAATGCCTTCCTCTCATTGACCGCTGACTCCCTGGCAAAGTTTGCTATCTCGATAATCTCTTTCGCTGCGCTATCCAAAAGGGCTGACTGGTGATACTTAAGAACATATGTGGTTGTTGGGACCATTAGAAGAGCAAGTATAAAAAGAACTATAAGTATCTCAATAATACTGAGTCCATTTTTTGCCCATCTCATTTACCTCTCATAATAACATAATATACCTCATCTATCCAGTCATCTATAATATCCTGCGGTGATGTTAGATTTAAAGTGTTTATCTATACCTATGTGCCCTATCTATACAATTATTTGACTTTTTTGTAAATTTATAATATCTTATCAGAGTTTGTTCTTATCCGTTTTTTGACAATTTACCATTAAAAGGAGTTTTCTATGTTGAGAAGATTTTTCATCCCGGAAAGCATTGCTGTTATAGGTGCCTCAAAGCATCCCGATAAACTTGGCTTTAAGATTCTTAAAAATGTAGTTGATGGTGGTTATAAAGGTAAGGTATATCCTGTAAATCCCTCCGCAGAAGGTAACATTCTCAATCTAAAGTCATACAAAAGTATCTCCGAAATTCCCTCCCCTCCTGACCTCGCAATAATAGTAATCCCTGCAAGAGCCGTTCTGAATGTGGTAGAAGAATGTGGTAAAAAAAGGGTAAAAGGACTTATTGTTATCAGTGCCGGTTTTAAGGAAGTAGGAGAAGAAGGGAAGAAAAGAGAAGAAGCACTAAAGGAGATAGTTAAAAAATACGGGATGCGGATGATAGGGCCTAACTGCTTAGGTGTTATTGATGTAGTAAATAACCTGAATGCATCATTTGCCTTTGATATGCCACCGAAAGGAAAGATATCCTTTATAACACAATCAGGAGCACTCGGAACTGCTGTTCTGGACTGGGCAGCAAAAGAAGATATAGGACTTTCTAAATTTGTAAGTTTCGGGAATATGGCAGATGTTTCAGAGACAGACCTTATTGAGGAATTTGGAGAAGACCCTGAAACAAGAGTCATACTCCTTTATATGGAAGGTGTGAAGGATGGGAAAAAATTTATTGAAACAGCGAGAAAGGTTGCCCTTAAAAAACCCATTATTATGGTAAAATCTGGTAAAAGCACAGCTGGTAGTAAGGCGGTCTCATCCCATACAGGCAGTTTGGCTGGCTCTGATAATGCATACAATGCTGCCTTAAAGCAGTCAGGGGTGATAAGGGCTAACTCTGTCCAGGAACTCTTTGACTATGCGATGGCGTTCTCCTGTCAACCAGCCCCCCAGGGAAAAAGGGTTGCAATAGTTACAAATGCAGGCGGTCCTGCTGTTATGGCAACAGATGCGATAGAAACAGAAGGACTTATACCTGCTATAATATCAGAGAAGACAAAAACATCGCTGAGGGAATTCTTATCACCTGCTGCCAATGTCCATAACCCTGTTGATATACTCGGGGATGCACTTGCTGATACATATGGTAAGGCAATGGATTTAGTCCTTTCTGAAGATGGTGTTGATGCTGTTGTTGCAATCCTTACACCTCAGGTTGTCACACAGATACCTGAAAGCGCAGAAAAGATAGCAGATGTAGCACGCAAATATAAAAAGCCGGTGGTAGCATCTTTTATGGGTGGTAAACGTATGGAAGATGGCGTTAAGGTTCTTATGAAAAAGGGTATCCCTAACTATCCTTTTCCTGAACGTGCGGTCTCATCAATAAAAGCAATGGTCAACTATAAGGAATGGAAGGAGAAGAAGAAAGGAGAGATACAAAGATTTGATATAGATAGAGCAAAAGTGGAAAAGATAATAGAGAATGTCAAAAAATCAGGCAGAAAAACAGCAGGTGATATAGAAGGAAGAGAAATACTGGCATCATACGGAATAAAAATAGTGGAGTCATTCCTCGCAAAGAATATATCCGAGTGCAAAGAATACCTTAAAAAGTTAGGTGGCTCTCCTGTGGTAATGAAGCTTGTATCTCCTGATATACTCCATAAAACAGAGGCGGGGGGGGTAAAAGTTGGACTCTCATCCGTAAAAGATGTTGAAACTGCATTTAAGGAAATTATGGCATCTGCAAAGAGTTATAAGAAGGACGCAGTGATTGAAGGGATACAACTGCAGCCACTCATCCAGGGCGGTACCGAAGTAATTATCGGGGTGAGTAAAGACCCTCAGTTTGGACACCTTTTGATGTTTGGATTAGGGGGAATTTATGTAGAACTTTTAAAGGATGTCTCATTCAGGGTAATCCCTGTTACAGATGTGGATGCAGGAGAGATGATAGAAGAGATAAAGACAGCAAAGATGTTAAAGGGCTTCCGCAATATATCAGAAAGAGATATAAGTGCCATAAAAGATGTCTTGGTCCGTATCTCGCAGTTGTGTGTGGACTTTCCTGAGATAGAAGAGATGGATATCAATCCACTTATGGTTCTTGAAAAAGGAAAGGGTGTTATAGCAGTCGATGCAAGGTTTTCTTTTAATATATGAAAAGGGGTGTGGATGATAAAGGTGGCAGTGTTATAGGTGTGGGTAAGTTCGGAACAAATATCCTGAATACTTTTTCACAACTTGAGACAGAAGGAAGGTGTAAACTGGTAGCGATATAAGATATCAATAAAGAAACCCTTGAAAATTAGTCAAGGGTAGTATACATCATGGCTATACTGACTATAAAGAAATGCTAAATAAAGCATAGATAGATGGTGTTGCAGTAGCAACAACACCCGACTCCTTCCACAGAGAGCCGGTGGTATATGCAGCAAAGGCAGGAAAACATATATTTGTGGAAAAGCCAATGGATGTAACTGTGGAGGGCTGTCTGGAGATGATTGATGTCTGCAGGAAAAACAATGTCTTTTTACAGGTGGACTTCCATAAAAGGTTTGACCCGTTTCATATAAAGCAAAGGTGAAGACTGATGTAAATGAAGGACTTGTGGAAAGAATTGAATATAGCTATGCCTATATGGAAGATAAGATTGTCATCCCGCGGGACTGGTTCCCTGGATGGGCTCCCAAAAGTTCACCTGTGTGATTTTTGGATGTCCATATGTTTGACCTTATCAGGTGGATTATAGGAGGCAATGGAAAGAGTGTATATGCAAAAGGGAGGAAGATTAAATTAAGATTGGTATAGGCACTTATGAGGCTATATCCGTTATGGTAGAGTTTGAACGCGGTGCTGTGGTAACATTTGACCTTTCATGGATACTTCCGGAGAGTTTTGAGTCCATTGTCAATCAGGACTTCCGTCTCGTGGAAGAAAAAGGGATTATAGAGTATGATGGGTAGGACAGAGGCACCCGTATCTCCTATGGAGGTAAGAGTACAGCAACATATAACCTTGTCTTTATAAGTGAAACATAGGAAAAAAGAACAGGGAAAATAAGGTATTAAGGATACGGGATTGAAAGTATTGCGGATTTCGTGTATAATTTAGAGTACTTTTAAAAAGGTGGTAGTGTTGATAAACTGAAGGGTGGTATCACAGGACTTGGAGATGATGGCCTTGAGGTTACAAAAATAGCGGTGGCTGTCCACATGTCTCTTGAAAGTGGCAATGGTGAATTCGTAAATTAAAGGAGAAACATAATATGGCAGCAAAGATACGACTTGTAAGGACAGGAAAAAGAAACAGACCATTTTTCAGGATAGTGGCTGTGAGTAAAGAGAAAGACGGTAGGGGAGATGTCCTTGAAGTACTTGGTCACTATGACCCTCTTTCAGAAAAGCTATCTGTTGATGTAAAAGAAGAGAGATTACAGTACTGGTTCAGCGTAGGAGCAAAACCATCTCCAACAGTAAAATCTATTCTGAAAAAGAAGGGCATCTTTATTCCGTCCAATGTAGATAAGTAAAGCCCGTAATTAAATGAGAATAGATATTATTACAATCTTCCCTGAGATTTTTACGCCCTTGAATATAAGTATAGTTAAGAGGGCTGTTGACAAAAGGGCAGTAGAGATAAAAATCTGGAACTTGAGGGATTTTACAAAGGATAAACATAAAAAGGTTGATGATACCCCTTATGGTGGTGGCAAAGGGATGGTATTAAAGTGTGAGCCAATCTTTGCCGCCGTAAAACATATAAAAAGAGAAAACAGGAATGCAAAGGTCATATTGACAACTCCGCAGGGTATTTTATTCAATCAGAATATGGCAAAAAACTTAAGCGGAGAGGAAGGACTGATAATAATATGTGGACATTATGAAGGGGTTGATGAACGGATAAGTTCCATTGTTGATTATGAAATTTCCATAGGTGACTTTGTGCTTACAGGTGGGGAATTACCTGCAATGGTTATAGTTGACTCTTTGGTCAGGCTGCTTCCAGGGGTATTACCGGAAGAGTCGCCTCGTGATGACAGTTTTTATCAGCACCTTCTGGACTGGCCATCCTATACAAAGCCAGCTGTATTCAAGGGAATGAAGGTTCCGGAGGTGCTGATCTCAGGCAACCATAAAAAGATAGAGCAGTGGAGAAAAACACAAGCAGAGAAAAGAACGAAAGAAAGAAGGCCTGACCTTTACAAAAAGTATCTTGCGGCCATCCGCAGAGAGGATGAAGGTGAGGGGGAGAAGAAAATCAACCCTCACACATAGAAAGTGAAAAACAACCCCCCTCGCATAGAAAGAGATGAATGAAAGAGCGATGGGTAAAGGAGAAAGACTATGAGTAAAAAGATAATTGAAGAAATTGAGAAAAAATTGACACCTGAAAGAGATATACCTGAATTCTGGCCAGGAGATGAAATAACCGTCTATGTGAAACTGAAGGAAGGAGAGAAGGAAAGGCTACAGGCATTTACTGGTATCTGTATAGCCAGACATGGCAGTGGGGTCAGAGAGACATTCACTGTCAGGAAGGTCTCCTATGGTGAAGGGGTTGAAAGAACATTCCCACTTTATTCCCCTGCAGTAGCAAAGATAGAGGTTGTAAAAACGAGAGAGAAAAATAAACTTGCCCCACGTGCCAAGATGTATTACATAAAAGAAAAAGGTAGATAATATCAGGATAAAGGCAGTGGATACAAGAAGTAAGGGGTTAAGGGGGGAAGAACTGGCTGTAAGGTTCTTAAGAAGGCGCGGATACCGTATATTATGCAGGAACTTCAGGGCAAAAACAGGTGAGATAGATATCATTGCCAGAGATAAAAGGTCCCTTGTATTTCTCGAGGTAAAACTCAGGGAATCTACATCTTTCGGATACCCTTCTGAGTCAGTTGGGAAAACCAAAATATCCCGCATCCAGAAATCTGCACTTTTTTACATAACAAGCCATAACCTTTTTGATATACCTTATAGATTTGAGGTGGTAAGTATTCTTAAAGAAGACCGTGGTTATAAGATTGATATTATTCCCCTTGAGAGCTAAAAGCCCATGGGAGATTCGAACTCCCGACCCTGTCGCTTCGCTCCTCAGGAGGGGGGCTTCCCCCTTCCTGATATAGTCCTCCCCCCAATACGAAATACGCGGGGACGATACCTTCCCCTGCACCCCTTCGCGGGTCGGGAGATAAAAAAAAGCCCATGGGGAGATTCGAACTCCCGACCCGCGCATTACGAATGCGCTGCTCTACCACTGAGCTACACGGGCGCAACTTTATGGGGTAATTCACTCCTTTTATTTATTCACACAAACGGTCTTTGCAATAGGGAATCCGTTAAAGTTAGTTGCGGACGCGATTGTATAGGCACCCATATTTTCTGCATAAAGCAGTTCTCCAATCTCCATCCTCGGCAGAAAACCAAAAGGGTACTTACTGTCATTGGTATTCGGTGAGACAGTATCAAACCCGTCGCAGGTTGGTCCAAAAATGATACACTTTTCTTTCTCCCCTTCTTTAAATGCCTTCAGGGTATATATCTGGTGGTCAAATACCTGTCCTGAAAATGTTCCGTATATACCATCATCAATATAATAGGATGTTATCCCGTGCCTGAAAGCCCTGCCTATAACTGTTACAACGAGTGTACAGGCATTGGCAACAATAAACCTTCCTGGCTCTGCAATAAATTCTATATTGTCAGGGAATAATCTTTTCATTTCGGCCTTCAACTTTTTTGCAAGTTCTTCAAATGGTATTATACCAGTCCATCCATATTCCTCTGCTGGGAATCCACCGCCAATATCAAGGATTCTTCTGCCTGTCTTTGAATTCCTTATACGATACCCCCTTTTTTCGACCTCATCAAATATAAAGGCAGCAAGGTTAAGACCTGCCGTGTAGTTATCAATATTCATACATTGACTTCCAACATGGAAACTCAGTCCTTCTACAAGGAATCCCATCTCAAATGCCTTTAAGGCAAGTGGTACAGCATCCTCTTTACTGGCTCCAAATTTTGAAGAAAGGTCTACAACAGAACCTTTGTTTGGCACCTCTATCCTCAACATCAATCCAGCGCTCGGACAGTGTTTCTTTATCTTCTCCAGTTCATCAAAATTATCAAAAGTGACAAGCGGCTTATAAGGTTCAAGTTCATGGAGTGTTTTTATCATTTTAATCGGGTGGGCATAGATTACCTTCTCCCATATAAACTCCTGTTGTTCCGAAGGGAGCATATCTTTTATATTCTCACGCACAAGATGGAACTCAGGGAGTGATGCCACATCAAAACTGGCTCCAAGGTCAAACAATGTTTTTACAATCAGAGGGTGGGAATTTGCCTTAACTGCATAATAGACCTGCACATCAGGAAAGTTTTCTTTGAATCGCAGATAATTCTTTTTAATCTGTGCAATGTCTATCACAAAAACCGGTGTTCCTTTTGCCCGGGCTATCTTCTGCAGAATATCCTTTTTTGTTTCATCTGTCATTGTAAATGCCATTTATTTCGCTCCAGTGTTATCATACCATTGTTAAGGTATAAAGATAAAATTTTTAAACTGCCAGGGGTCGGACTCATCCACCTGATAGTCCGGATTTTCCTTGAAAAAAACCTTCCTGTTTTTCAGTGGTGTCCAGTCATATGGTCTTGAAATGAATTGCCCCAGCCAGGGTCTGGCTATATCAAGGATATAATCATATGGCAGACTGTCTGGCAGACACAGACCCTTCCTCGGATTTTCAATCATCCAGAGTACCCCTGATACAACACCTATTGCTACCTGTATTGTTGTTGCATTCTGCCCAGGAACGAGTCGCCTTGCCTCTTCTATATCAAGGATACTTCCTGTCCACCATGAATTATATGGATGCCCCATTACCAGTGCTCCAAGTATATCTGTCCCTGAAACAATCTCACTATCATCTAGAATCCTTAATTCAGGTTGTAATTCATAGTTCCTGCATCTCAATTCGTGAAGTGATGAAAGTGTCTCGTGGCAGGGCATATAGGCATAATGGACTGTAGGTCTATATACAGGCCTGTCATTCTCCCAGACAGTAAGATTGTCTGAAATACCAAATGCCTCCCCATGCCTTATTACCATTCCTACAATCTCCTCTTCCGGTATCCATGACCTTACCCAGGTATTCATCCCCATCTGGGCAAGAAATATTTGATTTTTGGGACCATAAGGTGGTATAAAGGCATTCTTCGGCAGTTCTTTCTCATGTGTCCCCCAACCCATCTCAGCAGGGGCAGTTCCTTCTTCACGCAGTCCTTCTATGCTCCAGGTACCAACAAACTCGTTCACTCTTTTTGGTCTGTTTGTTATCTGGGTATCCCTTTCACTGCAGTGTATCACCTTAACTCCAAGGGTCATTGCAAGTCGGGCAAAATCTTTATCATCCAGAAACTTCAGGAGTTCTTTACATTTATCATCAGGAAACTTTCTGTCTTCTATTACCTTATGGGTTATATCAACCAGTGCCTGCTTTGTAAAATGGGAAATAAGGCCCGGGTTTGCACCGTGGTCAACAATCGCAGTCGGAGCATCCTTCCATCCTTCTGTAAGTTTGCGGAGTTCCATCTGCCTGAAGTAAAGGGACTTTTCAAATATACTCTTTGTTAGCATACCTCCCTGAGAATCCCACTCTTCAACAGATGTGTTTATATAAAGGACATTATGATAGTGGCACCATTTTACTATTTCTCCACAGTCAATATTCCAGGCAAGGTCTATAAGCATTCCACCATTTTCAAGATGTTTTGATAGGACCGCATCAAGATTTTCCGGAGTAATCCTTTCCTGTGAAAAGGTAATTCCTTTATCAGTCCATTTTTTCAGTGCTTTTCTCTTATCTTCAAAATCAACTATCGTTATATTTTTAAAGGGGGCATCTATATATTCCATAAGAATTGGCAATGTACATTTAGATACAGAACCATATCCAAGGATGAGAACCTTCCTGTCAAACTTTATTTTCTTTCTTGCCTTATTCATTCTTTCCTTCCCTCGTAGAGTATAAAATTTGTATTAAAATATATCTCTATTTTTCTAAACTGTCAAACTTTGTTATGAGAACATATCCCTTATTCCTGTATATATTTTTCTTTTTTTGTTAACCCTTTGTTTTTTAACAGAAGCAATTCGGCATTTTAAAATCTTAAATGCAAAAAGCAAGACCCGACCGCATTGTTTCTTTGCAGAGAGAAGTATGTTAAAATAGATTTGGAGGAGGAAAGATATGAACCACTCGTTAAAAACAGGGTTTAGTTTCGGACTTACATCAGGCGTTATCACAACACTCGGACTCATATCAGGACTGCACTCAGGGACAGGGTCAAAAACTGTTATTATAGGTGGAGTCCTTACTATTGCAATTGCTGATGCCTTTTCAGATGCACTTGGCATCCACATATCTGAAGAGTCCGAGATAAAACATAATCCTAAGGAGATATGGGTATCTACTATCTCTACATTTCTTGCCAAGTTTGTCTTTTCTTCATCATTTCTTGTTCCTGTTATCCTTCTATCTTTAGATTCTGCGTTTATTTTAAGTATTATCTGGGGTATCTTTTTAATCCTTATCTTCAGTTATATACTTGCAAGGCAGCAGAAAGAAAGCCCTTTCAAGGTTATAGGAGAGCACCTTCTTATCGTAGCGGTTGTGCTTGTAGTAACCCACCTTACAGGTGATTTTATATCAAGCCATTTCAGATAATAACTACTGCTGTGGCTGGAAATTTGGATATGTTCGTGAGTCCCAAACAATATCCGCTGAAAAGCCCTTACCCCCAGGTAACTTATCCTTCCCGTAACTGCCAAGGATAAAGAACTCTCTGCTGGGCACTCTATCCGAAGAGATGTTGACAACAAGATAATTCCATGGTGTGCTTCTTGCCCATACAAGTACATTATTCCCTGCCTGCAGGTCTATCCACTTTTCTATTATCTGAGGTATGGGTTTGTTTTTAAACTCGGATTCCGTCACCACTACAACTCCGTTTAATGTAATATCACAGGCAGTAATACCATAGTTTTCAATCCTCAATAGCGCCCTGCACGGATTTGCCTCAAAATAGGCAGTATAGGTCTCTGGTTTACCATATATTCGCGGAAGTGTAGGAGAAGTAAAGAGCGTGGTTGGAGGGATCTGATAAAAATATTGAGAACCCCAGGGGTCCAGAGGGACTTCTCGTATGTATGGACCACGCCATCCCTGTTTCTGCATAAGAGGGGGTGTTTCTGATAGAAGGTCAGAGAGATAAACTGGATAATACCCTGTGTCATTCTTTACATCTTCAAGCGCCTGAGCAATCTGAGCTATCTGTGCCTTTGCACTTACCACCTTTGCCTTCTGAAGCACGTTACCTACAAGTTTCAAACTTATGATTGCGAGGATGCAAATAATACTTACTATCACTAAACTTTCTACCAGCCATATCCCTTTCTTTTTCCCTTTCACAGTTATATTATACCCCTTTTTTACAGAATAGTCTGCATTTGAGAGGAGATTTTCGAGGGATGTTACTTTTTACGATAATAATCTATTACTGTAAGTTTTTTATCCCTATCCATATTGACCCATCTCTCCATAGAAATAGGAACTACTATCTTCTCCCTACCAATGGCAATAACTGTCTCGCTCTTTAACTGTTGCCCGAACAGGTTGTTATAATATCTGAAGCCAATTTCTATCCCGGGAATGTCATTATCCTGTCTCATCGGTGTGGTATATCTAAATACAGGTGCCTTTATAAGGGTGAATCCAAAAGCAATAATCCCGAAAACAACAATATAGAACTTTGTATTTTTAAACAATCCGAAACTTTCTTTATGAATATATGAGTTTCCAGAATCATAGTATGGTGTATAATTCTTTTCTCTACCTGTAGTTGTTTTCTTTTCTTTCTTCTCTTTCTTTTCAATTTCTTCCTCTAATCTAACCCTTTTAACTTCTTCAACACCTTCTATCTTAATCTCTGGTGCCCCCTTTAACAACATATCATCCAGTTCTCTTTGAAGTTTCTTTATATTTTCCTCTATATCATTACCCTCACCAATACTACACTTTTTATTTTTCTCCACCATCTCCTCTCATCCTCTCTTTTTATAAAAACCGCCTTATTATAAGATAGATAACAAATAAAACCACAAGAAATATTATAAATTTCATAAGACCTGACAGTCCATTGTTCCTGCTTCTCTTTGCCTCAATCTCTTCAGCCCGTTTAGCAAAAACAGAAAACCTTTCAGCACACTCTTTGCTGCAAAATATACCTTCTTCTGTTATAATACGGCACTCGCTGCACAACGGTCTTCCGCACTGCTTACATCTTGTCACAGCAGGTCTACCCGTATGGAAAAAACACTCTGCCATATTTATTCACCTCCTTGGCTATTTTAGTATACTCTCTAAAATGAAAAATTCAATGACAAGATAGGGGCGGATAGTTGACAGAGAAGAGAAAAAATTATAAAGTGAAAGGAAAAGGGGACTGTATGCCAAACGAGATTGATGCGGTCCAGATAACAGATAATCTTATAAGGAAATGGGTAAAAAGTATAAAAACGCAGATGTCTTTCAAATTTTTTGATACATACCTTAAAAATGAGAAGACATAAAAGGTTGTGCACGCTTCTTATAGTTTTTCTGATAATAATTACAGTTTCTCTATTTTGTATTGAAAGGTATCTCATAAGAAAGGTTGCCACAGCCACAGATAATCACATCACCATCGGTTCTATAAAGGTGCTCCCCCCTTTCATCGTGAAACTTAAGAAGGTCAATATCTCCTATACCCCTTTCCCGAGATTATCTTTAAAGAAACTGTCTATCCACCATATCTTTACAGGAAACGCCTTTGCTTTTTCAGGTCCCGGAAGCATAACCATACAGGATGGGCAGAAAGGAGTAAAGATAAAAGGGAACATTTCAGGAAATTATAAAGAAGGAACACTTGATATTGGTAAGACAACTATCATTATTGAAGACCTCGGGAGTTTTGATGTCAAGGGTGGCCTTGAACAATGGGGGAAGGAAGGGGTTAACCTTGTCATAGACCTGAAAGATACAGAGATAGAAGAGATAAAGAAAGCATTCAATCTGAATCTCCCTTTTCGTGGTAAGGTATCAGGTGTACTTATACTTGACTACTCAAAAAAGAAAGAGAAAAGTGTAATACGGTTTGATATTACGGTGAAAGAGTTATTAACAAACGAGGGGAATAAATTTACTGCTTTTATAAAAGGAGTGCATAACATAAAAGAAGGGAAAACCGATATTGAAGATGGGAAACTCTTGAATGGTAAAGGCGGACAGATTCTCTTTAGTGGCTTTATTGACAGGGAAAACTTCAACCTGAATTTTGAAACTCAGGATATGCCGTTAGAAGACCTTCTAAAATTGATACCTGGAGAGATAAGGAAGAAATACAACATCTCTATAAGTAATGGCTCTCTTTCTATGAAAAACTTTAATATTGAAAAAGTAAAAAAAAAGTCCGTCTGAGTGGAGATGTATATCTTAAAGCAGAGTCGCTCATCTTTCTTAACTATGTATTCCAGAATTTTTATATAGACATTGCCAGAAACCAGTTTGGTGCAAGAAGTATCTCTTTTTATAAACTTTCAGCAGATGATGTAAAAGGAAAAATAAACAATATTACACAGGGAAATGTCTCCTTCTCTTTTTATGGAGGTACGGGCTCTCTGACTTACAATATAGAGGACCTGTGTGCCAGGCCACCTGTCTCCTTCAAAATGAATATAAAAGGTATAAACCTTTTCTGTCTTGTACATTCACTGAATGAGGATATATATGTTTCAGGCATTCTTGATATAAAAGGCAACGGTTCTCTCAATAAATCAGAGCCGGACTTAGATATTACCTTTAAGTCAAGAAAAAAGAATGGAGTAAAGCAGGTAATGAATTTTGGAGCAATAAAAGTAATAGCATCTCTTTCCAGTGGAAGTCCTATCAAGAGTTTTGGCGCTTCTGACTTCCCTTACAGTCTGATAGCAGGCAGGGCAATAATAGACAATGGCTATCTTACCATAAAAGGGCTTGCTGGAAGAAAAGGCGAGCAGGAAATTCTGATAAAAAGAGGACTTTTCAAGGGGGTAAATCTTTTCATTGATAGGGACCTAAATACCATAAAGATACAGGACCTAAAAAACAGCATTACCAATGCAATAGAAACAATGAAAAAGTAGCCCCAACGGGATTCGAACCCGTGTCTGATGGCTGAGAACCATCCGTCCTGGGCCTCTAGACGATGGGGCCAATATATTCCAAGGGGATATCTTTGATTCATCCGCTCTACAGATGACTGCTGGCAACTCGCTGAAAGCGGACTATGTGGTATAATACTTAAAAAATAAAATTATGTCAAGATATATAGAGATACGCGGTTGCATCCATATCCACTTCCCTTTACGGGAACTGGGAAAAAATATAGAGCTCCTGGTAGAATATGGAAAGATAGCAGGCATTGACTTCCTTATCTTAAACAGCCACACACCTAAAAAAAATATTTCAAAATACGAAAAGACATTTCTGAAAGAAGGTTATTATGGAAAGACCCTTGTGCTCACAGGAGAAGAAACAGATGACCGTAAAAAACAGAATCACTTACTTATTATAGGGGGCAACAGGTGGTATGGAAATAAGGATAGAGTGGAAGAAGTGTTAACCAGGATAAATAAAAGTAATCTCATATCGTTTATTGCACACCCTGACGGATTCCATAAACTCTTCCTGTTAAAAAAAGAATACCACTGGGAAAACTGGGAGATAGATGGATTTACAGGTATAGAGGTATGGTCTATGCTGTTTGACTGGGCAAGGGATACAAGGATATATAACCTGCCATTAAGATATTTTGGATTTCCTGTAAATCTGAAAGGGCCCACTCAAAAAGTCCTCACTCTGTGGGACAGAATTTCAATGAAAAGAAAGGTAGTAGGTATAGCAGGACTTGATATACATTCTCTCCCATTTTTCTTTTACATCCTTGATATAAACAAAAGTTTCAGATATTACAATATATTTAAAGGACTCAGGGATCATCTTCTGATAAAAGGACAACTTACAGGAGATTCACAGGAAGATAAAAAGAAGATAATGGATAGTTTGAAAGAAGGAAATTTATTCTTTGCGAATGATGGACTTGCTGATAGTTCTGGCTTTTTCTTCGGGACAGAAGATGGAGAAAAGACAATGGGAGATACAGTAGAGAAAGGAACTTCTTTAATTGTAAGGTGTCCGGTAAAAGCAACTATATACATTATTTTCAATGGAAGTATTATTTCTGAAGAAGGAACCGAAAAAAAAGAGTTTTGCCCTGAAAAAGATGGGGTGTATAGGGTAGAAGTAAAATTGAATGGTAATCCATGGATATTTACCAACCATATCAAGGTAATATAATTGCAGGAAATAAGAAATAGTGATAAAATTATATCTATAACTTTTAACTTTTTCACTATGGCTACTTTTGGAAGGAGAGAAAACCATGGCTATAAAGAAATATAAAGATGTGGTCTGCAGGATGTGGTTGAAGAAAGAAACGAAGAACAAAGCGGAAAAAGACGGGAAGGTTTATTACTTCTGCAGTCCTGGTTGCAAGGAGAAGTTTGAGAAAGACCCTGAAAAATATCTTAAACTTGTCGGATAATGGAAGATATACTGGAACTTGTTGCTCTTGATGTTGAAACCACAGGACTTGACCCTGTAGAAGACAGAATAGTGGAGATAGCACTTTTAAGGATAAAAGAAGGCAGTATTGTAGAAAAGCTGGTTACCTTATTAAATCCTGAGATAAGAATCCCTCCCGATGTTTCATCCATACATGGAATAACAGAGGAGAAAATAAAGGGTGCTCCTTTCTTCAGGGATATTGCAAGAAAGGTTTTCGATTTTATCAACGGAAAGGTCCTTCTGGTTCACAATGCGGACTTTGATATACCCTTTCTGAAAAAAGAATTGAAACTATGTGGCTTGGAACTTTCCGGGATAAAAGTTATTGATACATTAGCCATAGCAAGGGCTCAATTCTGCTTCTCTAACAACTCTTTATCCACCATAGCGGCATATTATAAAATAGATACATCTGGTTCCCACAGGGCCGAAGCAGATGCTATAATGACATATAAGATTTACTGTAGACTGCTGGAAGAACTCCAGAGAAAAAAATAAATTTGACAAAAACTTGTAGATATGAAAAAATAATATCCCAATAGGATAGAAATGAGACGGATTTATTATGCAGTAAGAGGAGTAATGAAGAGGTTTGTGGAGCCTACCTGCAGTGATTTCCATTCAGATGAACAATACTCTTAATAATCTGTTTAACATATCTGGCCTCATTTATTACCCCCTGTATTCGGGAATCCGCAGATGTATAAGATACCGTATCTCAGGGGCTGAAGAAAGGAGGGAATAGTATGGCGAAGGAAAGAGGTAAGGTGAAGTGGTTCAATAATGCCAAGGGATATGGTTTTATTGAACGGGAAGGCGGAAAAGAAGATGTCTTTGTTCACTACTCCGCTATTGAAGGAGATGGATACCGCACACTTCAAGAAGGTGATACTGTTGAATTTGAAGTTGTATCCAGTGACAAAGGACTTCAGGCTGCAAAAGTCACAAA